>Ga0214917_10000208_pt1 | contig 75400 bp, 81 predicted proteins | sample LL_1208_BB_MetaG_FD_177983 | JGI IMG/M metagenome (GOLD analysis project Ga0214917, IMG submission 177983) | Freshwater microbial communities from Lake Lanier, Atlanta, Georgia, United States - LL_1208_BB | ecosystem: Environmental > Aquatic > Freshwater > Lake | place: USA: Georgia | collected... | reverse complement strand
CGCAATCGATTTTTGTCTCCTGAAGCCAGGCAGCTGGCCCCCAGGATCTTTGAAGCATTACAGAAAGTTAGATCTCAGATTGAATCTGGTGAAGAAATCGCTAAGGCGCTAGAAATGGGCCGCTTAGCCCTAACTGGTCTGGCTCTGGCTAAACTTGATTATCTAGCGTTAGTTGATAAGAGTAGCTTTCAACCGATTTCGGCTGGTTTTACGGGTATCGCCCAGTTACTGGTTGCCGTAAATCTGGATGGGGTGAGGCTTATCGACAACATTTCGTTCACTATCCAGGAGCCGGCATGACCGACGAAAGCTACCAACCAGGCGAAGAAGAGCAGGATCTGCCCGAGCAGATTGCCATTCGTTTAGCCAAGCGGGACAGGCTGATTTCTTCAGGTGCTGAGGCATATCCGGTCAGCCTAGAGATAACCCACACCATCGACCAGGTCAGGCAGAAGTATCCAGATTTAGGCATCGATGTCGCCACTGGAGACAAAGTGGCCCTAGCCGGTCGAGTCATGTTCCAGCGCAACACCGGAAAGCTCTGTTTTGCCACCCTGCAGGCAGGAAGCGGTGGCCGCATTCAGGTGATGCTTTCGCAGGACAAGGTTGGTGAAACCAACCTAGAGCACTACAAAGAACTTGTTGACCTCGGCGATCATCTATTTGTTGCAGGTGAAGTTATTACCTCAAAGCGTGGGGAACTATCAGTGCTGGTTGATTCTTGGAAGATTGCTGCCAAGACGATTAGACCATTACCTAATCTTCACAATGAGCTCGGTGAAGAGTATCGGGTTAGACATCGTTATGTCGATTTGATTGTTCGTGACCGAGCTCGAGAAGTTGTTCAAATTCGAAGCAAAGTTATGCAGTCGATGCGTAAAACCTTCACCGACCAAAACTTCATTGAAGTTGAAACACCAATGCTCCAAACCATTCACGGTGGTGCATCAGCGAGACCATTTAAGACACACTCAAATGCATTTGATACTGAGCTGTTCTTAAGAATTGCACCGGAGCTTTTTCTAAAGCGTGCGGTTGTCGGCGGTATTGATCGCGTCTATGAGATTAACCGTAACTTTAGAAATGAAGGTGCGGACAGAACCCACTCTCCAGAATTTGCAATGCTTGAAGCTTATGAAGCATACGGTGATTACAACACCATGGCTAAACTAACTCAAGCGCTAATTCAAAATGCTGCGATGGATGTTTTTGGAACACTCAGAGTTGAGTTAGAAGACGGAGAGATAAATGATCTTTCCGGTGAATGGGATCGCATCTCGATGTTTGAATCGCTCTCTACTGCCAGCGGTGTTGAGATTACCCCGGAGACCGATATCGCAGTTCTCAAAAAGCTTGCCGATAAAGAAGGTCTTGAGATAGATCATCCTTTGCACGGTAAATATGTTGAAGAGCTCTGGGAGCATTTCGTGAAGGCCAAATTACAAAAGCCAACTTTTGTGATGGACTTCCCTGTTGACACTTCACCGCTCGTGCGTAACCACAGATCAAAACCAGGGGTAGTAGAGAAGTGGGATCTTTATATCCGTGGTTATGAGCAGGCAACCGGTTATTCCGAGTTGGTTGACCCAGTTATTCAGCGCGAAAGATTTGTTGAACAGGTGAAACTTGCAGCCGCTGGAGACCCCGAGGCAATGAAGCTGGACGAGGAGTTTCTCAAAGCCCTTGAATTCGGTATGCCACCAACCGGCGGTATGGGTATGGGCATTGACCGGCTCTTGATGACGCTAACCGGCTTGGGCATTCGTGAAACCATAATGTTCCCTCTGGTGAAGTAATGAACTGGGACATCATTGGCCCAGCCCTGCTGGCATTGCTACCACCTATTGGCATGGGCTTTATTGTCTATTTCCTGTTCAAGTCAATAATCGGGGCTGACGCCAAAGAGCGTAAGGTTAGGGCCGAGGTTGAGGCTGAGGAACGGGCTAAGGCGGCTAGAAAGCGTTCCCCCAATGGCGAACAGCCCGAATAAATAGGGGTAAACGGGGTTATCTTCTTTGTAAGCACATAAAAGTGCCAAAGGAGTATAAATGTTTGAGAAGTTCACCGATAAGGCCCGCAGGGTCGTAGTACTTGCGCAAGAAGAAGCCAAGTCGCTAAATCACAACTACATAGGTACCGAGCACATTCTGCTTGGACTGATCCACGAAGGTGAGGGCGTAGCCGCCAAGGCTCTAGAAGCGCTCGGTATTTCTCAAGAAGCAGTTCGTGACCAGGTCAAAGAGATCATTGGTCAGGGTCAGTCAACTCCAAACGGGCACATCCCTTTTACTCCTAGGGCTAAGAAGGTTTTGGAACTATCACTTCGCGAAGCGCTACAGCTTGGCCACTCATACATCGGTACCGAACACCTACTACTGGGACTCATCAAAGAAGGTGAAGGTGTTGCCGCTCAGGTGCTAACCAAGTTGGGTGCTGACAGTAATCGTGTTCGCGCTCAGGTGCAGCAGATGCTTCAGGGATTCGATAACAAAGAGTCAGCAACTGTTGGTGGCGAACAGATTCCGCAAAAAGGTTCGCAGGTACTAGATCAGTTTGGTAAGAACCTTACTGCTGCCGCTGCGGAGGGAAAGCTTGATCCGGTAATCGGTCGTGAAAAAGAAATAGAACGCGTAATGCAAATTCTTTCTCGCCGTACCAAGAACAACCCAATCTTGATTGGTGAGCCAGGCGTTGGTAAGACTGCTGTTGTCGAAGGGCTTGCTCAAGCCATCGTTTCTGGCAATGTTCCTGAAACTCTAAAGGGTAAGCAGTTATATACTCTTGACCTTGGCTCGCTGATTGCCGGTTCCCGTTACCGTGGTGATTTCGAAGAGCGTCTAAAGAAAGTCATCAAGGAGATCAAAGGTCGCGGCGACATCATCACCTTCATCGATGAGATCCACACCCTGGTTGGTGCTGGAGCTGCTGAAGGTGCAGTTGATGCTGCCTCAATTTTGAAGCCGATGCTGGCTCGTGGTGAACTTCAAACAATCGGTGCCACCACTTTGGATGAGTTTAGAAAGTATTTTGAAAAAGATGCTGCGCTGGAAAGAAGATTCCAACCTATCCAGGTAAATGAGCCTAGCGTCCCACACACCATCAACATCTTGAAGGGTCTTCGTGACCGCTATGAAGCGCACCACAAGGTCTCTATCACCGATGGTGCTATCGTTGCTGCGGCAAAGCTTGCCGACCGCTATGTTCAAGACCGTTACCTGCCAGACAAAGCCATCGATCTAATTGATGAGGCAGGAGCCAGATTGCGCCTATCCATTCTTTCTTCACCGCCTGAACTTCGTGATCTTGAAGAAAAGATCGCGGCCGTTCGCGTTGATAAGGAAAAGGCAATCGAGTCACAGGACTTCGAAGGTGCTGCCAAGCTTCGCGATTCCGAGAAGAAACTTATTGCTGAGCGGGCCAAACTAACCAAGCAGTTCCGCAGCGGCAATGTTGCAGCTCACGGTGTTGTTGATGAGGGCCTAATTGCAGAGGTTCTTGCTGCCGCTACCGGTATTCCAGTATTCAAGTTGAGCGAGGAAGAGTCGGCCAAGCTGGTCTTCATGGAGAAGGAACTACACAAGCGTGTTATTGGCCAAAAGGCTGCGGTTGAGTCCATTTCTAAAGCAATCCGCCGTCAGCGCGCTGGTCTGAAGGACCCTAACCGCCCATCCGGCTCGTTTATCTTCGCTGGTCCTACCGGTGTTGGTAAGACTGAGTTGGCTAAAGCGCTTGCTGAATTCCTATTTGACGATGAAGGCGCATTGATCTCCCTAGACATGAGCGAGTATGCCGAAAAGCACACCGTTTCTCGCCTCTTCGGTGCCCCTCCAGGATATGTTGGCTTCGATGAGGGCGGTCAGCTAACCGAACGCGTTCGCCGCAAGCCATTCAGCGTGGTTCTTTTCGATGAAATCGAAAAGGCTCACCCAGACATCTTCAACTCCCTGTTGCAGATTCTGGAGGAAGGTCGCCTAACCGATGGCCAGGGTCGTGTTGTTGACTTCAAGAACACAATCATCATCATGACCACCAACCTCGGCACCAAAGACATCACCCGTGGTGCTCTTGGCTTCAACCTCGAAGGCAACCAGCAAAACGATTTTGAACGCATGGCGGCAAAGGTTAACGACGAACTGAAGAAGAACTTCAAGCCTGAGTTCCTAAACCGTGTCGATGACGTCATCGTCTTCCCACAGCTTTCTAAGGAAGAGCTGATGCAGATTGTTGATCTGTTCATCAGAAAGCTCAATAACCGTTTGGAAGAGCGCGACATCACTCTAACTCTTACCGAATCGGCTAAGGAGCGCTTGATTGAACTGGGCTACGACCCTGCTCTGGGTGCTAGACCGCTGCGTCGTGCTGTTCAGCGTGAGATTGAGGACAAGATCTCGGAGAACATCCTGCAGGGGATTATCAAAAATGCTAGTGACGTGGTTGCTGATGTTGTTGCCGGTGAGTTTATATTCACGGCAAACGAGCGCCAAGTTGCTAACATTTAGCAGTGCCCCATAATTACCACATTCGACCAGCTCGAACCGCAGACATTCCTGCCATTCAGGCAATGCGTGCGCCGCTGGTAGACAGCAACGTTCTTTTGCAACATCAACTGGTCTCGCTCTATGAGCGAGTTCAGGAATTCGTGGTTGCTGTCGCTTCAGATGGCAGAGTAATTGCCGCCGGTGCGCTGCATGTTATGTGGGGGGATTTAGCCGAAGTTAGATCTCTTGTGGTTGATTCTTCTGCCCGCGGCCTGGGTCTTGGTAAAGCTATTGTCGAAGCTCTAATCGAACGGGCCTATAGCTTGGGGGTCAGAAGAGTCTTTTGCCTCACTTTTGAAGTTAGCTTTTTCAATAAATGTGGTTTTGAAGTTATCAGTGATGTCCCAGTCGATGAAGAGACTTTTGCTCAGATGGTTGAATCAAGCGATGACGGTATCGCTGAATTCTTGGATTTGGCCAGGGTTAAGCAGAACACTCTGGGCAACACCCGCATGCTTCGCCTGCTCTAACCAATAGCGCTGGCAAAATAATAGTTATGCAGAGCAATCAACCAAGAGCCAGTATCCTCTGGACTCGTCGAGTATTAGTTTTACTGGTTTTAGGTGGATTAGTTTGGGGAGCGGTTGCTGCAGTAGGGGGTGTGATTGGTTGGGTCTCTGGAATATTTAATCCGAATAAGGCCCCAACCCAGGTAGCCGGTGCGGATTGTCAACCGCAACAAATACGCGTTGAGGCCCATGTTGGAACTGCAGATCAAAAATATCAAGGCGCTTTTAATCCCGATGAGTATCCCTATTTCTGGATTACGGTTACTAACACTGGTTCGGTTGAATGCAAGTTCAATGTTGGTTCCTCAGTTACCTATTACTCGGTGAAGAGCGGTTCAGATAATGTTTGGACATCTAAAGACTGCATACTCGAGCAACCACGTGAGGATTATCCGACCATGTTGGTACCAAATGCTGCAGTTACCATTCCAGCGGCTGACTGGCAGCGAGTAAGGTCGTCTAGTTCAGGTTGTTCCATTGCCGATGGCCAACCGATTGTTGAAGCCGGTGGCTCAAGCTATTTCCTAACCGCTGAGGTAAATGGAGTTATCAGCGAAAACAGCGCCCAGTTTGTGCTGAACTAGTCATATGCAAAAGACAGTTGCAATCATCGGTTGCGGTTCAATGGGAACCGCAATACTTTCCGGCATGCTCCACCACGGTTATCAACCCGAGCAGATTAAGGTAACCACTAGAACAACAGAAAAAGCAGAGGCTCTGGCTAAGAAACTAAAGGTCACCGCCTACGCCAGCGAGTATCAACCAAACGCAAATACCTTGGCGGCTGAAGGTGCGAGCCTAGTAATCATTGCCGTAAAGCCAATTAATGTGACCACAGTGCTCGATGAGATAAGTTCAGTGCTTGATCCAAATGCCCTCATTGTTTCAGTAGCGGCCGGTATAACCATCAGCACTATGCGCCAGCATGTTGCCCAATCAAATGCGCTAGTGCGGGCTATGCCAAACACTCCAGCTCTAGTTGGCAAGGGGCTAACGGGTATTTCAGCTGGACAACAAGTTTCCAAAGAGCAGTTGGCCGATGTTGAGGCTCTGTTCAGTGCGGTTGGTAAAACAATGATTCTTGATGAAGAACGGATCGATGCGCTATCAACTATTTCTGGTTCTGGACCGGCCTATGTTTTCTATTTCATCGAGGAGTTCATTAAGACGGCTATCGATCACGGTTTCAGTGAAGATGAAGCCTATTTGCTGGTTAGTGAAACATTCCTAGGTGCCAGCACACTTCTAACCAAGACCCAAGCTGATCCAGCAGAACTGCGTCGACAGGTAACGAGTCCAAACGGAACCACCATGAAAGCAATTGCAGTCCTAGAAGAAGGCAAGTTGCACGAGTTATTCTTGAAAGCAACTAATGCAGCGCTTGCTCGCGCTAAAGAGATAGCCCAGGAGATGAAGAAGTGACCGATGTTTTTGACGCACTAAGCGATGCCAATCGTCGAAAGATTTTAGAGTTGGTTGCCAACAAACCACTTACCACCGCAGCCATCAACAAGTCAGTTAAGCTAAGCGCAACTGTCTTAGCAAAACACCTAAAGGTTTTAGTTGCAGCCGATTTACTAACCGTAACGACTAAGGGTAAGACCAGCACCTATGCGCTGAATCGCAAAGGCTTTGCCGAAGCCGCTAAATGGTTCGGTAAGTTTGGGGCAAGCTTTATCTCAGGTCAAGCCGACGCCCTCGGCGAGAATGTTGCAAACCTACTAAGTAGTGCCGCAAACTGGTTAGAAACCAAGGTTGGCGCAAAAGTAAACCTTGATTTCGATCCAGAGGTTGTTGGCCGTGAACTTGGAAAGAAGCTATCCGATGCTAAGAATCAAGCCACTACCAAAGTTCAAAGCGTGAAGGTAAAAGTTACCAAGGAGTAGTTTTTACTTCGCGTCTATCTCAGCAATCAGAGCTTCAACATGCTGCTTGATTTCATCCCTGACTTCACGCACCATTTCTATTCCCTGCCCAGCCGGATCGGCAAGCACCCAGTCGCGATAAATCTTGCCAGGGAAAAACGGGCACTTGTCCCCACAGCCCATGGTTATCACGTAGTCGCTGGCAAGCACCGCTTCATCGGTGAGAACCTTAGGCTCGTTAGCGGTGATGTCGATACCAACTTCAGCCATTGCCTCAATCGCAACCGGGTTGATTTGGTCTTTAGGTTCGGTACCAGCCGAGCGTATCTCGATACGATCACCGGCAAGATGTTTCAACCAGCCGGCAGCCATCTGCGATCTTCCGGCATTGTGAACACAAACAAACAGGACGCTTGATTTCATAGTTCTAGGTTAAGCCAATAGTGGCCCGCAGTTTCCTGCAGGCCACTATTTATAGGTGAACTATTTCTTAACTTTTTTCTTTTTAGCGCTGCCATCGAGCACAACAATGTAAACCAAAGCCAAAAGCGCTCCAATGAACTGAGCCAGGACCAGCATCAGGTTGTCCTGTGTAAAGCCATCACGAACCATCAGGCCGAAGGTAACCGCGGGGTTAGCTTGAGCTCCAGTAACGGTGAAGGTGCTGGCTGCAAGCACCCAGATACCAACTCCGAACGGAATAACCGCTTCACGTTTGGTTGTTGCTAGTCGAACGATGATCAGAATCAAAACAGTTGTTGCTAAGACTTCACCGATCAATGCACCTGACTGAGACACAGTGCTGGTGTTCATCGGCTTGATAGTCGATCCGGTTAGCGAAAGACCTAGGTATGTTCCAAGTGCACCACCGGCTAGCTGGGCAATCCAGTAGGTCAGTAGAGTGCTCAGGTTTATTTCTCGGCGTGCATAGAAAAAGAAGCTAACGGCAGGATTTAGGTGTCCGCCGGAGATTGTTGCAGTGAGCAGAATCATCAGGGTCAGTGTTCCGGCTAGGGCGAAGTTCTTGAAGGTTGGGTTCATGCTGGTTGCAACTATCGAGGTCACAAACACCATCACACCCATTGCCTCGGCAATGCCTTTTCTCAGTAGCGGATTTAGTTTCATCATTTTCCTTTCGAGGGGTAGTCGGCAATTGGAATAATCGCCTCATTATGTCTTAGGAAGCCTGGCTTCCACGGGGGATCAAATCTCGCGTAATAGGGTTCGCCAACAATCTTGAGACCAGCTTTGGTAACAGCTGATTTGAGTTTTTCTCCGAGGGCATTGAAGTGTTCGTAATCAGCCAGCCCTCGAAACTTTATTGCCGCAGCGTAGTGCGGTTCAACCTCGATTCGCTTCACCTCGGCGTCAATCGGAAGGGGAAGATCGTTTAGCTTGGTTCCGGCTGGTAGCACAAAGCTAACTAGGTGTTCGGTAGCTTTGGGGTTGGGCTCGTGGATTACCGGAGCGGTCATCGCGAACTTGGTGCTGTCTTGATTTCTTCCGGAAATGTAGTTGACCAGTGGTCTGAAGGCGCGGTTAGCTGCCGAGGAGAATTCACCTCGGGTGCTCACCTGGATTAGAACATACTTGGGGTAATAACGTATTTCGCAGCCATCAATCTTGGCTACTAGTTCATAGGGCTGATGTTCGGTCATCGATAGTGAGTTTATGCCTTATTTGGCCCTTGTTGGGTGAGGTTTGGCTCTAGTTAAGGTTATTAAGTGGCGCCGCGCTTCGGCTAGAATAAAGCGAACTGTCAAAAATCTATTTAAAGAGGCATTGTGGGATCAGTTGTAAAGAAGCGTCGCAAGCGCATGTCAAAGAAGAAGCACCGTAAGTTGCTTCGTAAGACTCGCCACCAGCGCCGCAATAAGAAGTAGTCGCTTAGGCTATCGAGTTTGACTAACCCGCTAGAGGTATCTGGCGGGTTAAATCTTTAACCTTTCTTACCGATTTTTATTTCTTCCTTGACGGATTTCTTTACCGGTCTTAGATCTTTTCGCTTGAAATCATAAATCTTCCAGCCCGCACTCTTGGCATAAATCTTTAGAAGCTTGTCGGGGTTAACCGCAACCGGGTGACCAACCAAAGATAGTAGCGGTAGGTCATTGTGGCTATCGCTGTATGCGAAGGAACGTTTTAGGCTAAAGCCTCTAGCCTTAGCAAGCTTCTTCAGCGCTTTTGCCTTTTCTTTACCGTGTAAAGGTTTGCCAGCTATCTCGCCGGTAAGCACATCATCAACGTGAACTAACTTGGTGCCAAGAGCCCCGGTTAGGCCAAGACGTTTAGCGATTTCCTCGCCCATTTCTTGTGGGGCTGCCGTAATCAACCAAACTTCTCTACCAGCAGCAATGTGTTGCTGAGCAAGCTTTGCAGTTTCTGGCCAAACCTTTGACTTAATTTCTTCGTCATAGACAGTTGAAATCAGAGCTTTCATCTGCTCGTAGCTCTGACCCTTAACTAATTCCAAGGCACGATCTTTAATTGCCGCGAGCATGTGTTCAGTTTCTCCCCTGGCTATGAAACGAACTTGGTGCCAAGCAAACGCGATGAAGTCTTTTCTTGGGAAGAACTTTCGCTTATAGGCAGCCTTACCGAATTGGTAACTTGTCGACCCACGAACTAGCGTGTTGTCGATGTCAAAGAAAGCGGCAGCGGGCTTTTTAGGGGTTTTGGCCACTTCATAAGTCTAAGTTGATTAACCTAGTGGAGTGAGCAAAACCATTGACGTTACCCTGATCGGTAAATCTGGTTGCCATCTTTGTGATGAGGCTAGGGTTACCGTGAACGCGGTTATCGGTGCCTTTCGGGCAGAGAACACCGGTGTCGCTAGGCATGTCCAGGTCAACATGGTCGAGCATGACATTCTGGTTGATGAGGAGCTCTACGCCAAGTATTCGGAGGAAGTTCCGGTCTTGCTGATCAACGGGAAAGTCCACAATTACTGGCGGATTGATCCGGAGCGTTTTAGAGCGGCCCTAGATGATTTGATCAAAGCATGAAGATTATTAAAGGTAGCGCCGAGGTAAGAAAAGCCGCTAGGGATTACGAAAACTACTCATCTGACCTTCAAGGGGATCAAGACGTCAGAGACTACAAGCAATTACCGCTTGAGGTTGACCCACCCGACCACACAGTTATTCGAGATTTACTGAACCCCTGGTTCAGTAAAGAGGCGGTCCAGCAGCACTCAGCGGAATTTAGAAGTATAGCGAAATCGCTTATCGATTCTTTCGGAGAGGAAGTTGAGGTTACTAGAGACCTCGCTCTACAAATGATCGTTCAGTGTCTCGGAGTTGTCTTTAGAAGACCTCAGGATGTCGCAGAGTGGTTCTCTTGGGGTCCGGATACTTGGATAACCGATGAAGATGGGATACGGCACGGTGATCATCTGGATAGATACCTAAAGAAAACATTTGATGAATTAGATGAGCATCCAACTGATGATCTTTTTGGGGTTCTAAATAGTGCAGATCTAGATGGTAGGAAGCTCACCCGTAAAGAGAAGTATGGAATAGCTAACCTGGTCCTAGCTGGTGGTCGAGACACAGTGGTGAAGCTAATCTCTGGTTGTTTATGGCACTTGGCTAATAACTCTGAGCACAGGCAAATACTAAAGAGTAACACTGAACTCATCCCTGACTTTGTTAATGAAATGGTTAGGTTTCTTTCTCCGCTTCCGATGATGCACAGAGTTGATGTTCAAGAAACCGGTGATGCTGCAGAACCCAAATATGCTTGGCTTTCATTTATTTCTGCCAATCAGGATGAAACAGCGATACCAGACCCTAAAGAAATAAAGCTGGATCGAGGAGCAAATCCACATCTTGGTTTTGGCTACGGCAGGCACTCATGTATTGGCATGCACCTTGCTCAACTAGAAGCAAAGATTGTTCTAGAGATTTGGCTAAGCAAGTTCATTTCATGGGAAGTATTACCTGAATCAGAATTGTTATTTGATTTCGAAGAATATAAATTCATTCCTTCTAGGTTTCATAAACTAAACCTTCGAATTACTACCTAGTTTGTCGGATGTGTGCTTTACATTTCTGAGTCATCAAGAATCTAGGAGATAGCATGCCAGTCAAATATACAAAGCTTGTCGTAGAGCAAATAGTCCACATCCCCAAAGAATGGGAATTCAAAACAAAGAAAGTCTTGATTTCTTGGGATGAAGAGCGTCAAGCGTTGCTTATCCGTCCTTATAAGAGCAGAACGCGCTTTTGCTTATCAGGTCAACCCAAGGTCATCTCAACGGATTGGGAAAACAGTGTGTTTCCCCTGACGATGAGAGAACGTCTAGAGATAGCCTGCTTCAACAGGTCAAAAACAGGTAAAACACTTTTTCTAACGTTGTAATATTACTACATAGTAATTATACTACAACTATGGGACGTAAACCTAAAGCAGATGAAGAGCTCATCTATAACAAGCTCGAGCAAGTGAGAACTAAAGCCGCTATGACCAGGCAGCAACTGGCTGATGCGGTTGATGTCCACTATCAAACAATCGGCTATATCGAACGAAACGAATATAGTCCGAGCCTTGTGCTCGCCCTGCGCATAGCAAAAGCGCTGAACAAAAAAGTAGAACAGATCTTTAGTCTGGAGGATAACTAATGGCAAAGAAAACAACGGAAAACAAAGAAGAAACTCTAAGTGGGATTTTCGAGGAGAGGATGTCCATCCTTGGTGAAAAACTAACCTCGAGGCTAGTGACTTGGATGAGAAACGACACAATTTTCGATGGCTTTAGAAACACTCCAGCGAGAATCATATTAAATGTGCTGTCATATCTTGTCCTTTACGGTGGAGCTATCTACTGCTGGAGCAATTTCTCAGGAGTTCTGACTTGGTTCGGAATACTTCTGGTTTTATTGCTGTGCCAGGCCATATCCGTGCGTTTTGTCTTTCAGGTTCAAGGTGTTGGAATCTTAGATGAGTATCATGAAAGGCGCCGCGCAAGAGCCTACTCTAGAGCATATAAATCGTTTGTTCGCTACTTCGCATTCATCGCCGGATTCTTGTTAGTGGCCTTCGGATTTGCTCTGAACGAAACTCTAATCTTGCAACAGATGTTCTCAGGTTTCACGTCCATGGTTGATAACTACAGACTCATTGTTCTTTTCTTGCTGGTCTCTGGGGTAGTAGCCTTTCAAAAATACTTCTCATATGGAGTAAAGGGAGAGCCTTTTCTATCGAGAGATGAAGTAAAGGCGATGAAAAACTCCTAATTCAGGTTTTTATCAGCCCAAATCTCAATAGCTGATTTGATGTACTTAGCTAGACCCGGCGCGAACGACTCATAGGTTGCTTCGAATGCCGGGTCTAGGACATATGTCAGGGCTAAGGATTTGTATGCAGTTTTGCTTGGTGTCCAGAATTGGCAAACAAACTCGTAGTGCTTCTTTATCTGATCTTGCACTGACTGGTCTGTTATCTCTCTGCCCTCAGCCATGAGCCTGGCAACCTCAGTTGCTATCGCATCGTGCTGGGCTTTGTATTCGGACTGTTGCTCAGCGCTATAGGCATCATTGATGCCTTGAATCTGACGAGATTCTCTTTCGAACACTTTATGGTTCTAGGCGGTTAGGCCCGCGGAAGAGATACCCCACTTCACGAATGTTGGTTTCGTGCAACAAGAGCATCACGACTCTTAGTAATCCCATGCCAAAGCCACCGTGCGGTGGGGCACCGAATTTGAAGAAGTCTATATATGACTGCAAACCAGCCGGGTCTAAGCCCTTTGATTTGGCCTGCTCAATCAGAACATCCATGCGGTGCTCACGTTGAGCGCCGGTGGTGATTTCCGTGCCACGCCAGATTAGGTCATAGCTCTTAGTTAGGTTCGGGTTATCTGCGTGACGCATGTGATAGAACGGTCTGACTGTTGACGGGTAGTCGGTTAGGAAGACAAATTCGTGGCCCATTGTTTCTGCAACGTGAGCGGCAATCTGTCTTTCACCTTCTGGATCCATATCTCCACCGCGAGTGATTTCATGACCGCGCTTAGCAACAATGTCTATTGCTTCGGCCAGTGGAATTCTTGGGAAAGGCTTGGTCGGAACGGCGACATCAACATCAAATAGTTTCTTTATGTCTTCACCGTGTTTGTCTTTGACAGCGCTAATTGCTGCAATCATCAAGTCTTCTTGAATGTTCATGATATCTTCGTGAGATTCGATATAGGAAACTTCCATATCGACCGAAGTGAACTCGGTTGCGTGACGAGAGGTGAAGGAAGGGTCTGCGCGGAATACCGGACCGATCTCAAAGATTCTGCCAAAGCCAGCCATCATCGCCATTTGCTTATAGAACTGAGGGGACTGCGCTAAATAAGCAACAGTCTCAAAGTATTCCATCTTAAATAGTTCAGCGTGAGATTCTGAAGGTGAACTCATTAGCTTTGGTGAATGAATTTCAACAAAACCGTTCTCAACCCAATATGTTCGCCAAGCGTGTTCAATAGTGGTCTGAACCTTGAATACCAAGTTCATCTCCGGTCTTCTTAGATCCAGGAATCTCCAGTCCAAACGCTTATCTAAACCAGAGTCTTCAGCAATCGGTGTTTCTGGATCGGCAAGGGTGATTACTTCAAGTTCATCCAGCTGAATCTCAATGCCTCCGAGCTTTACCCGCTCATCATGAACAAGTCGGCCCTTGACCCAGACAAAGCTACCGTTTGCCAGGGTGGAAACTGTGTCGGCGAGAGCATCTTCTTCTGCTCTTCTCGGGTAGGTTACCTGGACCGAACCGGTTTCATCTCTGAGGACAATAAACTGAATCTTTTTCTGATCCCTCAGGGTTTCCACCCAGCCAGCTATCAGGATTTCACCATCGGCACGGGCGGCCAAGTCTTTAATCAGGATGCGTTCGCGCATTTCGAATGTCTTTCACCTAAAACTGCTCTAAACCCCAAGTTTAGTCGGCGGTAGACTAGGGGGTATGCCTGCCAAAAGAATCCATTTAGTTCGCCATGGCGAGGTATATAACCCCAGTGGTGTGCTGTATGGGAGGCTCCCTAATTTTCACCTTTCCGATACCGGAAAGCTTATGGCTAGGGCCGCAGCCCAGGAACTCAAAGATCAGGGCTTCCCAATCAGGGCAATATTCAGCTCACCTTTAATTAGAACTCAGGAATCCGCCAAGCCAATCGAGGAACTTTTTGGGCTTGATGCAAAAACCAACGAAAACCTTATTGAGCCGTGGAATGTCTTCGAAGGAAGAAAGCTCAGCGTCAAGGCTGTTGCTGTTCGCCCGCACTGGTGGTGGCACTTCAGAAACCCAGCTAAACCGGCTTGGGGAGAGTCTTTCATCGACATTATTGCCCGAATGCAAGAGGCAATCAGTGAAGCGGCCGAATCGGTCAAGGACGGCGATGTTGTCCTGGTTACCCACCAACTACCTATCTGGGTTATGCATCTACACGCCGCTGGCGAGAAACTGATGCACAATCCGCGTAAGCGTCGTTGTTCGCTGAGTAGTATCACCAGCTTTGAATTTATTGACGGCAAGCTAACCGAGGTTGGCTATCTTGAACCAGCAGCCAAACTTAGTGCAATTGATCGAGGTGCGGTTTGAGAAAACTTCTATTCAGCTTCGCACTTCTTGCAACTCTTTTATTTTCCGGTTGCGCTGAAAACCCGAATATCAATAACAGTTATCAATCAGGTGATGGCACTGTTACGGAATTCAAAGTTGGTTCAAGATCCGAACCGGTTAAGTGGGCTGGGCTAACTAGTGACGGTTATCGCATCTCAGCAAATAATCTCTCCGGTGTTGTTACGGTTTTGAATTTTTGGTATGCAGCCTGCACACCATGTCGTGTTGAAACACCGGATCTAGTTGATCTAGCTAAGCAATATGAGAATAAGGTTCAGTTTGTTGGAGTAAACGTTCGCGATACCGCAGAAACCGCCGACGCTTTTAGACGGAGCTTCAAAGTGAATTTTCCAACCATCATTGATGCTCAAACCGGGGAAACCGTTTTAGCATTCACCGGAATCGTTACTCCTTCGGCGGTGCCAACCACATTGGTAATTGATCGTGAGGGTAGGGTAGCGGCGAGAATTCTAGGATTGGCCGAGAAGTCAACTCTGAGAACACTTATCCAGTCTGTTTATGATGAGGAAAAAGCAGATTGACTTTTGACACGATAACCGGTGGGCCGCTCTACCTCGCAATGCCGATTGCATTCGCAGCTGGCTTAGTTTCATTTTTCAGCCCCTGTGTCTTGCCACTTCTACCTAGCTATCTGGGTTTAGTTTCAGCGAACACCAAGAACAAAGTAGTGCTTGGCTCAATACTTTTTGTATTGGGCTTTAGCGTAGTCTTTGTTTTTCTTGGTGCTGGATTTGGATCTTTGGGATCTCTTGTCTATGGTGATCTAAAAGTTTGGATCCAAAGAATCTCAGGGCTTTTGATTATTGCTTTAGGTTTTGTACTGCTCGGTGGCTTTGACTTTGCCCAGCGCACGGCGAGGCTAAATATAAAGCCGAAGGCAGGCCTAATCGGTGCTCCGCTACTGGGAGTGGTCTTTGGTTTGGGCTGGACCCCCTGTATCGGCCCTACCCTAGCGGCTGTCCTAAACCTCTCTTTTGATTCGGCCTCAGTTGGCAGAGGAGCGCTATTGGCAGCGGTTTATTCGCTGGGGCTCGGCCTACCTTTTGTTTTGATGGCTGCCGGGTTTGGCTTTGCTGCAAAGAGTGTGGCTTTTGTGAAAAAGAACATTGTCTTGATTAACCGCCTCGGTGCTGGATTACTAATTGTTCTGGGTGTGTTACTGGTTACCGGATTGTGGCAACTGGTTATTGAATTCCTGTTGGGGGTGACCAATGGCTTCATCCCGGCAATCTAAATACAAAGTTCGCAAGGAATATAACGAACCCATTGAAGCCCCAGATCTAACTGTTCGGTCATGGCTTAGGTGGATTTGGAAACAATTAACCAGCATGAAAATTGCATTGTTTCTGCTTCTACTCTTGGCAGCAGCGGCTATCCCAGGTTCCATCTACCCCCAGCGCAGCGCTGACCCGAACGGTGTCGCGCTGTATTTTAAGAACAATCCAGATTTAGCTAAGCTCCTCGACAGTATGCAACTGTTTGATGTTTACGCTTCGAGCTGGTTCTCCGCAATTTATCTCCTGCTATTTATCTCCCTGATTGGCTGTCTGCTACCTCGAATTGCGGTTCACTATAGAGCGCTTAGAGAATTACCTCCTGCTCCACCAACTAATCTTTCAAGGCTGCCGGTATATAAAAAAGCAACTACTGAAAATCCAAACTTTGATGCTGCCTATGTTTTTCTCGAAGAAAACAAATACAGAACCGTCGTTACTAGAGATATCGACAGTCAAGAACTTTTAGAAATCAGAGCTGAAAAAGGATACCTACGTGAAACTGGAAACCTCATCTTCCACATTTCACTAGTTGGCGTATTGATCTCGGTTGCTCTCGGTGGAGCATTGTCTTTCAACGGTCAACGGGTTTTAGTTGAGGGTGACACTTTCGTAAATAACCGTGCAGCTTATGATTCATTCACCCCAGGATTACTATTCAATGAGAATCAGCTTGCACCTTTCAGCATGCGCCTTGACCAGTTCAGCATCACCTACGACTACATCAATCCAGCCAATTACGCCAAACCCCTAGACTTTAGAGCAAACGTGACCACAAACGTGGTTGACAATCAAACCCAAGAACTAATCCGGGTGAATGAACCAATTGCCCTACCAAATGCCAAGGTTTACCTCACCGGTAATGGCTTTGCTCCAGAGATAGTTGTGCGTGATCCAAGCGGCAATGTCACCTTTAGCGGGCCAGTAGTATTCCTGCCTCAGGATGCCAACATGACCTCGCTCGGTGTGGTCAAGGTCCCCGATGCCCCAAAGCAGTTTGGCATGATGGCCTTTTTCTACCCAACGGTTGGAAAGTTGAGTACTGGAGCGCTCACCTCAACCCATCCATATCCGTTTGATCCGGTGATGACCATAAACGTTTATGTTGGTGACCTGGGTCTAGAAAAGGGCCTGAATAACAATATTTATGAGCTAGAAACACATTCGCTGAAGCAGATTGCCGGTGGCAAGAGTGGGACCAAAGCACTAAAGCTTTTGCCAGGCGAAAAGGTAAATTTGCCTGGCGGTCTAGGATCGGTGGAATTCAAGTCACTCAAGCGTTTTGCCTCACTGGACATTACTTATAACCCGATGGACATCTGGGTTTTGATTACCGTAATTATTACTTTCTTCGGTCTGATCCTCATGCTGCTAATCCCTAGACGAAGAATTTGGGTCAAAAGAACTGCCACTGGAGTTGAAGTTGGTGCTTTAGCGAAATCTAGGGATGAATCACTTGAGAGAATAGTTACAGAGATAACAAAGAACCTGAAGAAGAAGAGTAAATGAACCCTGCGCTATTGAATCCAGAACTTGCCACTTTCTCAAGAATATTGGTACTGGTTGCACTAACCATTTACGTAATTGCATTTCTGGTTTTGGCCACAAGCCTGTCCAATCGAGCAAGAGCAACTCAGAAAGATCAAACCGCTGCTGCACTGAGAATTGAGAACATCGGTTTGATCCTGGCGGGGCTAGCAACAGTGGTTCACTTTGCTGGCGTGCTAACCAGGGGAATAGCAGCTCACCGTGTTCCTTGGGCGAATATGTATGAATTCAGCATCTCTGGGGCATTTGTAGTAAGTGCGATTTACCTACTTGCCCTATTCTTCAAAGACATAAGATTCATAGCTACTTTTGTGATTGGTTTCGTCGTTCTAGTAATTGGATCAGCGAACACACTGTTTTATGTTCAGGTTGAGTCGCTGATGCCAGCTCTTCAGGATTACTGGCTAGTTATTCACGTTAGCGTCGCAATTCTAGGAACAGCATTCTTCACTATTGCAGCAGCAGTTGCAGCTTTACTAATTGCTAAGAGTGGAAAGAGTAAGAGCAAATTACTAAAAGTATTCCCCGATGTTGAAAAACTAGAGAAGCTCTCCTACCAGTTCAACGTAATTGGTTTTATTCTTTGGACCTTCACCCTGATAGCTGGAGCCATCTGGGCAGACAAGGCTTGGCATAGATTCTGGGGTTGGGACACTAAAGAGGTTTGGACTTTTATCATCTGGACCATTTATGCTGCATACCTTCATGCAACCACTACCCGTGGCTGGGAGGGTAAGAAGGCGGCCTGGCTAACCCTGATTGGCTTTAGCGCAGTGATCTTCAACTTCACTATCGTGAACCTATTCTTCAAAGGGCTGCACGTTTATTCAGGTCTCTAAATTGTTATGTAGAAATTCGAGTAAGTCCCCATCTGGGGACTAGCGTTGAGCCATGGCAAAAGTTACTTTGGTATGTCCAGAATGCAATTTTTTATATCGCGCTGAAAACGGTAAACCATGTCCAAGATGTGGTTTTAGCTTTGAGGCGATTCCAGACGAAAAAGTAATCCAACCTGACAGTGAAGAAACCACACCCGTCAAAAAGCAAGAGAATGTTTCAATTGTTGAAAGTGATCAAATGGCTCTATTACTCAGTGCGCAAAACCGCACCACCCACGCGGTCAGATCCCTGGCAATTTTCTTCTTCACTTGGTTGCGCTCCTTGATTTTTGGTGGCGGCTTATCGGCAGTGGGTCAAGGTCTCTTTTCTGGAGCCTTTCTTAGCACTTCAAATAGTCAGGAGATTATGTTGTTTGGCTTAGGTTTGACGGTTATCGGGGGACTAGTAGTTTTTATCGGTTTTTTTGTCGCCCTGAACCGAGGCCTAAGGGAACTGCACCTATCTCGATTACCGAATTAAGTTAGGTATCCAGAACCCTTCCTAGACGTGCGATTGATTTTGTTCCAAGTGAACTCGCTGCCGTTAGGTAGTTAATCTTAAATAGGTGAACCTTGATTCTCTCTGTTGTCACTAATCCATTTACTGGGATTAGTGGTGTGTCTGTAACATCATCAGCAAGTAATGCTGCTGTTCCTAACCCCGACGCGTATGGTGAGTCTAGTTCTGATGCTAGGTATGCACCCATGGATAGCCCAACTGAGGTTTCCAGTGCTGATGAAACTACTACTGGTAGACCTGCTTCTTTGGCGATTCTGATTGCGTTTGTTACACCGCCTAGTGGCGCTGCTTTTAACACCAGTATGTCTGCTGCATTTGCTTGGGCAACTGCAAGCGGATCACTAACTTTTCTAACTGATTCATCGGCGGCTATTTTTAGTTCGCTGAATTTGGCTAGCGCTAGTTTAAGTTCTGCCATCTCTGCAATTGTTTTTACCGGTTGCTCTAGGTATTCAATAGGAAGTTCTTTATCAACTAGAAAATGAGCCATTTGCATAGCTTGTTCCATTGTGTATGCACCGTTGGCGTCTAAGCGGATTCGTGCCTCTGGATAAAGCTGGTTGGTTGTTGTAATTCTTCTAAAGTCGTCTTCTATGTTTTGGCCCTTTTCAGCGACTTTGATTTTTACTACTTCAAACTTCCCAAATGGCGCTAGGGCTTCTTCGATGTTGTCCACGGCAGGAAGAGTTGCATTCACCTTTACGGTTTTGAGTTTTGGTTCAGGTAGGTCACCAAAAGCCCACTCAATTGCTGCATTTAGCCATATGGCGGCTTCCTCATCTGGGTATTCAGGGAAGGGAGACCATTCGGCCCAGCCGTTAGGGCCTTCAAAGAGAACCACCTCACGGGTAGTAACTCCACGGAATTTGATTCTCATGGGTATGGCTAAAACCCTGGCTGAGCTAAGGATTTGATCCTTGATTTCTTGGGTTATCTCCACATTGTTAGTCTAGGAGTATGCCACAAACCGTTTCCGAGCTATTTGATGCTTCCATCTGGTCTGAAGTCCAGGGTTTTACCGACCTAACTGACGTGACCTATCACAAGCACGTAAGTCTTGGCATAGCCAGAGTGGCCTTCAACCGCCCAGAGATTAGAAATGCTTTCCGTCCACAAACGGTTGATGAATTAGTAAGAGTTCTGCAGGATGCCCAGGCTGATACCAAGGTAGGGGTAGTCCTACTAACCGGTAATGGCCCTTCGGCTAAAGACGGCGGCTGGGCCTTCTCCTCTGGTGGCGATCAAAAAGTTCGTGGCCGTGAAGGCTACGAATACGGTGAAGCAGGAACTACAGGAAGATTACACATCCTAGAAGTTCAAAGGCTGATTCGGTTTATGCCTAAGGTGGTTATCGCTCTGGTGTCTGGTTGGGCAGCTGGCGGGGGCCACTCACTCAATGTTGTGGCTGACCTTTCAATTGCTTCAGAAGAACATGCGAGATTTAAGCAGACCGATGCTGCTGTTGGTTCCTTTGATGCCGGTTACGGTAGTGCTTATCTTGCTAAACAGGTTGGTCAGAAATTTGCTAGAGAGATATTCTTCCTTGGTGAAGAGTACTCAGCGCAGCGCGCCTATGAAATGGGTGTTGTGAACAAGGTCGTCAAGCACACTGACCTAGAAAAAGAAGGTGTTGCTTGGGCTACTGAGATATTAAAAAAGTCACCGCAGTCAATCCGACTACTTAAATATGCAATGAACATGGTTGATGACGGTTTGGTTGGTCAACAGCTATTTGCTGGTGAAGCAACTCGATTGGCATATGGAACTGACGAAGCTTTAGAAGGCAGAGATAGCTTCTTAGAAAAGCGTGATCCTGACTGGTCTAGATTCCCCTGGCTGTTCTAAATATGACTGAAGTTGTAGTTGTTCCGGCTAATGATGTTATTGCTATTCAAGAAAAACTTCAGCAAGCGCTAAACGGTGAAGTAACACTCTATATTTCAGAGCGTGAAATCAATGGTGTGAAGCCGCAGGTAGTTGATTTGCCAGAGAGCGCTACCAACACAGCTCTAATCATTGATTCAAGTGGCTCTACTGGCATTCCAAAAAAGATATATCTAAGTAGGGAGGCACTAGTTGCTTCAGCAAATGCAACAAGTAATGCGATTGGTTCCGGTCAATGGTTACTAACCCTGCCGGCAAACTATATAGCCGGCGCGATGGTGCTTGTCCGTTCTATCTTGAGTAATACTCGTCCGATAGTTATGAATACCGGTGTTAGTTTCACCGCTGAAGCTTTTGCTTTAAGTTCAACACTGCTCACCGACGACAATCGATTTGTCTCTTTAGTTCCAACCCAGTTGCTTAGGCTAAAAGAAGCTACCCTTACCGATAAGTTTCTCCTTGCCCAACTCCAAAAATTCGAAGCCGTTTTGGTTGGCGGCCAGGCAGTGAACTATTCGCTGGTGCAGTATTTCAAGGACAATGGTGTGAAGGTAGTCACCAGCTACGGGATGGCTGAGACCGCCGGAGGTTGTGTCTATGATGAAAGACCCTTATCTGGGGTGGAGGTAAGGATCAATACAGACGGGACCATTGGTTTAGCTGGTCCGATGCTGGCTAATTCGGTTGCCGATTCAAGCGGTTTTCTAAACACTCAGGACATCGGTGAGCTTACTGACGGCAGGCTAAGGGTTTTAGGTAGGGCAGACCGGGTGATTATTTCTGGTGGCTTGAAGATCTCGCTGGATCAGGTCGAAGAGGTCGCGGGTTCAATAGCCGGTGTGGTTGAGATCGTGGCTACGGCTATTGATTCTGAAGAGTGGGGCCAGCGAGTCGGGTTAGTTTATGTCGGTAGCCCAGAGGTAGCAGACTACATGGCAGCAGATGTTTTTGAACAACTAGGTATGGCTGCTAAACCGATTAGGGTGATTAGAGTTGACCGAATACCCAAACTTGCTAATGGCAAGAATGATTTATTAACCGTAAAGAAACTTTTCGAAGGGTAGTTATGAAGATTTGGCTAAAGGGTGCACGGTTAAGAACACTACCGCTTGCCATAGCGCCAGTGTTGATGGGGGCTGGGATTGCAGAACTTTCAAATAAATTTGATTTGACGCTTACGCTACTTGCTTTAGCCGTTGCACTGTTTTTACAAATCGGAGTTAACTACGCTAACGACTACAGCGATGGCATAAGAGGAACCGATGATAACCGCGTTGGACCAGCTAGGTTAACCGGTGGTGGTTTAGCTAAACCAAAGATGGTCTTACTAGCCGCGTTGATTTGCTTTGGAGTTGCCGCTGTCTTCGGTTTAGTCATTACCGTGATCACAGGGTTATGGTGGTTTATCGCGGTTGGCGCGGTTTGTATTGTTGCGGCTTGGTTTTATACCGGCGGTAAGAAACCTTACGGCTATTTAGGGCTTGGAGAATTAGTAGTTTTTGTTTTCTTCGGACTCGTGGCAACAGTCGGTACCGACTACATCCAAGAGCGCGAGTTAAACTTCTTTGCGGTTTATGCCGGGGTTATGGCTGGTTGTTTTGCAACTGCGGTGCTTCTGATCAACAACATCAGGGATATTGATACTGATATAAAAAGCAATAAGAGAACCTTGGCTAGTCGTATTGGCAGGAAGCCAGCCTTATTTTTATTTAGCCTTTTGAGCCTGACGCCATTTGTTCTAGTGACACTGTTTTGGATTTTTGCCCCTGCAACTTTTTTGGTAAACCTGCTGGTCATTCCAGCATTAATCATTCTGATTATTGCCAACACCGGTAAAGACGCTAAATCGCTGATTCTTGCGCTACAGCTAACTAGCTTGCTGAGCGTTAGCTTTGCTGCGTTATTTTGCTGGGGGCTATTTACTATCGTTTTCTAGCTCGTCTTCGACTACTTCATCTAGATCTTTAGGCTTATTCCGCTTTGCATAGATCTGCTTACTCAGCTCATCGCGCAGTTTCGAAAGCCAAATCATTGAGATAGCAAAGGAGAACATGGCGCCAAGAATCGAAGCAAAAAGCCAGGGGATGCCGATTAGACCTAGCGCTACTGTTATGGCAGCAAAGAGCCCTAGACGGTAAAGGGTGTATTTCAGCCAGAGATTGCGCATACCCCCAAGTCTATGTTTTAGTTTTGGTTAGAGTTAAAGCATGCGAAACCTCCAAATAGCCCTGCCAGCAGCCGTAATCATTTTCAGTATCTTTACGACCGTTTATGCCGCTAGCGCTAACCCAAGCCAGGTAAGGGTTTTACCCAAATTTGCTTGGGTTCTGCTGTGTTTGTTTGTGCCGATTATTGGAGGGCTCCTTTATATAACCATCGGTCGCCCGATTGATGGAGACTCGGGACAAGGAGCAAAGCGCTCTAGGCCGGTGGCCCCAGATGACGACCCAGATTTTTTGCGGGACCTAGGTTCTAAATTCAAAAACGATAAAGACAATCGGAACGGTTAACTTATTTGACTAACCAGCCAGTGCCTGCCCAGGTATTCGCCGCCCACGTGGTGGCTAACTTGGCTACCTACGGGGCCGACTTTTGGTTAGCACCGGGAGCCAGATCTCAAGCTTTGGCTATTGCTGCAGCCCAATTAGCTCAGGCGGGTATTTCAAATCTTCGGGTGCGCATTGATGAGCGATCGCTTGCCTTCACAGCACTCGGGGCCAGTGTCAGTGGCAGGCCCCAGGTGGTTATCACTACCTCTGGTACTGCTGTTGCAAATCTTCACCCAGCAGTATTGGAAGCTCATCACAGCGGCATTCCACTTATTTTGCTAACTGCAGATCGTCCAGCAGAACTTCGAGGTAAGGGTGCTAATCAGACCACTAACCAGGTTGGAATATTCGCCGATGCAGTAATTGCCTGTGTTGATGTTGAAGCACCAACAGACGATAAGCTCACCAACCTGCCGCAGCAAGCTGCCAAAGTTGTCAGCGAAGCTATGCATCTAGCGTTAGCAAACAAACAACCGGTTCAACTAAATCTCCAGTTCAGAGAACCACTGAGCGCAACTGAACCGGATGCCGTAAAGATTTATTCAACTCTTGCACCTTGGGAAATCTCAAAAACACGAGATGAGTATTTAGCTGTTGAGCTATCACCAAAAACCGTGGTTATTGCCGGGGCAAACAGCGATGATTTTCTAGATGAAATATCAAATTTAAACCTTCCAGTATTTGCTGAGCCAAGTTCTGGGGTTCGGCATATTCAAAATTCCATCTCTGGTTATCGCTTTGCTCTTTTTGCTAAAGATGAATTAGTCGAACAGATCGAACAGGTTATCGTCTATGGGAAGCCAACTTTATCTAGGCCAATAATCTCACTCCTACGAAGCGGAGTTAAGGTTTATGTTCGACCAAGTCGCATGGGTAGCTTCCAGATACCAGATGATGTTGAAGTCATTTCTAACGCCATTGCTTACACCGGCGATAAATCATGGCTTGATAGTTGGCAAGAACTTTCCAATCGGCTAACACCAAAAGAAACAAACGAACTCAATCGCAGAACAATCGTTGAGGGGGCTTGGCGTTTGGGACCCGATGACCACCTGGTCCTCGGGGCCTCACAACTAATTCGTGAAGCAGATCATTTTGCTCCGAAGACTGCGATAAAGGTTTGGTCAAACCGAGGGCTATCGGGAATCGATGGGACTATCGCTACCGCGACCGGAATAGCCCTAAATACCAAGGGTAAAGTCCGTGTTTTGCTAGGCGATCTAACCTTTTTGCATGATGTTGGCTCATTAGTAATAGATAAGTCTGATGGTGAGTTAGATATCCAGCTAGTTGTGGTCAATGACCACGGTGGAAAAATCTTTAGCTACCTGGAGGTAGCCGGCAGCGTTGAAGAGAAAATCTATAATCGGGTGTTTAGAACTGGTCAGGATTTCGAGATAGCTGCTTTGGCTCAAGCCTTCGGTTGGCAATATCTACTGGTAAAAGATTTAGTGGAATATCACAGCGCTTTAGAAACAACAGGACGCGTGATTATTGAAATCAAACTGGATTAGAAGTTTTCTAAAACAGCTTTGAACTTCAAATCTGTTTCAGCCAATTCTGATTCAGGTTCGGATTCTGAGACGATCCCACAACCAGCAAAAGCTACTACCTGATTGTTCCGGTGTTGCGCTCCGCGCAGTGCGATGGCCCAAACACCATCTCCTGAAGCCGATACCCAACCAACTGGGCCGGCATACCTTCCGCGATCAATACCTTCGATAGATTCAATCAATTCCAGTGCTTTCTCTCGAGGAGTTCCAGCTACTGCAGCCGAAGGGTGTAGCGCTTGCAGAAGTTTCAATGAAGTTGAATCATCAGAGAGTATGGCAGTGACATCGCTAGCTAAGTGCCAAAGATTCGGCAATGCCAAACTGAACGGTTCTTCACTTACTTTTATCTCACTGCATAGCTCTTGCATAGCTTGAGTAAGCGAGTCGATAGCAAATTTGTGCTCAGCTAAGTTTTTGTGAGAGTGAGATAGTGCATCGCCGATAGCCCGGTCAACTTCAACATCTGTCCCGCGACCAGCAGTCCCTGCTAATACTCTCGCACTCACTTCTCGATTAGTAACTTGAACCAAAAGCTCTGGGCTGGTTCCAAACATGCCATCGACCAGATAGGTGTAACAAGAAGAGAACTTTTCGGAAAGTTTCCTTAGACCAATGTTTGGGTTGAAGTGACTAGCTTCTGATACTAGATCTCTAGCTAGAACTATTTTTGATACCAAACCTGAGGAAATCAGATTTATCGCATCTGCAACGTTTTTACTAAAATCCTCAGCCGATATTTTTCCCGAAACAAAACTCAGTTTTTGTGTTTCAGTTAGGTTCTGGATAAGCGCCTTCGCTTGGGTTTCATCAGTGTTCACTGTGGTGATGAAGTATTCGCCATTGGTTGAACCGATGACAAGTTTTGGCACGACCAGGCAACTTTCAATTTGGCTATTTGTCGAAAATGCCATGGCGCCAAAAGCTATCAATCCAGAGCCTTCCAGATTTACTTGATCAGAGATTTCAGCACTCTCGACAACTTCTTTCCAGCTGTTGTCTAGATCCTCGAATCGGCTTTTTCCGGTTGCAGATAGCCTTTGGGCTTCACCCCAGCCAATTAGCCCAACCCCATCTTTGATGAAACAACTGGTATTTGAGCCAAGCAGGTCGGTGAATTTGGTTATACCGAGCTCTTCAGCGGTAATCCGCCTGCTTACTACGACTAGGGACATGGCTTTCTTCGGCTGAATGTTGGCTGTGAAAGGTGTTGGTTGGCTTTTTGGAGCCTCGTGCTCTGGGATATTCTGGTGCTATCCCTATCGAAGTCTAACCAAGTTCAGGAAGTCGAAAATGCGTAAAGTTGCAGTGCTAACGGCACTCCTTATCGCATTTGCGCTCAATTTCGCTGTTCCAGCTTTTGCCGATGGCATCAGGCAAACAATAGTTCATGCCGAGCCTGAGGATGAGAACGAGAATCCAGATCACGACAGGGACCGTACGGACCGCATGCACCGTGAACTGCATGAGCAATATGAACAGGTCGAGCGCGTCACTATTCCACCGCTTGGGTTCATCCCGGAGGAAAACCCCGACCCAAACATGTTTATTCTTCCTGAACTTAGCGAAAACCTTGCAACTGATTTCCCACAATTAAACGCAGGCCCAACCGGGCAGGGGCAACTGACTCAAACTGGTTCGTCAAACTACCTCGTGGTGCGTCCTGGGCAGGCAGCCGTTTCCGCTAGCAGTGAGAGCCCAAGTAAATATGCTCCAATTCAACTCAAAGATTTGGTCCAGAACACCAATACTCCAGCCGATGAGTTCATTAGAGCTTCGGTGATTGTTCTTGCTGGTTTAGCCGTAATTGCAGCAGCGTTACTGGGTCTAGCCTCGAGTAGCGCTTTCAGCCTGAAGAAAAGGCCAAAATCAGAATAATTTTTAGTTGGCTAGACTTGTCTAGTGAATAAAGCAGACTTGGCTAAAAAGCCCCAAGATGTGGCCGCCATGTTTGATTCAGTTGCCGAAAGCTATGACCGCACCAACGACCTACTTTCTTTTGGGCAAGACCGAATTTGGCGCAAAAAAGTCCTTAGCGAGGTTAATCCACAAGCGGGCCAAACCATTTTGGATCTAGCAGCTGGCACAGGCTCGTCTTCCATTGTTTTTCTGAAACCCGGGGTAAGGGTTATTGCCAGCGACTTTAGTAAGGGAATGCTCGAGGTTGGGAAAAAGCGTCATCCAGAACTTGAGTTTGTCTACGCCGACGCAACCAAACTTCCATTCGCTGATGAATCTGTTGATGCGGTAACAATCTCTTTTGGTCTAAGAAATGTTCAAAATCCAAAACTTGCTCTAAATGAAATGCTACGAGTGCTAAAGCCTGGCGGGAAAGTAGTCATCTGTGAATTTAGTCAGGTCAATGTTCCTGTATTACGCGGTCTTTATGGTTTTTATCTAAAACGAATCCTGCCGAGATTAAGTTCTTTGCTTGCTAAAAATCAGGGAGCTTACGAATATCTAGCCGACTCAATTTTGGCTTGGCCAAACCAAAAAGAACTGCTCGGTTGGTTAGTTGATGCTGGATTCAAGAACGGCAAATACTCTAACGCCAGTTTTGGTGTGGTCGCCATCCATAGCGCGAGGAAGGCAGGGAAATGAGTAAAGTTTCACTTCCTCCGCAACTTAGGAAAGTTGTCGATAAAGATTTAATCAAAAACATCCAGCTCGGTTTAGAGCAGGTAGAGATTGAACTGGTCAACGCCGTCTCACACACCGATCCGGTGGCTAATGTGACCAGTAGACACCTCCTTGATGCTGGAGGTAAGAGATTACGCCCAGTGCTGGTGCTTCTTGCTGCTGGGCTCGGAAAAGGAAACATTCCGGAGGTAATCAAATCGGCTGTGGTGGTGGAACTAACCCACTTGGCCACTTTGTATCACGATGATGTTATGGATAGAGCACCGATGCGAAGAGGTGTTCCCACTGCACATGAGATTTGGGGCAACAGCGTTGCTATCCTCACCGGCGATTTGCTCTTTGCTAGAGCATCACAGATCGTTAGTCGCCTTGGCGGTAAAGCCCTAACTCTTCAAGCTGACACCTTTGAAAGATTGTGTTTAGGTCAGTTGCATGAGACTCTGGGCCCTAGCCAAACTGATGATCCAATCGAGCACTACATTCAAGTTCTTGCCGATAAGACCGGCTCGCTTATTTCAGCCAGTGCCGAACTTGGCTGTGTCTATGGGGATGCCCCAGATGAATTCCGTGAACCCTTGCGCAACTATGGTGAAAAAGTAGGAGTTGCGTTCCAGTTGATTGATGATGTGATTGACATCGCCAGTGACGCTTCGGGCAAGACCCCCGGTACCGACCTTAGGGCGGGAGTGCCAACTATGCCAACGCTGATCTTGCGAAGGATGGCAGCTACCGATCCGACTGCTCGAGAACTTGTTGAGATAATTGATTCTGGTCTAGAAGACGATGCAGTGCTAGCAAAGCTTGTCACCGATCTGCGCAGGCACGAAGCAATGGCCGAGGCGCTGCAGGTTGCAAAGAACTGGTCGGAACAAGCAGTTGCTGCTCTAGAACCATTGCCCGATTCAGCGGTGAAGAGTGCACTTAAAGTTTTTGCCCAAGCGGTAGTTGAACGCGAAGAGTAACTAAGAAGGTAATTAGTTTTGAACAAGATGCGTCTTGCGATAGTTGGTGCTGGCCCTGCCGGCATCTATGCTGCCGACCTACTGATCAAGGCGGAGCGCGATTTTGAGGTAAGCATAGATTTATTTGATTTGCTGCCAGCTCCCTACGGTTTGGTGCGCTACGGGGTTGCACCAGATCATCCGAGAATCAAGGGAATCATCCGCGCACTCTATGAGGTTTTGGATCGCGGTGATATTCGTTTCTTTGGGAATGTGAAATACGGTACCGACATCACGCTTGATGAACTCAAGCAGCACTACAACGCAGTCATCTTTGCAACCGGTGCTATCAAAGACGCTGATCTAAATATTCCTGGTATTGACCTTGCGGGTAGTTTTGGTGCGGCTGACTTTGTCAACTGGTATGACGCGCATCCTGATTTTCCGAGGACCTGGGATCTGTCGGCAAAAGAGATTGCCGTCATCGGTAACGGTAACGTGGCTCTCGATGTTGCCAGAATTTTAGCTAAGCAACCTAAAGATTTACTAACCACCGACATCCCAGACAATGTTTATCAGGGCCTGCTGCACTCAAAAGCAACTGATGTTCACGTCTTCGGTAGACGTGGACCAGCGCAGGTTAAGTTCACCCCACTGGAACTTCGCGAGGCTTGCCACATCAATGATGTTGACACCATTGTCTATGATGAAGATTTCAAATACGATGCCGGTTCTCAAGAAGCAATTGATTCAAATAACCAGGTTCGAGTTATGGTGAATACCCTTGAAGCGCTCAGAGGTGAAACACCAAAAGGCGCTACCAAGCGTCTGCACCTGCACTTCTTCAGCGCACCAAATGAAATCCTTGGCGCGGACGGCAAGGTAGCTGGAATACGAATCGAACGCACCGAGCTTGACGGTAAGGGTGGGGTAACCGGCACTGGCGAATATCGGGAGTATCCGGTGCAGGCGGTTTACCGAGCCGTTGGCTACTTCGGTTCTGAACTTCCGGAGATTCCTTTTGATAGCAAATACGGAGTGATCACTAACGTAGCCGGCCGTGTCTTGGATTCGGATGGACTGCCCATTGCTGGGGTCTATGCCACAGGATGGATTAAGCGAGGCCCGGTTGGGCTTATCGGTCACACTAAGTCAGATGCTATGGAAACCATCGCCTGCCTGATGGCCGATAAAGCTAACTGGTGGCAGCCGACTTCCCCAGAGGAAGAGTCGGTCAATCAACTACTTGAAGCCAAATCAGTTAAGTACTTGGGTTGGCCAGAGTGGCTAAAGATTGATGACACCGAAAAGAACCTCGGTCAGGCTCAGGGTCGCGAGCGAATCAAGTTGGTAGAGCGTCAAGATTTCCTCGATGCAGCATTCAAGAAGAACTAGTGAAATTAGCCGAAGACAGAGTTGATTCAGTCCGTAGGGCACTGATGGTGATCTTCTTTGCTCAGGGGGTTGCCGCCTTATCTTGGATGCCACGCATCCCAGAATTCATCGCCAACCTTGGGGTGAGTAAAGAGGTTTGGGGGACACTTATTGGTGTCGGTGGAATGGGAGCAATCATCCCGTTGATTTTCACCAATCGCCTAGTTCAGCGTTTTGGCACATCACCGATAATTAGATTCACTTCGGTGGCAATGATTGGTTTGTTTATGGCACTGCCGTATCCAACTCAGTGGTGGCTTTTTCTAGTGCTTCACTTCACACTCTCATTTGTCCTCAGCGTTTTTAACATTGCACTTAACTCTCAGGCAGTGGTCTTTCAGAAAAGCATAAATAAAGTTTTACTGGCAAGCTTTCACGGCGCCTGGAGTATTGGTGCCGCATCAGCTGCGACAGTTACTTCTCTGGTAGCGGTCTTCACACCGTTAAAGGTGCAGATGTTTGTGATTCCGCTTATCGTTCTTGGCTTATTTATTTGGGCAGGCAGAAACCTGCTAGCTGAAAACGAGGATTCGCATTTCAAAGAGGAACCTAAGGAGAGAGCACCATCTTGGCGCAAGTCGCCAGGTTATCTATGGCTACTTGCGATCGGATTGTTTTCGGGCATGTGGCCAGAACTTGTGGTTATGGACTGGTCAAGTGTCTATAGCAAAGAGGTACTGAACCTAGATGCCTCGAGAGCGGCTTGGCCATACACGATTTTTGTTGGTTCGATGATTATCGGAAGATTCAGCATCACTAAGTTGACTACCAAATACAACATCAACCGAATATCCCAAATCGGTGGAACTTTCGGATCAGTGTCGATGGCCTTAGCGATTATTAGCTCCAGCCTGCTAGCTGAAACGAATCAGAACTTGGCTCTTTTCACACTATGTTTCTTCTTCGCGATTACCGGGCTAGGCATCTCGGCAATGGTTCCAAGTTTCTATAGCGCCGCCGGTCACATCTCAAAGATGCCAACTCCGGCTGCGCTATCGCGAATGGCATTATTTAGTTCTGTTGTCGTAATCTTTGCCCGAATGCTTATGGGCTCACTCACTGAGCGATTTGGCCTACCGCTGGCCATGATTTTTCCGATAGCAATGTTTGTCCTAGCAGCAGTAATCAGTGGAAAAGTGGCCAACCGTAACAAGAAGCTCGAGCAGGAGCAGGCCATCGCCTACCCGCCTACCTCACCGGTAGCAACCATAGATGTCGCTAATTAGCGGTAATTGACAAACTGAATATCTATTTCAAGATCGCTTGATTTGAGTAGGGAGATAACTTCCTGCAAGTCATCGCGACTCTTACTAGAAACCCTTAGTTCATCTCCTTGGATGTTGGCCTTGACCGATTTTGGTCCCTGTTCACGAATGATAGCTGCAATCTTTTTAGCCTGCGGTTGTTCAATACCCTGCTTCAGGCTGGCTTCAATTCGGTATTCCTTACCAGAGGGGAAAGGTGCTCCAGCATCCAGGCTCTTTAGCGATATGTCGCGCTTAACTAACTTCGATTGAAAGACATCAAGCACAGCCTTTACTCTCTCTTCACTGTTTGCCTTCATCAATATTTTCTCGCCAGAGAATTCAATTGATGCACCTACGCCCTTGAAGTCATAGCGCTGTTCAATTTCTTTTTGAGCTTGGTTGAGAGCGTTAGACGCTTCTTGTTTGTCTACTTTGCTTACGATGTCGAATGATGAGTCTGCCATGGTTTAGATTCTATTCAACTTCTAACCTTGGTAGTGCTTGAGCGAACGACTAATTCGATTGGCCAGTCAATGACTTCTCCGCTGTGGTCTTCGGGGTTTTCCAGAACTTTGAGCATAGTCTTCACCAGTAACTCAGCTTGACCGGTTACATTCTGATCAATCGTAGTAATTCCGAAAAAATCGGCAAGTTCGTGATTGTCAACTCCGACAATCGAAACATCTTCTGGGACCTTAAGCCCCATATCTTTTGCCGCGAGCATAGCGCCAACAGCTAATTCATCAGAGGAAGCAAAGATGGCGGTTGGTGAATTGTGGGGATCACCGAGTAGTTGTTTGGCTGCAGCGTAACCTTCGCTGATGGCATATTTACTCACCTGCTTATACCAGCCAGATCTTGGCTCTATTCCAGCGAGTTTCAGTGCGGTCTCATAACCATCTCTACGTTCGTCAAAAACTCTAAAGAATTTCTCATCATTACCCGATAGACCAATCATGGCAATCTTGGTATGACCCATAGTGAGAAGGTGATCGGTTGCCAACCTTCCAGCCGAAGTGTCACTAATCTTGATGCACTTAGCTCCATTGATTAATCCACCGAGGGCAACGATTGGCTTGTTAACTGCGGTGAGAGCAGCAAGTTCCGCATCTGACATTCTGACCGCAATACACATAACCGCATCGACTCTTTTTCTAGCAAGCGAGGTGGTGAATATAGATTTACGGTGAGCGTCATCGGTAGATAGGTTATAGAGAGTCACGTCGTAGCCGGCTTTGACGAGCTCTCGGTCCACTGTTTCGAGTGCGGTAGAGAAGAACCAGCGATCCACGTAGGGGACAACCACACCGATGTTTTTGGTTCTACCTGTCACCAGGGTGTATGCCGAGGCGGAGGGCACATAACCCAGCTTGGCGGCTACCTTCTTAACTAAATCTTTGGTCTGCTCAGATACGTAGTCTTTGCCACTGAGCGCTCTGGATACCGTAGCGGTGGAAACCCCAGCCTCTCGAGCTACGTCAACAATTCCAGCCATGCAAACTCCATTTACAGTTACTTTGGTTTTTTATGTAATACATAACGATAATGGTCCTTTTTGCATACCTTTACAGGCAAATCCAGATAACGATTGGCAAACAGAGTTCAGATTCAGGTATTCTTATTCGGCACCCGTTCGGCTGATTACAGGCGGACGGGAGCACTGGCTAGTTACCCAAGCGGCCAAAGGGATCTGACTGTAAATCAGCCGGCTCAGCCTTCGGGGGTTCGAATCCCTCACTAGCCACACTCAGATGTCTCGGGACATGCTTCGTGCATGGTCCGGGGGCATGAACCAACACAGGACACCTGTGTGGGCTGCTGGTGAACCCACCCCTCCTTCGCACGTTGTTCATCCATGAGCCATCAACTTTTCTTGATACCGGTAACTGCAAAAATTCTAGAAGCAAAGTCCGGACCTGAAAGCTAATGAGAAGTCGGAGGGACGTAATGCTTCATTGCATCCTAGGGACTTTGACCCCACAAGCACGTGTACATTAGGCGGAAGAGTTTCCCGCCATAATGATCTCTGAGGGGTCAGATCCAAAGAGTCTAAGGAAATTGTGGCTGGGGTACTTATCGTTCAGTTTCCAGCTTGGAATAGGGAGTACGACCTTATAGGAAAGCATATTCAACTGCTGCGCTGGTAGTTCTCCTCATGGCACCTTTCTGGATTGTGATTCTGTTACTAGCTGTTATTGCTTGACAAAAAACAATAGAGTAAATCAACATATGTAGATATTTCTAGGGAGAGAAAATTTGCAAAAGAAAAAGATATTTGGTTTTCTTTTGGCAGCCACCATTGGCCTTCAGGGCATTCAACCCTCTTGGGCGATAGAAGAGCTTGCGGCCTTGGAGGTTGTTGCAAGAATTGCTCCGCAAGTTTTGGTCGGCACCGTGCCCGAAGTAAGCAGCGTTAAGAGAAGCTCTAGATCAGTCTCCCCAAAGCCAGGAACACTGTTTAGCTCTGAAACCCGCGGATTGAGGTTGGGGCTAAGACAACCCGATTTGGAAAAGAGCACTGAGTTCCGAGGTGCCAACTACCGAATCCTAAAATCTAGGGATGGAGTAGAGTTCATTCCCCTGCTGAAGATTGATGGTTCAGTCCAGACTTTAGCAATATTGCGCTCACCCGATGCCCAAAACTACCTTGAGTTTGACCTTGAACTTCCAACCAATGCTAAAGCTGAAGTGTTAGAAAGCGGTGAAGTTGTTGTAGTTGATCTCCAGGGAAAATTGCTTGCAGGAATTTCTGCACCTTGGGCCAAAGATTCCAGTGGCGAGGCAGTTGAGACTTTTTTTGAGATAAAAGCCGGGAAACTGATTCAGCATGTTCTGCACAATTCCAAAAATTACACCTATCCGATCGTCGCAGATCCTTGGTTTGGAATAGATCTTTACAATAAGCCAACAGTGACCTTCCATGCCAAAGGTTACAGAATAAACGTAACACCGACAGCATGGGGCACTGCCAATACCGGAATTGCTACTTGGTTTGCTCATCGTGACGAAGTTAAGACAAAACTGGGAACCAATGCATGGCGTTGGACAAACACAATTCAAGAACAGTTCTATTGCCATATAGCCGGAGTGCCATTTAGCCTTCCTGAATACAATCTGGAGTCTTGGCAGCCTCTAGTTAACTGGGCAACCTCACTGACTGCCTATCAATGCAATCCTGACAAGGGAACTTGGTATTAATTATGGGCAGACTCAAGCAATGGAGTTTGACGGCTGTCTGTGTGGGACTAGCAGTGCTCTTAACAATCTGGGCTAGTAACTTTTCAGATTTTATGCTTTTAGAGGATCTAGGCCTTGAAGATTCAGTGGCTGCTGGCGCACTAAAGAAGATCAGCCCTGGAGAAAGACTGCTCTTTAGTGTTGCCATCATCACCATCGCAGGAGGCTTGATTGGACTCGTAGCGAACTTCTGGAATGCAAGAAACACGAGGGCGTGAGTCCGGGGAACTGTGCAAATGTGAGATTCATGTTTCAGTCTAAGTGTTCTAATGTGCGAGCTGGAACTAGCCTGCAGCAGTTGGGTTCTTGATTGGAACATCTAAGAGGTGCAAGTTCAACCCTAGATTGGCTCTAGATTAGGCAAGATAAGCAGGGCAGGTTTATCAGGTATTCTTATTCGGCACCCGTTCGGCTGATTACAGGCGGACGGGAGCACTGGCTAGTTACCCAAGCGGCCAAAGGGATCTGACTGTAAATCAGCCGGCTCAGCCTTCGGGGGTTCGAATCCCTCACTAGCCACTAACCCCCAGCCCTCCACGGCTGGGGGTTTTCACTTTACGCCTAGGATTTATTTATGTTTAGGAAAGTTGACGGCTTACGAACTATCGAGTTTGGAAACCAAGGCGAGTCAAGATCGACCTTGCTGAACTTCATCTTCAATGGCAATAAGCGAGCTACTGCCGGCCTGTTGGCTGATTATGAAGAAGAAGGCGAGCCTATAGAGCACGTTGGTGAAGTGCTGGTAGTTCTAGGTAACGACCTTGAAGAAGTAGGCAGGATCCGGATCACCAGGGTAGAAATCACAACGTTTATTGAAGTCCCAGACGAGTTCGCACTTGCCGAGGCTGAAGGGGATTTGAACGCTGCAGACTTTAGAGCCAGCCATCTTAAGTTCTGGACCAGCGCAGGAGTTGAGATTAGAGATGATACCCAAGTTGTTTTGCTCTACTTTGAACTACTTTGATCGAGTTGGCTGAGCTTAAGAAAATCAGGTAGGCAACTAGAATGCTGAATTTTTTCTTTTTGTTACGACTAACCATAAAGTTTTTGTAGTTGCGAGAAGAATTAGAAGCATGCATCTGATTGACGGTGGACTTTCAACCGAGCTTGAACGGCTTGGAGCTCGAATTGAGGGTGAGCTCTGGACCGGTCGGACACTACTAACTGAACCGAAACTAGTTGAACGAGCTCACCGTAACTTTGTTGAGGCAGGTGCTGAGATCATAATCAGTTCCAGCTATCAGCTAAGCAGGAAAGGTTTTAGAGAAATCGGTTTGAGCGATGGTGATGCAGATCGAGCTCTATTAGACAGCACAGCTATTGCCAGAGCAGCAACTTCGGGAAGTTTGTGTAAGGTTGCTGCAAGCGTAGGGCCATATGGTGCTGTGCTTCATGACGGTTCGGAATATCGTGGCGACTATAAAGTTTCACAAAGTGAACTAGAGGATTTTCATTCGGCCAGGTTGGAAGTAATTCTTCAGAGTGGGCCTGATCTATTAGCGGTAGAGACCATCCCGAATGTTTTGGAAGCGAAGGCACTGGCTAAGGTTCTAATGAGTGTGAAATTACCCTATTGGTTTTCCTTCACAGCTCCTTCACCAGTAAAGCTGTGGTCAGGGGAATACATCGAAGATGCTTTGGCTGAGGTTGCTGGGCTACCTAGTCTAATTGCGGTTGGTTTGAATTGCGTGGATCCAGAGATTGTTCTAGATGGGGTCAACCTAATCAACAGTGTCACTGGTTTACCAACAGTTGCTTATCCAAACTGTGGTGGAGTTTGGGATGCTGCTAGAGATGCTTGGGTTGGTGGTAACCGCAAATCATTAGTGCAGTGGTTAGATCTTTGGAAAGACAGTCCAATTGAATACCTGGGTGGATGTTGTGGCACCGACGCCGTCGAGATTGAAAAGCTGAATCAGGCTTTGCATTCTGAGAACGATGAGTAAGCAATCGGTTCTCTAGGCGATAGGTTTTATAGGTGAAAGAAAAGAATATTGCCAAGGGCTTAGGTCTTGGGCTACTCGCTTATTTTATTTGGGGTTCTTTTCCACTAATCATTACCGCACTTGCCTCTTTTGCTAATCCCTGGGAAATAGTTGTTTGGCGAATCGTCTTCGGATTTCTAACAGCGATAGCCCTAATCTCGATAACTCGTTCCTGGAAGTCTTTCAAAGCGGTTTTTAGCGACAAGAAAATGCTGATCTGGATAGCCGTCTCGTCTGTTTTTATTATGATCAACTGGCAGGTTTATGTAATCGGGGTGTCTGCCGGTCGGGTGATTGAGACCTCACTCGGGTATTTCATCAATCCGATTTTCACGGTGTTAATAGCTGTTGTTTTCTTGAGAGAAAAACTAAATCCGATCCAGTGGTTCGCCATCAGCCTCAGCACAGTCGCAGTTGTGGTTCTAACCGTTGACTATGGGCACCTTCCTTGGATTGCCCTAACTTTGGCAGGCTCATTCGGCATCTATGGTTTAGCCAAGAACAAGCTGGGTGGCAAAGTGAGCGCACTGAATTCCTATGCCATAGAATCTGGGGCACTAATCCCAGTGGCGATAGTTCAGGCTTTTATAGTGGCAAGCATCTCGCCAGGGCTGCAGATTGCCAACCATGGCTGGCAAGGGGTAATCGGCCTTGCCATATTTGGAATCTTTACCGCCATACCCCTTATTCTTTTTGGCACCGCCGCCGAGAATCTGCCGCTTAGCTGGGTTGGCTTTATGCAATTTATTGCCCCGAGCCTTCAATTCCTGATTGCCCTTACCGTCCTAGGTGAGAAGATGCCTCCAGCTAGATGGATAGGCTTTGTCCTAGTCTGGATAGCCCTAATCGTGCTAACTACTGACGCGCTTCGAAGATCTAAAGCCAATCGGGCCCTGGCTAACCCTCAGGTAGCTTCCTAGGCTGATATTCATTTATAACGGTATGTTACGGTCCAAGACCTATTTGTTACTTCTCGCCTTGTTAGGCTCCTAAGACTTGACTAGGCTACTAAACAAGTGTCTTGGAACCTTTCCCAGACGCGGGTTGGTCATTATCTTTGGCCAGCACAAATTGAAACGGAGAGACAATGAATTCAATGCTAAAGAGGGGTATCGCAGCTGTTGCTGTTGCTACCCTCGGTGCAGCGGTTCTTACTTCATGTGCAACATCATTCACAGCTAAAGACTGTAAGGATGCTGCACTGAGCGTAGGTTCGCTTCTACCAACCACAGGTAACCTAGCCTTCCTAGGTGCTCCAGAAATCGCTGGTGTTGATCTTGCTGTTAAGGAAATCAACGAGGCTGGCGGTATTGCTGGTAAGTGTGTGTCTGTATCTCACAAGGACTCTGGTGACACCACAACTGACATCGCAACTCAGTCAGCGACTGCTCTAATCAATGAGGGTGTTGACGTAATCGTTGGTGCTGCATCATCAGGTGTGTCACTGAGCGTTATCGACCAGATCACCGGTGCCGGTGTTCTACAGATTTCACCAGCTAACACTGCTCCTGACCTAAGCACCTATGCCGACAACGGTCTTTACTTCCGTACCGCTCCTTCAGACGTTCTACAGGGTCGCGTACTAGGTAACCTAATTGTTGGTGACGGTGCAAGCAAAGTTGCATTCCTAACCCTTCAGGACCCATACGGTACTGGTCTGTACGAGAACGCCAAGATTGCTATTGAAGCAGCTGGTGGTTCTGTAGTTGCTAACGAAGAGTTCGCACCTGCAACCAAGAACTTCTCAAGCCAGATCGACAAGGTTCTTGCTGCTAAGCCAGACGCAATTGCTGTTATCTCATTCGATGAGGTTAAGGCAATTCTTCCTGAGCTTGTAAAGGTTAAGGGCTGGGACCCAACCAAGCTTTACTTGGTTGACGGTAACACCGCTAACTTCGACCAGGACTTCACTGACTTCAACATTAAGGGAGCTCAGGGAACCATCCCAGGTGTTATTGCATCAGAAGACTTCAAGACTCGTCTTGCAGTTGTAAACAAAGATCTAGATGTATTTGCTTACGCTGCTGAGTCTTACGACGCCACCATGCTAACTGCTCTTGCAGCAGCTACTGCAGCTAAGGCTGGCGAAGAAGTTAACGGTGCAAACATCGCTAAGTACATGGCTCAGGTATCATCAGGCGGCGAGCAGGTTGACTTCTCAAAGCCAGGTGCATTCAAGAAGGCTATTGATCTTATCAACGCTGGTAAGGACATTGACTTCGAGGGTGTTTCAGGTCCTATCTCGTTCGATGCGAACGGTGACCCAACCGAAGCCTATGTAGGTATCTACCTATTCGACGAGACCAACAAGAACACTGGTGTCGACAGCGAATACGGCAAGTTGAACTAATCAACTAAAAATAGAAATCCCCCGAGTCTTTTTAGGCTCGGGGGTTTTCTATTATGTTCTAAAGGTCGGCTAGGTTTCCTAGGTAAAGCTCAATCATCTTTGGATCGTTTAGTAGCTGCCTACCGGTTCCGGTATAAGCATCCTTACCCTGATCTAGAACGTAGGCACGGTCACAGATTTGTAGACAGCGCCTAGCGTTCTGCTCTACCATGATCACGGTCACACCCGCTTGGTTTACCTCTTTGACACGGATAAACGCCTCATCTTGGCGGACCGGGGAAAGCCCTGCGGATGGTTCATCTAATAGCAATACGGAAGGGTCAAGCATCAGTGCTCTACCCATGGCCACCATCTGGCGCTCACCACCTGATAGAGAACCGGCTCGTTGATTTCTCCGTTTGACCAGATCTGGGAATAAGCCGCCGACAAATTCGAAACGTTCCTTGAATCGCTTCGGGCTTTGAAAGACACCCATCTCCAAGTTCTCTTCAATAGTTAGGCTCGGGAAGACGTTGTTGGTTTGTGGCACAAAGGCAACCCCTTTGGAGACCAACTTGTTTGCCTTTAGACCGGTTATCTCTTCACCTTTTAGAAATACCTGACCGGAGCGAATGTTCACCTGACCAAAAATTGCTTTCAGCAGAGTTGATTTACCAGCACCATTTGGCCCGATGATTCCGATTAGCTCTCCCTGCTTTGCAACTAATGAACAGTCATTCAGAATATTCACGCCCGGCAGATATCCAGCAACAAGGTTTTTAGCTTCAACAACTACGTCGTTCATTTGCTACCCTTCTTGCTGTTTGATCCCAGATCCGAATCGTGGTGAGCACCCAGGTAGGCATCAATCACCGCAGGGTTCTTCATTACTTCCTTCGGTGGTCCTTCAGCAACAATCTTTCCTTCAGCCATAACAATCACCCAGTCACTGATGTGACGAACCATGTGCATGTCGTGTTCAACAAACAAGACTGTCATGCCTTCTTTCTTCAGATCCTTGATGTGATCCAAGAGAGATTGGGTGAGAGCGGGGTTCACGCCAGCCATTGGCTCATCGAGCATAATCATGGTTGGTTTAGTCATCAAAGCACGAGCCATCTCAAGAAGTTTTCTTTGACCACCGGAGAGGCTGGCTGCAAAGTCATCTTTCTTGGCATCAAGTTTGAATCTGGTGAGAAGTTCATTTGCAGTTTCGGTAACAACTGATTCTTGTTTACGCCAAATAGATTTGAACATCGCGGCTAACGGATTCTCGCCTTTTTGATTTTGATAGCCGAGCCTCATGTTTTCCATCACCGTCAGAAGTGACAGCGCCTTGGTTAGCTGGAAAGTGCGAACCATTCCAAGGCGAGCAACTTTATAGGAGGCGACACCGGAAAGCTTCTTGCCATTGAATGTCCAGCTACCGCTATTTGGTTTATCAAATCCAGTTAGAAGGTTGAAGAAGGTTGTCTTTCCAGCACCGTTAGGCCCAATCAGAGCTGTTATCTGACCTCGCGGGATTTCAACGTGGGCCACGTCAACAGCGGTAAGACCGCCGAATTGGCGAACGACATTGTCGGCAATAAGAATTGGGTCGAGCTTAGCGCAGCCAGGCTCCGCTTTACCCTTCGCGATTTGATCAGCCATTGAAGTAGAGCTCCTTCTTATTGCCGAAGATGCCCTGCGGCCTGAATATCACCAGCAGCATCAAGCCGAGACCTACCAGCATGAATCGAATACCACCGATTTGATCCTGCTGGATGAAAGTGATGATGCCGCTGTCCACCCCAGCGCTAAGCAGGCCGTCGGTCAGAGACAATAGCACCCAGAAGATCATTGAACCAATGATTGGACCGAGCACGGTTGCCGCTCCACCTAGAAGCAAAATTGTCCAGATGAAGAAGGTAAGACCGGTGCCGAAGTTGCCCGGCTGCACTGCACGTGGCAGAACGAATACGATTCCAGCTAGCGTTCCGAGCACACCACCGATAATGAGCGATTGCATTTTGTATGAGTAGACGTTCTTACCGAGTGAGCGAACGGCATCTTCGTCTTCACGAATACCTTTGATGACTCTTCCCCATGGGCTGCGGATCATCTTCGCAACAAACAGAGCAGCCAGAATAACCAGCGACCAGGCAACAACCCTGACCCAGAGCCCCTTCTCATCCATGCTCCACGCCCAGAAGCCATACTCCCCGGCAGGGAAAGGATTCAAGGCATAGAATTCACGAGCAAAACCGGATAGTCCCTGTGGTCCACCGGTGACATCGTTGAGTCCGGTAGTTGAGACAATGAAGCGCAAAATTTCAGCCGCCGCGATTGTCACAATCGCCAGGTAGTCGGATCGTAATCGAAGCGTTGGGATACCAAGTATCAGGGAAAGCACTATCGAGGCGGCAAATGAAATGAGTATTGCTGGAACGAGTCCTAAGCCAGCAAGTGTTGCCATAGCAAATGCGTAGGCACCTACCAACATGTATGCAGCTTGACCAAAGTTAAGAAGCCCGGTGAAGCCAAAGTGCATCGCCAATCCAATAGCAGCAAGTGCATATGCAGCTGTCATTGGGGTGATTAGTTCACCCAGTGCGTTAGCAAGAATCTGGTCCATTATTTATCCAATCCTCTGCTTGCGACCAAGAACACCCTGCGGTCTAAATAGTAAGACCAGGATTAGCACAATCAGTGCTCCAGCAAACTTTAGGTCTGGTGGGATAACCAACGTGCTCAATTCAACGAACATTCCAACAATCAGTGCTCCAACTGCAGCACCGAATGCTGTTCCTAAACCACCTAGGGTAACTGCAGCAAATAGCAGTAGCAGAATGGAGAATCCGGTATCCCACGAGGCTTGGAAGTAAAGGCCAATAAATACGCCGGATAGGCCGGTTAGAGCTGCTGCAACGACCCAAACGATACGAATGATTCTTTCAACATCGATACCGGTTGATGCAGCTAGCGCAGCATTGTCAGAGACCGCTCTAGTTGCCTTACCGATTCTGGTTCTGGTTAGGAACCAAGCAAATCCGAGTAGAGCGATGATTGCAATACCTGCGCAGATCACATTTACAGCTGGCATCAAGACACCGAAAATGTTCCAGGTTGCACCTTGGGATAGAACCTTGGTTTCACCGCCGTATACCAGTTGCAGGAAGTAACGAACAAAGATTGATAGACCTATCGAAACAATCATCATCTGGGTGATACCAATTCGTTTCTTGCGAAGCGGGCGCCATAAAGCCGCATCCTGGACATATCCGAAAGCGGTAACGATTAGTGTGGCGAGCAAAGTAGAAACAATAATGTCTAGACCCATTACACGGTTGAACGTGAACATGGTTAGCGCTCCGATGGTAACCATTTCACCGTGAGCGAAGTTACTCAACCCTGTTGTTCCATATATAAGTGAGAGACCAATTGCGGCCATGGCTAAGAGAATGCCGAAGTTCAGACCAGCGAATATTCTGCTCAGCAGAACGTTCGTTGTTGGTGTTGGCTTCACATTTGGATCTTCGATGCTTTCCAGTGGGAACAGAGCAACAACGGTGTTCACCTTGTCGATTGTTACCATTCTCACATTCTCAAAACCAGGCTTTAGCTTTGCTCCTTCGGGAAGCGTGCTGAGATCCAGAGTGACCGTATAGGTTCCTCTAGTCGGCACTGAAATCTCCCATTTACCGCGAGCATTGGTGGTTGCACTTCCTTCAAAACCTTCGCCGACTACAGATATGACTGCGCCTTTAACTGGATTGGCTGCACCTTGTCTAATGGTCCCCTGAATTGAGTACTGCGAAGTAATGTCTTGGGTAGGCTCTGGGGCTACGGCTAGAGCGGCACCACCTTGAAACATGATGGACAGCAGCATTAGGCCAGCACTAATCCACTTGGCCGGACGAGCAAGGGCCCTAACTGTGAGCTGGTTCAAACCAACCTCCGTATTCATGCGTGTATCTAGGGCACCGATTAGGTAGTAAGTCCGAGATTACTAGAAGTATTTTGTCAATTATTAGCCTTTATGAGAAAGAAACACACTCTATATGAGGTGAAAAGGCCCGTAATTACGGTTAAGTAACAAACTGTTACGTTGCTAGAAAATTCTGTGCACCGTTTTGGGCTATAAATAATATAAGTCTCAGGGGGGAATTTACTTATGTCTAATCAAACTAACTCAACGGCCAAGTGTTTTGGTATTGGCTGCTCGGTTGTCGGCGGATTGATGCTGATGATCATGCTCACAGCAGCTGGGGCAGGCGCGTTCGCCGGGTTCATAGTAATTGCAGCAATCGTAATTTTGGTGATCAGGGCTAACCGAAAAATTAGCACCACACCAGCAGCTTCGAATAATTTGCCGCCGATGCCGCAGTTGTATTCAAGCCCAATAGCAACAACTCAAGCTGGTGCTGTTCAGGCAACCCTGCCAACCTCTGGTGAATACGCCACTGCTATCTGTGTTCACAGTTTTAGTGCAGCAGATATAAAGGGCAAGGAACGAGTGGTTTGTCCCTGCGGTTATGAATTTGAAACTGCACTTCTGCGTGATTATGCAAAGTTGCGTAAGCAAGTTGTTGAGACCCAGAATCAGTTGGATGCCACTTGGCGCAAACTGCAATCGATCAAAAACGCTCCTCGTGTTGCAGTCCCAACTGCTCAAGAAGTTAGGCCTCAAGTTGCAGCGAGCGCTCCAGGTGCTCGGCCAGCTGTTCAACCTCGACCAACAACTACTGCTCCGGTAGCAGCGCCAAAACCAGTTGAACCTCCAAAGCCGGTTATCAAGCGCAAGAAAGTAACCTTAGCTCCGCAACAGTGGTTGATCATCGGTGCTAGCGTCCTGATTGCAATCGCAGCATCGATATTTGTTCAATATGGAGTCAGTCAGGACTTCCCGCCAGAGTTTTATTTGCTAGTAACAATTCCAATTGCTGCGGTAACGGGATTCATGGCAATTTGGGGTAGAAAGTTCTCGGTAATGCTGGCGAACTTTATGGCGGCATTCTCGTCATCGATGCAACTGGCATCCTTCTTGGTAATTGCAACTATCTTTGTTCGTGGCACGGCAAACGAGTTTGTTTGGGACGGCGCACCAGCTTGGTGGTGGGCAACCGACTTCTTAATTGTTTCTATAATTGCCTGGCTACTGGCTAGGTTCAAAGCAAACTTTGGTTGGAAAGTAATTGCCCTAGTTGGCTTTGTTACCTCGGTGATGTTCTTCAGCTTCGGCCCAATCCGCGATGCCTATCCGATTGAAGAAGGCGCTTTCGGCTTATTCGCATCAGTTAACGTAGCCGCTGCAGTTGTCTTGGCTCTGATGAGCAAGTCGGTTAGAAAATTCAAATTTGAGGTTCCAAAAGATAGCCCAGACGTTGAGTATGAGAAGGATCTAGCCAAGCGAGAAGAAGTAGCGCTGCAACGCTTCACACTATTGGCCACTGGAGTGCTAGCGGTATTGAGTATCGGCTACACCGCATACAGTTTCCTAAGCGGCGGCCTTGCCATCGAGCCGATATCCTTCAGCATCTTCGCCGCAATCTGGCTTATCGCTGGAGCTTTTCAGACGCGTTGGGTGGATGGTCTTACCGCAGATGAGAAGCTGCAGGATCAGATCAACAACGTTGAGCACATCATCGGCTTTACTGCTACCGCTCTGGCACTGAATGCCTGGGTGCATCTGATTGACAACCTGTGGTTGGGCGTGATTGGCACTGCTGTGCTGGCTGCAGTGGCAGTGCTTTTAGGTGTCAAGGTAAAGCGAGTCTCTGCACATCCGAACGCCATTCGCGTTGCACACTTTTCGCTTTTAGCATCCTGGTTGGTTTGGTATCTGCCCGATAATCTAGGGGATTCCCAGATCCAGATTGCACTCGGCTTAATGCTTGTATTGTTTGGATTCACACTGCTTTTGCAACAGTGGTTCAAGTTCTCATCGTTTAGCAATGTCGCCGCCACCGTGTGTCATGCGATTGGTTTGGCAGCGTTAGCTTTTGGTGTTCGAGTTAACGGAAGTTTTGATCCGAAAAGCCTCTCCTACGCTTTTATAGCCTTGGCTCTGATTTTAGCTTTTGCTGTTTACTCACCAATAACAGCACTAATAGCTAAACGGCATGAGCTTCAACAGGGCAAGGATTGGAACAATGGGCTTGCAGTAGTCACCGGTATTTTTGCAATTCTGATTACTGTTCCTGTAAATGCAGTTAACAGCGCTGACTATCTAAACATCATTTTGATGCTCGGTGTTTCTTCTCTTGTTGTTGGAATTTTAGGTCAGATCCTAAAAGGAGCTTTTGCTACAGCAAAACAACTTTTGATTAACTACAGCTTCATATTCCAAGGTGTCTTGGCTCTAGTCATGTTCACCAGCATTAAATCAACAGCTGATCTGCAGTTCATTTCGTCTGTTCTGCTTCTACTTTCGGTAGTGAATTATGTTTTGGCATGGCTCGGTAAAGAGAAAGTTAGAAGTTACATTGCCTATGGTCTAGGAGTTCTGGGAATCGCATTGGCGTTAGACCCGTTGAAAGCAAGCTTGCCAACTTGGTCAAACCTACTGCTAGCAATCGCCGGAGCAATTCTCATCAACCTGATTCAGTACTTAGTTGCAAAACGGTCTGAGGCAAAACAGTATGCGTTACTAACTTTCGCAAGCGTCTTTGTCATCTCCCTGATTTCAATTCTCAGCAACTACGATGCCTGGCTAAACAGTGAACAATCCGTGATTGGCCTAGTTGAATTGATTGCCGTTGCGTTACTGAGCGCGGCTCTTGCGGAGCGCAAAATCAGCGAACAGTTCAAGCAGCTATTCCGTGTGAACGGTTTGGTTTATTTAGTTCTTGCTGGACTAACTTTCGGATCCATGGGTGAACTAAATACCGTAACCCTCCAGCGAATGCTTGTCGCCGTCCTGTTCGGTTTGATTACTGTTCGCCAGCTTGTCCAAGTGAGCAAGGCTGAGAACCAGCAGGTTACCAACGGTTGGTTCGCGCTTAGCTATCTAGGCCCGGTAGCAGCGGCAATACTACTGAACATCTACCTCGTTGATAATTTCGGTGATACTGGCCTGGCTAGTGAGTTCTATGGTTTACCACTGGGTCTGGCTCTAGCCGTACCAGCCTTGTTCAACCGCAGTCTGAACAAGCCGGCCAAAGCCCTAGCTGGACTAGACCTGCCGGTTTTGGCGCTACTTCTACTGCAGGCGGTTAAGGGCCTAAATACCCTAGGTAGCAGTGATACCGCACTGACAAGGATTGCCATAGCGCTACTGGCAACTGCAGGTTTTGCCTACTGGCGATCAGTTGCTGAAAAGCGTCTGGCTTGGGTGGTTGCTGGCTATGTTGCCGGCGGAATTGGCTCTCTGGTAACTGGCTATCAATTACAGACTCAGGTTTTACCTGACGTTTCTGGCTATCCGGAGCTCTACACAGTTCCGTTAGCGCTAAGCCTCCTGCTCGGTGCAGCTTTCTTGGTTAGAAGAGTAGAGCTGGCGGCAAACCTGAAGCAGTTGGTAAGAGTCGACGCCCCAATTTTGGTTCCACTCGTTGGTTCAGTTCTTTATGGAGTAGTCCAAGTGGCAAACTGGCAAGCTGAACGAGTTGCAATCACCTTGGCGTTGCTTGCAGCTTTTGCCTACTGGCGTTCCATTGCTGAGAAGAGAACGGCCTGGGTCATCGCTGGTTATGTCTCTGGTGGTTTAGTTGCAATTGATTTAGCAAATCTTATTCAAGAGCGAATCTTGACTGGCGTTTTCTATCCAGAACTTTACACCTTGTTGTTCTCCATCTCTCTGGTTATTGGATCGGTATTCCTTGCTCGACAGGTAGAGCTTGATAAATCTAGACTGCAACTATTCCGCGTTGATATTCCAGTATTGATTCCGGTTGTGGTTTCGATTGGTTACTCAATCAGTCAAGGTATCGACCAGGTGAATAGTCTTTCAAGGCTGTTAGCTTCTCTCTTACTCTTTACCGCATACACATACTGGAAGCTTGGTCAGCAAAAGATTTTGGCTTGGGGTGTGCTGAGCTATCTAGGTATTTTAGGAAGTTTGGTAACACTTGTTCAATTAGCACTCACTGCTAACTTGATCAGTTGGGATGGGCCAGAGCTATTCAGCATCGCGATTACGCTGGCAATTATCCTAGGCAATCTGCAGTTGCGTAAAGTTGTTCAGTTCAAAACTTCGCTACTTAGCACTGGTCTACCATTAGCGAGCGCATTACTGCCTTCGATAATTCAGTCATACGGTTCACTAGACAAACAATTTAGTGATCTACTGCCACAGGAAATAAGCAGAGTTGTGTTGATTCTTGTGATTGCGCTAGTCGCGCTAATTCTAGGAATGCGTCAAGGTAATCTCGGTGGCACAATCGCTGGTGGGTCAGCTCTGGTGCTCGTAGTCTTACCGATTTCATGGGTGAGAGCTGGAGACTCGAGTGATTTGGATATCACCGTCTCCCTTCGATCACTGGTTATCTCGGCAGTATTATTTATCCTCTTCGGCCTACTGCGCCGAGCAGAGCGAGTTCCAGATAGTTCATATATCTATCTAGGTATTCCGATTGCGGTGGCGCTGGTGCCTTCATTGTTCTTAACTATTCAGGCACTCGGTCAGAGCGAGCTGCGTCAAGTCGACTGGTGGCGATTCGGCATCATCGTAGTTGTTTCACTGGTGCTTCTTATCGTTGGAGCACTACGAGAACTAGGTGGGTTGTTCTTCCCAGGCCTTGTCGGAATATTTGTCGGAGTGCTGCCCTATGCCTTCAAACCGTTGGCTAGCCAGGGCTGGTTCCTCTGGGTAATTTTGCTTGTCATAGCGGCGATTATGGTCTGGATTGCAGTCAGGCTAGAGCAACTGCGAAAGATGGGCAAGTCTTCTGTTTCTTGGGTTAAAGCCTTGAAGTAGAAGTCTTTTAGGGAAAGGTAAATGCCCGGTATTGCTACCGGGCATTTATCTTTAACCGCTTTCTTACTACAACTTGATCCACACTGTCTGGTCGTGCTCTAACTCTCCTTCGATTGTTAGATCGTGTTGCGTGGTGACCAATATTTCACCAGCAGGGATGACTACTGGGTCACCCGCAAAATTAGAAAGCACCAGCACCCCGTTGTTGATGTATGCCAATGAGGACTCGTCCATAAACTCTGGAGCCCAACGGAATTCACCGTTTCCTAGTTCGAAAGCTTTACGCTCTTTTAGTAAGCGCTTGTAGAGTTCCAGAGTTGATCCAGCAACACCCTCTTGCGCGCTGCGAGCATACCTTCGGTATGAATCCGGCTGTGGTAACCAAGATGCTCCAGTAGCAGAGAATCCATTTGATTCGTTTACTCCAGCTTCCCAAGGAAGTGGAACACGACAACCATCTCTACCAACTCGTTGACCGTTGGTTCTAAAGAATGTTGGGTCTTCACGATATTTGTTTTCTAGAGTGGTGTGCTCTGGTAATCCAAGCTCTTCACCCTGGTAGATGTATGCGCCACCAGGTAGGCCTAGCATGAATGCGGTTGCTGCTCTAGCTCTGCGTTGACCCTTGGCTTCATCCGGTTGCTGGTAGTTAGGGCCAACTCCATCGCCTTGTCTTGGGATTTGGTCATAACCCATTCTTGTTGCGTGGCGAATCACATCGTGATTAGAAAGCACCCAAGTCGATGGAGCGCCAACCGCACCAAAAGCTTTGAGTGATTCAGTGACCACTGCTTCAAGTTTTGCTTTGTCCCAAGGAGTCTCGAGGTAACCAAAGTTAAATGTTTGGTGATACTCATCCGGTCTGACCCAGCGCGCCATTCGCGATAGTGGGTGCACCCAGGCTTCACCGCACATAACCCTGTCGTCATACTCATCAAGGATTTTTCTCCAGCGACGGTTGATTTCGTGGACACCATCTTGGCCCCAGAATGGGTTTTCAATTTGAAGTCGCTTGATTAGTTCTTCGTCTGTTTCTTGAGTCTTAACATCATCTGGTGAATCTTGTCCAGACATAGTTGAAGAATGGTGAACAACATCGGGTAGGCCATCGACTTTGATCATGCCGTGAGCAACATCGATTCGGAAACCGGCAGCTCCGCGATCCAACCAGAAACGCAGCACGCTGTCGAACTCGTTTCTAACATCTTCGTTCTGCCAGTTGAAGTCAGGTTGTGATGAATCAAAAATGTGAAGGTACCATTGGCCTGGTTTTCCATCAGCCTCAGTAATTCTTGTCCAAGCTTGTCCACCAAAAACTGATTCCCAGTTGTTCGGTGGTAGTTCGCCGTTCTCACCTTTGCCATCGCGGAAGATGTAACGGTTGCGCTCTTTGGAACCAGGAGCAGCCTTTAGTGCCTCTTGGAACCAAACATGCTGGTCTGATGAGTGGTTCGGTACCAGGTCCACGATGATTCTCAGACCAAGTGATTTGGCCTTGGCCACAAGTCGGTCGAAGTCGGCTAGGTCGCCAAATCGGGGATCGATGTCCTTGTAATCGGCAACGTCGTAACCGGCGTCTTTTTGCGGGGATTTGAAAAATGGGCTAAACCAGATGGCATCGACGCCTAGCTCAGCTAGGGATTCCAGCCTTTCGGTGACACCTTTAAGATCTCCCATGCCATCGCCATTGCCGTCGGCAAAGGATCTAGGGTAAATCTGATAAATAACGCTAGTGCGCCACCATTCGGCGTCCTTGCGGGGCTTACTTAGGATTTCAGTTGTTGGCATAGACATAAATTCCAAGATAAATGATGTTTTTAGTTTTCTTTCACGGATTTATCAATCCGTAATCGTTTCCAGAATAGTGGTTTCAAATTGACCATTTTGGAAGCCTCGGTCCTAGGCGTTTTTACCGAAATTGGCTAGAGCCCTTATTTGGCGGGGATTAGGGCGGTTACAGCTCAAACCAGCCACGATATCTTTACGAGACTGTTATCGTGAAACCGCTTACAGATTTGACGGAATGGCACCTTATTTGGCTAACTATAAACAGCACAAACCGTGCTAACTCAATATCGATATGGAGAGTAAATGTTTTCAATTTCTAAGAAGGGAGCCGGAGCGATTGCTGCCTTTGCAGTTGTACTGGGCGGTGTTGCACTAGCCCCAGCACAAGCTGCACCAAAGGTGCTAACGATCTGGGCAGACGAAACTCGTGGCCCAAATCTAATTCAGCTTTTCGGCACCCTAGAGGAGCAGGAAGAAGGCGACTTCGTTCCTGGTTATGTAATCGATGTCAAGCCACAGGCGAGCTTTGACGCTCTAAAGGCTGCTCTTGACAACGCAACCGCAGCATCAGGACCAGACATTGTTCTTGGCCCTAACGACTGGGTACCAACCGGTGCGAAGAACGGAAAGCTTGCAGCTTTCACTCTTCCAGCAACCATCAAGGCGGACTTCACCACTAACCAGCTTGGTGACCTTTCATACAAGGGCAAGCTATACGGTGTTCCACTTGACGTAAACAACGTTGCTATGGTTCGTAACACTGGTGTTCCAAAGCCAAACACCTTCGGTGACATGGTCGACTACTTCAAGGCAAACAAGTCTTCGAAGGACCTAACCGCAGGTCTATGTATCCTCGGTGGTGGAACTTCATGGGGTGGTTTGTCAGTTTACTCAGCAATGGGTCTACAGCCATACCGCATGAAGGCCGGTAAGGTTGACACCACTTTGTCAAAGGTTGGAAAGCCAGCTACTTCTGGAGACCCAGTATCAGCTAGCTTCGTAAACAACTTGAAGACCTACCTGCTTGAGCCATCAGGCAACCGTTGGGTAAGCAATGGCTTCTACGCTCCATGGGATGGCGCCCCAGGCACCACCATGGCTAACTGTGAAGCTGACTTCAAGGCCGGTAAGGTTCCTTACGCAATCCTTGGAAACTGGCAGAAGAGCTTACTAAGCGACAGCATCAACGCGACTATTCAGTCTGTGCCTGGTGTAACTGCTGGTACCTACGGAAACGCATTCGGATCAGTTTCTGGTGCGCTTCTAACCTCATTCGCAAACACCAAGGGTAACCTTGCTGCTGCTAAGTCACTACTGAACTTCTTTGGTTCACGCTCAGGTCAGCGCGACTACCAGAAGATCGAGAACCGTCCACACGCTAACGCTAAGGCAGCGCGTTTCGGTACTACCTTCCAAAAGGGTATGGCTCGCGCTGCAGGTACTGCTTCAATCCCACAGATTGGTAGCATCCTGAACGGTACCGGAGGAAACTCATGGTGGGGTCTTGCTGGAGACTACTGGTGGAACATCACTGGTGACCCAGGTAAGGACCTAGTGGCTACAACTAACAGCCTAAGCACAATGCTAAAGGCCAACATTGTAGCTGGTTCTTCGTTCTAGTAGAACCCGTCTATAAGTAGCTGGTGGGGAGTGTAAACTCCCCACCAGTTCTTATGACAAGAGAACTCTTTTGAGTTCAAAATGAAAATAGGATTTATCTAAGAACCAGACGGAAGTAGCAAAGTTGAGAATTTTCAGAGGTAACATCTACGCAGTTATCGCCAAAATTATTTTTGTAACAGTGGCAATGGTGACTCTTGGTTACCTAATGATGGCTGCTTTTGGAACCGGTGACACCAACATCGCGATTTTCTTGGCTGTCTGTATTCTTCTCCTAGCTTTTACTTATCTGACTGACATTTCAGTTCCACTCAAATTTTTCGCACCGGGATTGATGTTCCTCGCAGCATTCGTTATTGTCCCAGTGGTATTCACTCTCTCAATGTCTGGTTTTAAATATCAAACCGGCAACATGCTTTCCAAAGAGGAAGCAATCAAGACAATTATTGATCAGGGCACTGCACCTGATCCAGAAGGAACCTCTTTCAACGCGGTTGTTGGGTATGTCGACAAGGATCCAAACAAGCCTGCAATTATTACCAGCAAAGAGATTGAGGGAACAGTAGATCCAAATCAAGAGCTAATCGCTTTCGACGCTATGGTCGGATACTACGGTGGGGATGTAAACAACATCGCCATTTTGGTGAGCGACTCTTACCAACAGAGCGACATGGACTACTTCATTTCCACCGAGACACAGACAGTTCCTCTCTCAAACGCAGATGTAACTATCGATGATTGGGGAATCGCCCAAACAGCCCCTGATTTCAAGGTTTTCTCACAGGAGCAAACTAATGATGTAGCAGACCAATTGCTTCAGATTAGATTCCGCTACGACGAGAAGAAATTTATGAAGTTAGACCTTCTTCCGTACGATGGTCTAACTCAGGCTTCATTAAATACACTTATTGCCCAGTACGAGTACTACCTTTCTACCAAAGAAGAGAGAGTCAAGTTAGATCCAGCTCAAGTCACTAAAGATGACATGGGGCTGGGTATTAAGGCACCGGGCTTTACTAAATACACCGATAAGCAACTTGGTAAATACGCCGACAAGATCGGTAACTATCGTTTTGCTTACGATTCCCCATACTTTATAAGACTTGAAGGTCTACCCGTAGGTGGAGTTGCTTATGCAACAGTCAACCTAAACAACATCATTTATGACAAGAAGACCGACACTTTCAGCAACGTTCTCTCGGGTGCCAGCTATAAGGACGATGGTCGCGGAAACTTTAGAAACCCTAATGACAAGACCGACTATCTAGATCCAGGTTGGCGTCAGGGCGTCTGGTTTGAAAACTTCACTAGCTTGTTCACTGAAAAGAAAATCCGCGAGCCTCTAATTGCAGTGTTTATCTGGACAGTGGTCTTCTCGATTTTGACAGTTGTAACCCAGTTTGCCCTCGGGCTCTTGGTGGCTATTTCGTTGGATAAGAAAGTAAGAGGTAGAAACTTCTACCGATCGATAATGATTTTGCCATACGCGATGCCTTCGATCATGTCCATCCTGATTTGGGGTGGAATGCTGGACACCAACGGTGCCATTAACCGTTTATTTAACTTAGATATCTCTTGGCTGCAGGACCCGACGCTGGCCAAAGTCTCAGTGCTACTGGTAAACCTTTGGCTTGGTTTCCCTTATTTCTACCTCATCTGCTCAGGTTCGCTACAGGCTATTCCAAAGGAACTTGCTGAGTCGGCTTCGATTGATGGAGCTAACCCAAGACAGATTTTCAGGCTAGTAACCCTACCGCTACTACTCAGGATGTTGACTCCGCTGTTGATTGCATCCTTCGCTTTCAACTTCAATAACTTCAACATCATATATCTGTTGACTGGTGGTGGACCGGCCTTCGAGTTTGGATCTTTGGCTGGTGCGACAGACATTCTGATCAGCTACACCTATAAGCTCGCCTTCGATACAACAGTGCAGAATTACGGTCTGGCCAGCGCTATATCCGTGGTAATTTTCGTCATCGTGGCTTCAATCTCGATGTATGGAATTAGAAAATCGAAAGTATTGGATGACTTCGCATGATTAATTTCTTTCATTGGTTTCAGCAGAAGTCGTGGCGCCACATGGTTGCCATTATCTGCTGCGTGTTTGCAATTTTCCCGCTCTATCTGGTTGTGACTGCATCGTTCAGCTCTAACCAGAGTTTGCAATCGACTTCTTTTATTCCGACTTCATTTGTCTGGGATAACTACGAACTTCTTTTCACTGATCCAAAAGTTCCGTTCCTGACCTGGATGAAGAACTCTGCAATCATCGCCGCCTCGGTTTCGTTCCTATCGGTTTTGATTGGTGCTGCCTCTGCATTCGCCTTCAGCCGTTTGCGTTTCAAGGGAAAAAGAGTTGGTCTGCAATCACTGCTTTTGGTTCAGATGTTCCCATCGGTTCTTGCCCTTAGCGCTATTTACGTGATCATGGAGCGTGTTTATGTGTTCGCTCCAGAGTGGGGTCTTGGAACCCTCGGTGGTTTGGTTTTGGTTTACCTCGGTGGCTCGATGGGTGTTAACATCTGGCTGATGAAAGGTTTCGTCGACTCTATTCCGCTGGAGCTTGATGAGGCGGCCAAGGTTGATGGCGCAAGCGCTATGCAAACCTACTGGCAGATCTTCGTACCATTGGCTTCGCCAATCTTGGCCGTAGTCACCCTACTTTCATTTATTGGTCTGTTCAACGAATTCATCCTTGCTCGTTTGTTCTTGCCGGAGAACGAGGACAGAACGGTAGCTGTTGGTTTGCAGGGCTTTATCGGTGGTCAGTATGCCCAAAACTGGGGTCCATTTGCTGCCGGTTCGATTCTCGCTTCGGTACCAATCATCATCGTGTTTATGTCGCTGCAGCGCTACATCATCGGTGGTCTTACCGCTGGTTCGGTTAAGGGCTAACGCTAAAAGCTATGCAATCTAAACTGCAGAGCGTTCCCCGTGCCTACTGGCCCCACCATGACGGCTCCGCGCTTTATGTGGCCAATCAAACTCCAGCCCTACTGGATAAGGTCAAACTAAAGATCCGCGTTCATGCTGAGTTTGGCAAGGTAAAGAGTATTCGGGTTCGGTTTAGCGAGTCTGGAGAGGCTTTCCCCACTCCACCGGCAAGACTTCTCTCCAGCAAGGATGGCTGGTCCTGGTATGAGGCCACCATCGTCATGCACAACCCCTATATGAACTACCGCTGGTATCTGGAATTTCAAGACGGGACAAGTTACTGGCTAAACGCCAGGGGGCTAAGCGATTTAGAGCAACCCGACATCGAGGATTTCAGAATCAACACATTCTCGTCTGCTCCGAGCTGGGGTCGATCTGCGGTGATGTATCAGATTTTCCCAGATCGTTTTGGTAGATCAGTCCAGGCCGATAAACATAAGAAACCTGATTGGGCTTTGGCTAGAAAATGGGATGACAAAGTTATCGCATCAGGTCCTGGCACCAGTGAGCAGTTCTTTGGAGGAGATCTCTACGGGGTAATTGATCATCTAGATCATCTGAAAAGTCTCGGCGTAACACTTATTTATCTAACGCCGATTTTTCCAGCTCGCTCGAACCACCGATACGATGCATCCAGTTTTGACATGGTGGATCCGTTGCTCGGTGGCGATAAAGCGCTGATTGAACTAGTTGAGGCAGCACACAAGAAGGGCTTCAAGATTATTGGAGATCTAACCAGTAATCACTCCGGTAATGCGCACGAGTGGTTTAAAGCTGCTTATAAGAAGCCAGGTGCAATAGAAACAGAATTTTACTACTTCTCCAATAAGAACCGCGATTACGATGCTTGGTTTGGTGTCCCATCGCTACCTAAATTCAATTGGAAATCCAAAGAACTAAGAAAGCGATTTATCACCGGCCCGAAATCAATCGTGGCCAAATGGCTCAAAGCTCCATACAACATGGATGGTTGGCGAATCGATGTTGCCAACATGACTGGACGTATTCGTGAAGAGGACATGTATTTAGAAATACAGAAACTCATGCGCGAAACCATTCAGTCGATTAATCCAAATGCAATCGTGCTCGGTGAATACACCGGTGACTCTGCCTATCAGATGCAAGGTGAAGGTTGGCACGGGGCAATGACCTACTACAACTTCACTAAGCCGGTTTGGCGCTGGTTCTATAACCCGTCAGTTAAAGGTGAGGCAGGCTTTTTGGGTATCGGTCGAACCAAAATAGATGGCTTCGAGATGATTAAGCAGCACCTGGATTTTGCGGCAGGCTTCCCATGGCATGTCAGATTACACAACATGAATCCGCTGGACACCCACGATATCCCAAGGTTTAAAACCTTCACCATTCCAGGTGCCCAGCGTGTGGCTGCGGCTATGCAGTTCACCTTCCCAGGTATGCCGGTGATCTGGGCTGGCGATGAGTTTGGTCTTGACGGGGTAAATGGTGAAGAATCGAGAACCCCAATTCCTTGGAACAATGAGCGTCCTAATGACCGCTCTATGCTTGTCCACTACAAAGCTTTTGCCAAGATTCGTAAAGAGAATTCTGCCCTGCACGATGGTTCGATGCGGTTTGTCTATGTTTCCTCAGAGCTGATCGCCTATGTTCGTGAGAACAAAAAGCAGACCATTCTGGTTGTAGTTAGCCGCGGTAGCGATACCAACGCCAGCATCCCGCTGGATGCCGTTCGGGGTATCAAGCAGGCAGAGAACCTCTACGGCGGGGCCAAGTTGAGCGTATCGGGCAAAGCAGTAAAGCTGCCAGGAGATGCGCTAACTGTAAACATCTGGCGCTTACCAGCGGTTTTGTAAGGTTTGCCCTCGGCTAAGTCGAGGTGGTAATCTTCACTAGTGCCTTGGCCGAATTCAAGGTCACGCCCCGATAGCTCAGTGGTAGAGCACTTCCATGGTAAGGAAGGGGTCGACAGTTCAATCCTGTCTCGGGGCTCCGCGGCGGGGTAGCTCAGGTGGTTAGAGCACACGGCTCATAATCGTGGTGTCGCGGGTTCAAGTCCCGCCCCCGCTACCAACAAAAACCTGCCAAACTTGTTTTCATGGTTAATCCAAATGTTCAGGGTAAAACTTATCCAGAAACCCCAAGCTATTTAGTAGGTCGCGAGAAAATCCGCGAGTTTGCTAACGCTGTTTTCTCCACCAATCCGGTAAACCTTGACGTATTTGCCGCTCAAGCCGCCGGCTATAGCGACCTGGTAGCGCCACCAACTTTCCCTGTGGTTATTCAAGAGCGTTCACTACACCAGGTCCTAGCTGACCCAGAGGCAGAGATTGATTTTTCTAGAGTGGTTCACGGTGATCAGCGATTTGTAGCCAACCGGGCAATTGTCGCAGGAGATGAACTAACCTCGGTTCTCACTGTCGCATCAGTTAAGTCTCTCGGTGCGCACTCCATGGTCACTTTCAATACCGAAATCTTTGACATCAATCAGCAATTAGTCTGCACTGCAATCAGCACCTTAGTGGTTAGAGGTGATGAGTAATGAATTTAGAAGCTTTAGAAATCGGTCAAGAAGTTGGCTCTAGAGTATTTAGTTTTAGTAGAGATTCACTTGTCAAATATGCAGGAGCTTCTGGCGATTTCAATCCAATTCACTACCGTGATGATTTTGCTAAGAGCGTTGGCTTAGAAGGCGTTCTAGCGCACGGCATGCTAACTATGGGCGCAGCTGTTCAAGTCGCAGTTGACTGGGTCGGTGATAGCGGAAAGGTTATTGACTACGGGGTGAGATTTACTAAACCGGTTTATGTTCCTGCCGATGCCGAGGCTGAAGTAATAGTGGTTGGCAAAATCGGTGCAATTGATTTGGAGAATCGAACCGTACGAGTAGATTTGACCGCAAGTTGCCAGGAGGTAACCGTTCTCGGTAAAGCTCAGGCAGTAGTTAAGTTCTAAGCTCATGACTAGTCTTGCCCAACTAACCACAATCCGTGTCGGCGGCGAGCCGGGCAAACTTTATTTTGCCGACACTAAGCAGGAGCTGATTAGCCTAGCCAAGCAAGTTTGGGCAGAAACAGATAACTGGTTGATTCTAGGTTGCGGTTCCAATGTTGTGGCAAGCGATGATCTAAGCAACTATCAAGTCATTCTGGTGGAGACCAAAGGGGTAAGCGCTGATCAAGGCAGAGTTAGCGTTCAGGCCGGTGAAATCTGGGGCAGCTTTGTTGATCTTGCTAACTCTAATGGTTGGGCTGGTATTGAATCCCTTGCCGGTATTCCTGGCACCGTTGGTGCAGCGCCGATGCAGAACATTGGAGCCTATGGTCAGGAAGTGTCCAGCACGATAGTTTCGGTTGAGTTTCTGGATTATGAGTTAGGCGAAGTTATCGTCCTAGACAATGAGTTTTGTAATTTCAGCTATCGCGACAGTGTTTTTAAATCCGGCCGCAAAGGCGTCGTGCTCTCTGTTGATTTTGAGTTTCAAAAAGGTGATCCGGAACTACTCAAGCAAAAATCTGCCGAGGTAGTTGAACTTCGTCGATCCAAAGGGATGGTTCTCGACAAGGCGGATCACGATACCTGGTCCTGTGGGTCTTTTTTCACGAATCCTTTTGTCTCGGAAAGTTTTGCTAGAACTTTGCCAAGCGATGCTCCGCAGTGGGAATCAGGTGAGCAGGTGAAGCTCTCGGCGGCTTGGCTTATCGAGCAGGCTGGATTGCAGAAGGGCTTTTCATTACCTGGCTCTAAGGCTGCTATTTCAACTAAACACGCTCTGGCGATCACTAACCGAGGCGGGGCCAGTGCGACCGAGGTTGTTGAATTAGCGAGATTCATTCAAGAGACGGTAGCTAATCGCTTCGGTATAACTCTTGTTCCAGAACCGAACCTAGTTGGCTTCTAACTAAAATCTAAAAACGCCAGGCTTAGGGCGATACCAAACATAATTAGAGCGATGAGCCCATCAAGAATTTTCCAGAAAATCGGTTTTGCCATTATTGGCGAAAGTTTAGTTGCGCCAAAACCGACTCCAAAAAACCAGATAAAGCTTGCCGTGATTGCCCCAATGGCGAAGAAGATGGTTTGATCACCAAATTGGTGGGAGAGACCACCTATAAAAATCACGGCGTCTAAATAGACGTGTGGGTTTAGAAAGGTAAGACTCAGTGTGGTTAGCACAGTGGCTTTAGCAGAGGCGGCCACCTTGTCGCTTGCCTCGAGCGATTCGGTTTTGAATACCCGCCTAAGCGAGGAGATACCAAACCAGATTAGGTAGCCAACGCCGAACCAGCGAATAACCTCAATTAATACCGGCAGAGATTGGATTACTGTTCCAAGGCCAAGAACGCCTAGGGCAATCAGGAACGCATCACTTAGCGCACAAACCAAAACCACAAGAAAAACGTGCTGCCTGGCAAGCCCCTGTCGAAGGACATAGGCATTTTGAGCGCCGATGGCGACAATAAGGGAAAGACCAGTTAGAAAACCGGTTACTAAAGCCTGCAACAGAAATACCTTCCTGAACTCTAATCAAAAGGCTATCTGCTGGATTGGCTTCGGTAGTCTTTAACTGTGAACGAATTCCCTAGAATCTCCCACCGCATCGGCTCTATCGCCGAATCAGCAACCCTAAAAGTTGACGCTAAGGCCAAGGCACTGCAAGCTGCCGGTAAGCCGGTAATTTCTTATGCCGCTGGTGAACCAGATTTTGCTACACCAGCACACATTGTTGAAGCAGCCGTTGCAGCCGCTAAAGATCCCAAAAACCACCGTTACACCCCTGCGGTAGGTCTTCCTGAACTTCGTGAAGCTATCGCGGTGAAGACTAAGCATGATTCGGGTACCGAGATTACCGCCAACCAGGTGGTTGTTACCAACGGTGGTAAGCAGGCTGTTTACCAAGCCTTTGCAACTTTGCTTGATCCAGGTGATGAAGTTTTGATGCCAACCCCGTTCTGGACCACCTACCCGGAGGCAATCCATCTCGCTGGTGGAGTTCCAGTTGAGGTATTTGCTGGTAGTGAGCAGAACTATTTGGTCACTGTGGACCAGTTAGAGAAGGCTAAAACAGCGAGGACCAAGGTGCTGCTGATCGTAAGCCCTTCTAACCCAACCGGCTCCGTTTACTCCCGCGACCAGATTGAAGAGATTGGTAAATGGGCTTATGAAAACGGCCTTTGGATTGTCACCGACGAGATTTACCAAAACCTTACCTACGACGGTCTGAAGGCCTATTCGATTACTGAGGTAGTGCCGGAACTAATCGATCGCACCATCATGGTCAACGGTGTTGCTAAGAGTTATGCCATGACTGGTTGGCGCTTGGGTTGGATGGCTGGACCGGTAGATGCCATGAAAGCAGCTGCGAATCTCCAATCCCACCTATCTTCTAACGTCTCCAACATCAGCCAGCGAGCAGCCATTGCCGCTCTTACCGGCTCTCAGGATGAGGTATTGGCCATGCGGGATGCTTTCAACCGCAGACGACTGGTTGCTGTTGACGAACTAAACAAAATCCCTGGCTGGGTAGCCCCAACCCCGCAGGGCGCTTTCTATGTTTACTCAGACGTGACCGGTCTATTGGGGCGCGAATGGGGTGGCAAGCAGATCAACTCCAGCTTGGAACTGTGTGACTACATCCTTGATGCCGCCGAGGTGGCGCTGGTGCCAGGTGAGGCCTTTGGTCCCTCAGGATATGTCAGATTGTCTTATGCGCTAGGCGATGCTCAATTGGTTGAGGGCATCCAAAGATTACAAAAACTGTTTAGCTGAGCTTTTCTGACTCGGCTATGAGTTCATCCCAATCGTTTGGCACTCTACCTTGTTCAAGCATTTTTCTGAAGACTAGGTAGGCGTCTGTTTTAGATCCATAGCTGCGCAGCGTTTGGTTGTCATTAACCCAGGCGTAAATAATCGTTTCTACCTTTGAGCTGTATCTAAAAAACAATCGATATTGCTGAAGAAATTTAGCTCTCCGCCAGTGACGATATTTAGTTCCAATTGTGTTTCCTTGACGGAATGATTCGCTAGCGGGATCTCTAGGGACGGCAAGTTGTATCAAGGCAACCAGATACTCAAATTTCTTTACGGCAAGGTCAGCTTCAGAGTTCCAGCCGTGCTTAGCTATCGCTGCTAAGTAATCTTCAAAGTAAGCTCTCTTTGCTTCAATGAATGCCGGGTGGCCAAGCCTAAGCCATTGATTTCCCTGACTCATTCAGAACTCGTCTGCTATGTCTTTAATCTGTGGTTGTTTCAGGAATTCTTCTAGAGTTGCCGGTAGCCCGGGTATTCCCTTGCCTAGTTTGCCTGAGAATTCGGCAACCATTTCCTCGTACCACTTGTCATCCAACGGAACCAGCCGTTCTGGGTGCTCCAAGATGTCTTTCTCTATAAAATCCAACCAGGAATCAAATATTGGGTCCTCTTCCTCAAATTGGGCTTTCCTCAGGATGATCGTGCCGGAGTCATCGATAATCCACTGCAATTTGTCTCTTTTGGTAAGACCAAGCAGTTTCCGGATTCTGGCGGGAACCGTGGTTTGATAGCGGTCGGTAAGAGAGGATTCTTCTTCGTTTTGATTCATAACTAGATAGTAATGCATTTGCATTACTATTACCAGAGCTAAATCCCCCTTTGCATTTAGCGTATTTCGGGGATAAACTCCTTAGAGGTAGTTTGACAACTGCCCAAAGCCTAATCTGGCAAACTAATCACTTTAGATATTGATAGTTAGCCTTTGCCGGCGGAACCCTTTTAGGGCAGTGGCTCAATTGGTAGAGCAGCGGTCTCCAAAACCGCAGGTTGCAGGTTCGAGTCCTGTCTGCCCTGCAAGTTAGAGCATTAGCCCTAATGAAACATGAAACTTGAGGAAGTGAAATGTCAGAAGAACTAGAGCAGCCTTCGGAAGATCTGGTTGAGAAAGCCAAGACTAATCGTGCTGCTGCACGCGGACCATTCGGTCGCATCATTCTTTTTCTTCAGCAGGTAATTGCGGAACTAAAGAAGGTTAACCGCCCCACCTACCAAGAACTTCGCAACTACACCGCAGTTGTTTTAGCTTTCGTGGTTGTTGTCATGGTTATCATTTTTGGACTCGACTACATCTTTGGTCAGGGCGTCATCTGGCTATACACATTCTTCGCACCAGGTAAGTAAAAGGAATATCAAGATTGACTGAAAACAACCAGGAGCAGAATCCACTCGAGGGTGTAAACCCTGAGGCGGAGTCAACTGACTACGCCGAAACCGATCCTGCCTACATCGATGACACCAACGCCGATGAACCATCGGCTGAGGAGTTAGCGCTGCATGTAGCTGAGGACACCGAGGTTGCTGCCGAGCAGGAGCAGGAAGAAGATCCTTACGCTGCGTTCAAGCGCGAGCTAGCTGCTCAACCAGGTAAGTGGTACATCATTCACTCCTACGCAGGTTATGAAAAGCGAGTAAAGCAGAACATCGAAAACCGTAAGCTTGCAATCGTTGGTGGCGATGACATTTACCAAATTGAAGTTCCAATGGAAGAAACCATTGAAATCAAAAATGGTCAGCGCAAGTTGGTTACCAAGGTGAGAATCCCTGGTTATGTTTTGGTTCGCATGGAAATGAATGAAGACTCATGGTCACTAGTTCGCGGAACTCCAGCAGTTACCGGTTTCGTCGGTCACAGTGAATACCCAAGCCCACTGCGTCCTTCTGAGGCATTTGAAATGCTGAAGAGCCTATACGTGCTTCCAGAAGAAGCAGCTGCTAAGGCATCTGTTAAAGCTGGTGGCGGTAAGGCTAAGACCAAGGTCATTCCAGTCAACGTTGACTACAAGCTTGGTGAATCAATCATGATCAAGGAAGGTTCATTCGCGGGACTTCCTGGCACCATCAGCGAGATCAAGCCAGAAAGCGGCAAGCTGACTGTTTTGGTTTCACTGTTCGAACGTGAAACACCAGTTGAACTAAGTTTTGATCAGGTCTCGGCTCTGGTCTAAAGAATTAATAAACCTAAACATAAGGAAAAGAAGAAATGGCACCGAAGAAAAAAGTAACCGGCATGATCAAGCTGCAGATCCAGGCAGGCGCTGCTAACCCAGCACCACCGATTGGTCCAGCCCTAGGTCAGCACGGCGTGAACATCATGGAGTTCTGCACCGCCTACAACAACGCGACCGCAGACCAGAGAGGCAACATCGTTCCGGTTGAAATCACCGTATACGAAGACCGCTCATTTACCTTCGTGCTAAAGACTCCACCGGCAGCCGAACTAATCAAGAAGGCAGCAGGTGTTGCAAAGGGTTCAGCTACCCCACACACCGTGAAGGTGGCCAAGCTTACTCGCGAGCAAGTACTAAAGATCGCCGAGTCAAAGATGTCTGACCTCAACGCCAATGACGTTGAAGCGGCAGCAAAAATCATCGCCGGAACTGCCCGCTCTATGGGTATTACCGTCGAGAACTAAAAACAAAATAAGTGAGTGGGAGAGTCGAAGGACTCGTTGACCACGAACTGTGACCAGTAAAGGAAAAGCAGAATGGCAAAGCGCTCAAAGGCTTATTTAGCCGCAGCAGAAAAAATCAAAGAGGGTAAGTTCTACACACCAGCAGAAGCTGTTGCCCTAGTTAAAGAAACCGTCACCTCATCAAAGTTTGACCCAACTATTGAAGTTGCTATCAAGCTAGGTGTCGACCCACGTAAAGCAGATCAGATGATCCGTGGAACAGTTGCCCTTCCTAACGGAACCGGTAAGACTGCCCGCGTTATCGTTTTCGCAACCGGTGCAGCAGCAGATGCTGCTCGCGAAGCCGGAGCCGACGAAGTCGGTGGCGACGAGCTAATTGAAAAAGTAGCTGCTGGCTGGACAGATTTCGACTCAGCAGTATCAACTCCAGAGTTGATGGGTAAGGTTGGTCGTCTAGGTAAGGTGCTAGGTCCACGTAACCTAATGCCAAACCCAAAGACCGGAACAGTTACCCCAGATGTTGCTAAAGCTGTTACCGATATCAAGGGTGGAAAGATCGAGTTCCGTATCGACAAGCAGTCAAACCTCCACTTCATCATCGGTAAGGCATCTTTCACCAAGGAGCAGTTGGGTGAAAACCTAGCCGCAGCATTGGAAGAAGTTGTTCGTCTAAAGCCAGCATCATCGAAGGGCAAGTATTTGATGAAGGCTGCAATCTCAACAACTTTTGGTCCTGGTATCCCTCTGGACACCAACGTGACTAAAGTAGAGTTCTAATACAATTCACTTAGTCTTCAATAAAGCAGATTAGGTTTAAGGACCAGGAGAAATCCTGGTCCTTATTTCTCTCGAAAGGAACGGGGTATTGGCACAAGAAGCATTTGGTGCAGCCACACTGCTAGATACAAAAGATCCAATGGGCTTGAGAGCCTCAGCACCACTACTTGATGCTTGGATCCGTGACATGGAGACACCGAGATCTCCATTTCAAATTCCGGGCCACAAAGGCCGCACCAATCTAACTGGGCCAATCGTTGACGGAGACATCCCCGTCCTGCCAGGTAACCACCCCTACCGAATCTCCCCTTCACTAATTCTTGAAGCTGAAAAACTAGCCGCTGATCTCTGGGGAGCTGATCTATGTCGCTTTGGTGTAAATGGTTCTTCGGGCTCTAACCACGCAGCCGTTATGGCTGTTGCCGGCCCTGGTGAAAAGGTAATTGTTTCTAGAACCCTGCATAAATCAGTGCTAGTCGGCATGGTCTATGCCGGAGTTATCCCAGTCTGGGTAAGACCTGAAATCAATCCAGAAACAGGTTTACCGGAGTATTTACCTTCAACCAGACTCAAGGAAACCATCGAAGCCAACCCTGATGCTAAGGCAGTGCTAATTGGTGAACCTTCTTATGTCGGCACCATGTCAAACATCCCAAGACTTGCCAAAGTTTGTCACGATGCCGGAATACCACTGGTAGTTGATGCAGCTTGGGCTGCCCACTACGGTTTCCACCCAGAACTGCCGGAGCACCCGCTAGCTGAGGGTGCAGACATAGTCGTAACCTCAGCACACAAGACCCTGCCAGCCTGGTCACAGGCCAGCTTTGTTTTAGTCCGGGAAGGATTAGTTGATCTAAAACGCTTTAACAAGGCTTTTGATTCAACCCAAACCACTTCTATGTCTGGAAGAATCTTGGCTTCAATTGATGCATCCAGAGCCCTCTTGCAGCTGCACGGCTATGCACTGATTGATCCAATTATTGATGCAACTGAGAACGGTAGGGCAAAGCTAGTTGCTCACGGCATTGATGTCATCGATGGTGAATACATTGACCCACTGAAACTTGTCATCCTGCTACCTAAAACAGGAGCAGATGGCAACCTGGTCGAGCAAGACCTTCTAAAAGCCAACATCGATGTTGAGATGGCTAACCGCGATCTGATCATCCCAATGATTACCTTCGCTGATACCCCAGAACTAATTGATGATCTAATTGAACGCATTATTGACTCGGTCAACCGTCACCGTGGTGAACCAAGACCGGTAGCAACCGCAGCATCGTTTAGCATCATTCCAGAAGTGGTGGTCTCACCAAGGGATGCATTCTTTGCTCAGCAAGAAGTGATACCAGCCAAAGACGCCGTTGGAAGAGTCTCAGCAGAGATGATTTGCCCTTACCCACCAGGTGTTCCAGTGCTATCTCCTGGCGAGAGAATTACTCAAGAAGCTATGGATGCGCTATTCGAAGCGAGGGACTCTGGTGTCAGAATTGCATTTGCTGCAGATAGAACGCTGGAAACATTTGTTGTTTTACCTGAGTAGTTCTAATAAACCTTAGATCTGTGAGCCAAAGCGATCACAACTATGGTTCGGGTGTCTTCTTCTAGATAGAACAGTAGGCGATAGTCGCCAATACGCAGACGGTAACAGCCAGAGTGATTACCCTTTAGAGCCTTTGCTATTATTGTCGGATTTTCTAGGGCGGCTAGCTGGTTTAGCTTTTGCTTGGCCCGAGCCCTTACCTTTACGGGCAATTTGCTCAGTTCCTTTTCTCGTAACAGGTGAACTTTGATCATCCAGGGATTTTGCATTAATTCTTGCTTCCATCTCATCCCAGCTGATTAGTTTTCTATCTTCTGGCTTGGCGGTGCGGTATTCCGCAACAGCAAGCTCGGCCAGTATCTGATCTTCCATGTCCTCGATGGCTTGTTCGATCATTTTTGTAACGAAATAGGTCTTGGTGCGATTAGAGCGAATAGCTAACCTCTCAATCCGCTGATTGAGTTCATCACTAATCCGAAGGGTCAACATAGCCATAATCTTCTCCTGTATTACATGTAATACAAATGACTATAAGCCCAACTGTTGATAACTACAAGACACTGAAGGTGTTGGGAACTAACAATCCGTTAGAGAACTGACCCTTTAGTGATACAACAAATCAAAAAACTGGGAATAAATAAACACGGATTTCAGTATTTGTAAGGCAGAGTTTCAAAAAAACATCCATTTTCTAACCGAAGGGCATTGTTATGAGCAAAAACGCGATTAAGTATCGTAAGCCAAAGGCAAGTAAGCACAACCAGCGCTGTGCTGCTAACCCGGACAAAGTCCGCTACCGTGACACCAAAGAGGCTCAGAGAGCTCTATCCACCATGCGATCTCTTCGTAAAAAGGAACTTGCTGAAAAGGGCTACACCAAGTGGAACCAGAAGCGCTACTATCACTGCCCAGACTGCAACGGCTATCACACCACTAGCCAGGAGTTTCCCAGCTTCATGTTTACAACAGCCGCTTAGCGGGAATAATCCAGGACTCAGGTAAGTATCTATACCTGTTTCCCTAATCGGCTACAAAATATTTAACCGAGAACGGCGTGTCCGGATTAAATGTCAGTGGTCTGTTAGACAATAACTCTCCAACCCAAATTTTAATAGGACCCAATTTGGCGTTGCCAAAAGAGGGTTGAAAGTAGGCGATACATGGATAATAACTTTTTTGGACAAGACGAAGACGAGCTCTGGAGCGAGTATGGCGATACCAAAACCTCCTGGGAGCGTAAGGTTGAAGTTCTCGTAAATATAGCTGCAATGAAGGCTCATCAGCAGAATTGGTCAATGGAGATTGAACTGCTAGAAACCGCTGCAGACTTAGCCGCAGAACACGGCCTAAAACTCGAGTCTTATCGCATCAACAACATCATCGCCGCAAGACAAATGACAGTCAATGGTGATCCAGAGGCTGCAATCCTTCGTGCAGAAATTGTGCTCAATGCAGAGCCCAATTTTGTGCCTGACGAAACCATCATCCGCTTTATTAACCAGGCCTATTGTCGAAAAGGCTCCGCGCTAATAATGCTCAAACGTTATGCCGAAGCAGTCCATGTGTTCAAAATTGTCGCCGAATACGCTGACATGCTCAATGACGGCCCAGAGTTAGCTCACGCTAATACGGCGCTGATGCGCTGCTATATCCAACTTAATGAGCTAGATAAGGCTAAGACCACTGGCGCGATCGCTAAAGAGCTTTATCAGGACAACTCTCGGCTTGGAGAAATGCTTGAAGTTGACCGGTTATTTGCCAAAATTGCGCTTTTAGAAGGCAACTACATAAGGGCAAGGATAGAACTCAAAGAGGTTCGCATCTTGGAGCAGCGCCTACGCCACTCTTCAGAGCCGGAAACCAAGCTGCTGCTTGGCAGGGCATACATGGGTTTGGGCAAGTTTGAGTCCGCTGAGAAAGTTCTAAGGCGCGCTTACTTATCGTGTGTAAACGGTTGGAACATGGACTTTGAACACGGTCTAGAAGCCGGTTATTACCTGGTGGAAGCGCTGGCAGCTCAGGAGAAGATGGACGAGGCCAATCGCATAGCAGCAGAGTGGAAGGCTTTATCAAGGCGGGCCCCTGGTGTTAAAACCAGTGACATTGAAACCCATAATGAGGAGGTTCGCCACCTACTTGATGCCGGTAAGCCAGACCTAGCAGTGATGGCTTCAAAGCACCTAATTGATCTAGCTTGTGAGCAGGGCGACATCAAAGCCCGTTGGGTAGCTATCGACGGCATGATTCGTGGTTTCTGGCAGAAGGATGAGTTCGACGAAATTGTCGGGATTTGGGATGGCTTATCAAGAGAGTCGCTCAACTACCAAGACGATCTTGTAATAACAATTAAGAACATGGTTACCCATGCATTACAAAAAGTGGGAAGAATTTCCGAAGCGCTTGTGTTAAACCAAGAAGTGCTTGCAGATGCTCGTGTTAACCTAAACCAACGTGAGTGGTTATATGCAAATGAGAATGCTGCGAGGATTCACAAGGAACTAAAGAATTACCGTGAAGCTAGAAAATTCAAAGACGACACGGTTAAAGAATATTTGGCTAGTGGAGATTCACAAAGAGCATTAGGATTAATCCAATACTTTGAAAACCGTAAAAAACGCGATCAAGGTAAATAACTAAATAATTATCTGTTCAAGCTGAGCAATCAGCAAAGAAGAGTGCAACCTGCCTCCCATCGGTAAGGTGCCAAGCAACAAACAAACGGAACAGACCGAAACACAACCGTGTTAGGTAAACCAAGATGGGGCAGTAATGCCCCGACTAACTAAGAAGGGGCATTACTCATGTCTGAAGAAACTAACAACCAAGAACCGAAGATGCTACCGGTCTTCTCATCACACATCGGTAAGCAATTCAACGAACTCGCCAAATCTGGAGCAACTGCAGATTTTGATATCACCAGTGAACCGGTCAAGTGCTCCGGTTACTGGGAGGGCCACAACTTCCACTGGATCCCAATTTTCCGCTATTCAGAGCCAAGAATCCCAATCACTGCAAGGTGGATTGAGGGAGAGAAATTTGAGGTAGTAGTTAACGGTGAAACTGTTCACTGGTATCACCACGACCCAGAGCGCTTAAAAGAAGGTCTAGCCAAGGCTAGACCAGACCAAGTAAAGGCCACCGAAGGTAGACCTTGGATCTTTATCTCTACCGGTGATGGTGCCTATGCCTTCAACTGTGCTGAAGAACCGCTAAAGGGCTGCACCGCAGAAGCAAACAAGAGGGGTGCGTAACAGTGAGTGGAATTACATACACAAACAAGTTTCTAAACCCAAGCTCTCAGCTAGGAACGCTGCGGAAGACGTTCTTTCCTGATGGCCAAACCTCGGTTATCAAAGGGTGGGGTTACGAGGTTGCCAAATCAAGGTTGATTGCTGTTCAGCAAGACCAGTTTGACAACCTCCACTCCCTGGTTGAAGAACATACCTGTAGCTGTGGTTTGGTGCTAGATCCTGATGTCCATCAGGATCTGGACGCCATACTGACAGTCAAAGGTCACCGAGATCACATCACCCTAAAGCCACTGAGCTATGTCACCTTTAGAGGCCAGGTCCACAAGAGACTCTGGGGCATGAATGGCTCTCACCCGGTGGATCGAAAGTGGAATCTGATAGTTAGAAAGTATTTTCCAAAGATTGAGTTTGCAGTTGAAGGGGAAACAGATGGCAAATAGAACTTGGTGGTATGTGAGTAGGTATGTGAATCCAGAGGAGACCATCAAGGAAATACAACGTTATTACGGGAAGATTACCTCTAGCCCAGTGTTCTTTGGCTACTGGGCCAGAGTGAGCATCTATAAGGTAGCGCTTAGAGATGTTGAGGAGAACCTGCACTCCCTTCTAGAAGAGAGAACCTGCTCCTGTGGTCTAACCCTAAGGAAAGACCAAGATCCTAAAGAGATACTCAACTCCAAGCACCACCGTAACCACACCTCCCTAGAGCACGAACCTAACCCCAAATTCAGAGGCAAGGTTGGTAGAAGAATCACCATGCCACTTCAGCCAACTGATTGGCAGCATGATGTTGATAAGTTGTGGGATGAAATTGTATGAAGCACCAACAAATACCTTGATTGGTTATGCGGTGGACTCCAGCTGGTCAAACGTCGGAAGCAAATCTACTCCGCTTGCCAAAAACATGTGCTCAGTTTCATCCATGGATGAATGAGGGGGAATAAAAATCACAAATCCGTCTCTGCCTCTAGTTAATAACACCCTATATGCATTACTTCTTAGTCGATCCGGGTTTTCCAGTTCATATTGACTTCTAAACCTCGCAAATCTCCAGGAATTGCTTTCCCATTTCATGTCATCGGACCAAGCGATCAATGGAAAGTCTAATTCCAAACCCTGGCATCCAAATTCTGTTACTACTTCTCTTAACTCACAACAAGATCTCGGGTTGCCTTTAGGCTCATTAAACCATTTAGCTATTCTCACATTTTTCGTAGCCATAAAATCTGAATGCACACCATATTGAGCAAGTAGTTTGTGGCTCTTTGAAGAAGCGATAATTCCATATCTAGCTGTTGAATCACCTTCATATCTGTCATTTAGGTATTGCTTTGCCTGTTCAAGATCTCTAGTCAAATACATGGGAAACATTTGATTTTTAATTCTGCTTGCAAATCTTGCTGCTTTTGAGATGTTTCCTTCTAGGAGAGCAGAGACCCAGTCGTGAAGCGATTCAGCTCGGTGAGAACGCAAAGTGATGGTTAAATCTAGATGGTCGTGAGTAATTACATTGACGTTTGAAAACTGTTTACTTAGGCGCTTTGAGCAATGGATCTCCCAATTTTTCCTTCCTGCACCAGGCTGAACCGCATCGTTCCATTGAGAGATGCCCGCTTCTTCCCCTGCATGAATTTCTTGCCCTTCGCCAACAAGACCTACTAGCGTCGCCCACTCGGGTATTTTCTCCCCGATGTCAACCAATAAATCGGGTTCGCTTCGACTAACTTGTTTTTTAGTCATCATGTAACCGGCGTCCCAGGCTCGCTGGGCTTCGTCAAATACTATTACGTGGTCTTCTGGCACTTTTGCACTTAATCCGTAGGTCCGAATGTAGGCATGAAGATCCCGCACGAACACCCTACTTTGGAGCGCATCTTGTAAAACTTCTACTAATGGGCCGTTACCCGAGAGAAATGTCGCATTCGACATTCTCTTTGCGCGCTCATATACAAGCGAGAGTCCGGCTAAAGTCTTACCAGAACCGGGTACTCCAGTCACAAAAGCCAAAGTCCTTTTGCCATTTCTTGAGGAATCTTCAACAATTTGACCTAGCGTTTCTACGGCTTCAGGGATTCCGGCGGAGAGAGCTCTTTTGATTGCTGGCAGCGGTTCATTTCTAAATATTTTTCGAGCCGCTGCTACCAAAATCGGCAAAGGTTGATAATCACTTTGCAACCATTCGAAAAGATTTATTACACCAGGTTTCCATAAATCTAAAAATAGTTTGGTTAAGCTTGTGGGTTCGACGATTTGTAATTGGGGATCATAAATGGAGTACTCAGCGCCGGTAAGGACGAGCACCGGAACAACTGATTTCCCGTGTGATTGTTGATGGTATTCCATGAGATCTCTGGCATAAGCGATAACCTGATCTCGGTCAGCCTGACGCAAAATACTAGACTGTTTGAACTCGAGTACAATTACAGAATTTCCGGCCAGAAGCACAACATCGGGTCTCCTACCGCCCTCCAAAGGAAGCTCGTATTCAAAGGCTAAATCCCAATTCACTGCATCAGGTTCGGCAACTGCAAGATCTCGCAAACTTTGACTTAAGACTCTGTGCTCGTCTTTCCAGGCTTCAACTTGAGAGTTTGACGCTGCCATGTTGAATAGACCTTGGTGATGGTTGCACAAGGAGTTCAACCAGTTTATTTCGGACTCAGATAGGAATTGTCCTACCGATCCCGCCCAGCCCCATACCTGCCGCTCAAGCATCTTCGATCACGCGCCTCTTCTTTCAGTACCTGAATGCAAAGTTTTGGATATTTGTTTTTTGGTTCCTGAGATCTTATTGAATTGCATTTTGATAGAAATTGTGCAAAATTCTTCACTTGGCCTACAGGTAGTTTTATTCGTTTATCTAATTGTAGGTGTATCCATATAGGGATGGTCAACTGACATCATTACAATTTGCTGTTTATCCAACAACCTAGAGGTTCGTTTAGTTGGTGGTTTGTTGGTAGTTCTTCTTTAGCCCAACCCCAATCTGCCGTTCCTTCTGTATAGAAGGTGTATTGGGGTTGTCCTTGATTGTTTACAGAAAAATTCGCTAGGGTAGCTGGTTCTTGGGTGTGAATAGCGAGGTTCGTGTTTATGTTTTTTCTTTCAGTTTCTCTTTGATTATTTAGCCGAATTTATCTAAGGAGATTCTGGCTAGAAACTCATGTTTGTTTCCTCTTCTGGCTAAGGCCGGTGCAACATTGTTGTTGGCTCCGCCAACAATAGCTTGGAACTGGCCTTTAGCCTCTTTAGATTCAATGAGATCTATGATGGCTTCGCCAATAACAACAATCATGTATTCAGTTTAGGTCTAGGCTGGGAACATGAGTAAAACATTAAAAAGAGCTACGGCTCTAGTTCTGGTGGGTTTCACATTCATGTGGTCAGCGATCATGTTGGGGACTTATTGGACTAGTCGCGAATATCACTACTGGGCAGGTGCTGAACCTGACGGTTCTTATGGTCCTGGCATCGTAAAACTAAGCACATACATTTTCCTTATAGCTATCGCGGGTATGGCTTTCTTTACCGTGGCTAGCTTTCGATCGGCTGATACAGAACTGGCTAAAAAAACTAGTGGCGCGCTACCGGTGTTTAGATTCGCTACAACCGGCGTAATAATTTCGTTGGTTTCACTGGCTGTATTTGCAATCTCTGCTTTCTTTGCATCCTTTAACTCTTATGGGGCGGATCCAACTATTGCCGAGATGATTCTTGGGGTTTATCTTCCAATACTCCTTGCAGCGACATTCTGCATTATTGGAATTCTTTCGGTGACTGTGTATCGGAAGTCTTCGGATGACTCAAAGAGCCTTGGTAAGGAAGCGAAACGGGCAAAACGTGAAGCTGCGCTAGCTTTTATCTATCCAATAGTTGGAACAACTATTGCTTTGATAATTGGTCTAGTGGTTTACCAGAGTAGAAGAGAAAATCCCCAGGCTTGGGTTTGGGTGCTTATTTTGGCGATTGTTGCTGGATCAGTAGTCATGGGGAGCATCTACTCCGCGAGAACTAAGACTCATGCTGTGAGACAGGTCACGCCAGTAAAGGTGCCTGGGACAGCAGCCTTAAACCTGAACTTTGTCCTTGTGGTTATGTTTGTAGTTATTGTTTCGCTGATGGCTTTTAGTTTCGGTATCGGGGCTATTTCAGAACTCGATTACAGGTATGGAAGCGGTTACCCTAACAATCCGCCTGCTGAGATAGTTCAATGGTGGTTGAAATCAATGGCCCCAGTCATAGCCATGGTTGCTCTTGTTGATGTAGCTGCATACATAGCTGTTCGTATCAGAAGCTTGGTGGCAAGTCAGTAAGTCATTTAGCCTTTAGTTCGGCTATCCGGGCTTTTACCAGCTTGCTTACTAGTTTCTTGGGTAGCACTTGGTCAACAGCAAACTGGAATGATCCTTTAGAGACAACATAGTCTTTCAGGTCTGGATGGTTTAGCAGCATGTCTGACTGAGGTAGGGAAAAAGACAGGTGAGACTTATGAGCACAAAGTCCAACCACATTCTTACCGTTGTATGTAAACATCGCTGACTTCCAGGCGATGGTTTGTTCTAACTTTGGCTCTGCTTCAAGAATAAGTTTGCGAACAGCTTCTAAGGTCTTGGCTTTTACTGGATCCTGAGCCTTGAAATACTCGGTTACTTCTTTTGCTGACATGTGATCTCCTGCTGCTATTTACTTAGTCAGAATACTCCTGAAAGATAGAAACATTTAGCGGGTAACCTTTAGGTAATGAAGTTTTATTGCTTAGGTATTCTTTTCGACAACGACGGTGTCCTTGTCGATTCCCACGCTGCCGCTAAGGCAGCCTGGGATGTTTGGGCTAATGAGTACTACCCAGGTTATGACTTAGATAAGGCTAAAAATGCCGGTCGTAGGGCAGAAGATATGGTTCGGGAAATGGTAGCTCCTGAGCTTTTTGAAATTGCTAATAAGAGAATTGATGAATTGGAGCAAGAAACTGCTCACATGACTGTTGCTCTTGCTGGAGCTAAAGAGCTTTTATTCAGCATTGATCAGAAGTATTGGACCATCTGCACATCGGCTAACCCGAATCTTGGTAGAGCAAGGCTAGAAGCCGCTGGGTTACCAATACCTCTAAATCTGGTCACTGGTAATGATGTTGAAAGAGGTAAACCCTTTCCAGATCCTTATCTGTTAGGGGCAAAGAAGTTAGGGTTTGAACCCGAAAATTGTGTCGTCTTTGAAGATGCTCAATCAGGTGTTTTATCGGCATTTGAAGCTGGTGTAGGGCTAGTTATTGGGGTTGGCACAAGAGGCATGGAAACTGAGGCTGATTTGGTTGTGAAAGACCTAACAGGTATTAGTTTTGATGGTGAGGTATTAGTAATTCCGGATAAGAACAGATTGAGGTAAAAAATGGCTGAAGTAGTAATGTATGGGGCTGACTGGTGTGGTGACTGCAGAAGATCTGAGGCACTGCTTAAAGCACTTAATGTTGAGTATGAAAAGAAGGATGTTGAGCAGTCAGCTGAATACACCGAGGAAGCTAAGGCTATCTCCGGTAGAACCAACATCCCGGTAATTGTTTTCTCTGATGGTCAACACCTAGTTGAGCCTAGCGACGCAGTTTTGCAGGCTGAACTAAAGGTTCGCGGAATTATCTAGTTCCCAAACTGGGGCTAGGTCTGCAATTTGGTGCTGATATGGAAACTACAGTAGCGAAATTGCAGCCTAGAAAGTTTTGGACTCTGAGGCTTACTTCCGGTGCTCTATTTGCCATGTCTTTTGTGGCTTCCTTGTTCAATCCAAGTTTTTATAACGACCTAGATTTCATTGTTTACGTGACTTCTGGGATTGCAGACTCCCTTGCTTATTCCCATGTGATCGACGGTGTCTATCAACTGCAATGGCTGATAATCCAGTATCTCTTGCCACTAGTTTCTTTGTTGTTGTGTTTGATCTGCTTCATGACAGGTTCTAAGAAGCTGTTGTTTTGGACAACTTCGAGCAGCTATCTTTTTGTGTTTCCACTGTTTTGGGTTCTTGGCTTGACTTACTACATTTCAAATAACTATCCGATTTATTGGGAATACATCTTTACTCCAACAAACACCAACCGCCCTCTGGACTGGCTAATACTGGTGTTGTATAGCAGTGCGAGCGGGTTGGCAATTATTACTAGCTTGCCTAGAAGAAAAAGCGCATAAGTTTTTACCTAAAAGTTATCTTTTGTAATTGGTTGGATAGTTTGCTGGGAATACCATTTATTTGGGGCAAGATTTTTGTCTCATAAATATTTTTTTTACTAGGGGGAAACAAATGAACAAAAACACTATTCGTGTTTCTGCGGGGGTTACATTTTTAGTTGTTGCTGCGGCAGCATTTTTCGTTAAGTTTTTTCGTGCATTATTACAAATCGAAATGGTCTTAGCAGATCCCATTATCTGGAGTAAGCAGATTCTTTCGGCAGATCTACTCTTATTCCCAGCAGCTTTAGTTATTGGAGTTCTGGCGTTATTACCGGGTAGAGATAAATTTATTCTCTGGGCCTCAGCTGCTGTTTGGACTTACTGTGTTCCATTAGTTGCTATTTCAACAATCTCTTATTGGAGCAATGCAAACATAGACCTTGGTTACGAGTGGCTTAACTTTATTCTCGGCTATGAGTTCAACGACAAACTAATTACTGTCGGGCTAACCATTGCAACCGGTTTAGTTATATTCAGCTCTCTTCAAAAAAGAGCCCCAGAAGTAGTCCAACCAGCAATGGTGCCGAGCCAACCAGCGCAGTTCAGTCAGCAACCTGAAAGCCCAATGCCAATATTGGCTTTGATTGGTGCATTTGTCTTTCCAATCATCGGAATTGTTTTAGGGCATCTTTCGCTCTCGCAGATGAAAGCCGGAACCATGAGTTCAAGAAACAGGGGACTTGCTCAAGCTGCACTTGCCATAAGCTACACCATTATCGGCATTGCCCTTTGTTACTTAATTTGGATTCTCGTGATGATTGCTTCTTTGTTTAACTATTAGTAGCGCTCATCTTCTAAGTTCACATCGAGAGTAATTAGCTCAGGGCTTAGGCCAACAAGGATCAGGGTCTCGATTAGGAAGTCGACTACGTCATCCACTTCCTGATCTGACCAGCCTTTTTCGATGTTGTAGTTAGGGATTTCGTCATCTGGTTCTGACCAACCTTTGTCTTTGACGATTGAGATGGCTTCCTGGTTGTCGGGATTACCGATTTCTAGCCAAATAACGTCTTCCTCATCCCAAAGGCCCTGTATGTAAAGGTCTTCATAAAGTGGGTTTTCGATACCGATAATCCACATTCCTTCGGTTTGCACCTCTAATAGCGCTGTTTTTATCTGGTTAGCTAGTTGATGCCAGCTTTGTGGTACTGAATAGGTCATTTATTTCCTCCTATTCCCTTTTAACTGTTTTGAGCCTAGACTTATTCCATCAAGATCACTTGATAGTAGTCGTTTGCAGCACATGTTCGAACCTTGAGTCTGAACAGTATTTATAGATGTGCCAGTCTTCCTTCTAGAGAACAGTTGGTTCTCATGTGTGGGTTTGCGCAGTTCGACTAGCCCCCATACATAAAGGAATAAAGAATATGCCGAAAAACGGCACTAGCTCCCGTG
>Ga0214917_10000206_pt1 | contig 75498 bp, 54 predicted proteins | sample LL_1208_BB_MetaG_FD_177983 | JGI IMG/M metagenome (GOLD analysis project Ga0214917, IMG submission 177983) | Freshwater microbial communities from Lake Lanier, Atlanta, Georgia, United States - LL_1208_BB | ecosystem: Environmental > Aquatic > Freshwater > Lake | place: USA: Georgia | collected... | reverse complement strand
GGAACGTTGGGGCGAGGTTTTCAGGATCCGGTAGCGGGTGATGGCGTGCCGGGTCCGTTCGGATTTGGGACGGACGGCGACATGATGAGGATTGGATTCGTCCAAATCGGATTCCAAAACGCCAGCTTGGGCAGGCAATCGGCCCTCCACCACCGCTTCATAGCGCTTTTCAAAGGTGTCCCAGTTCGATTGAAGGACTTCCTTGGCGGGGGCCGTCTTGGCAAAGACCATCAGGCCGGAAGTTTCACGATCGAGCCGATGCACAATCCAGACCCGTTCCCGGGAACGCGGGTGCTTGTGGCGAAGATATTCGGTGAGCTGGAAATAGGCGGTTTTCTCGGGTTCCGCCGGGCTGGAGATGCTGAGCAAACCTTCCGGTTTCTCCACCACCAAGAGGTGGGCGTCTTCGAAGTAGATTTTTAGGCCGGTGGGGAGACGGGTTTTGGGGGCGGCAAAGCGGTCCGTCCGTACGGCCACCTGGTCGCCGGGTTTCAGCGGATGATCGAACTGGCTGACCGGGCGGCCGTTCACCGTGATGGCCTGGAATTTCAGCCACGTGCGGATCTGTTTCTTCTTTTCGGCCGGCCACGCCGCAAAGAGCGTTTTGAGTAAAGGCCCGACTTCCTTTACTTTAAAAATTTTTGGCATCTCTTTAAATATCTGTTAATAAGAAAATTACAAAAAAATTATTAATTCTAAAAAACCCAATAAAATTAGGTGATTTTAGTAGATTCATGATCTAATTTAAAAAAGTGGGCTTCAAAAAAACCGGTTTTCAAAAAAATAAGGCTATTTTTTTTACTTCGGGGCTAGCACTACTCACAATCACCACCCTTCTTGTTTTTTTTAATTCGAAAAGTTTTGATCCCGCGCAGTCCGAATCGCGGGTCCCAATCAAGTTGCATGACACCACCTCAATCGTGGAGCAGGTTGAGGAAAGTCCGGAACAGGATGCTCCATTTTCAGTTTCTGCGGAATCAGTCAAGGCTTCCTTGTACCGACTTGGAAATGAGGTCGATCTTCACGCGCAAGGAGTTGTCCGTCCGCTGACATCCGAGGAACAAGCGATCGCCGAGAGTCTTCCCACGACTTCCGTTTATCGCCGATTCTCTCTCGGTAAGTTGGATTGGAACGCTTTGCACTTGCTCAAACGAGGAGACGTGATTTCCTTGCCGCTTCCCGGGGGGGTGGAAGCACGCGCGGTCATTAATTTGGTGGATTCCAAACCGGGGGAGCCTTATGGGATTGCGGGGCAGATGGTTTCTGGGTTGCAAGGTGCTTTTAGTTTGGTGCAAGACCCTTTGGTTGGAACCCGCGGATTTATTCTTCCGGATCACGACGGGCTCGCATTTAAAATCTCAGAAGAAAACGGCGATGTCTTTCTTGATGAAGTTCCCAAAGGAGCAATCCTCTGCCAAGGCATGCCCATTGCACCCGGTCAGACCGTTCGCAGTCTTATGGCCGCCAACCCTCCCGTGCCTGACCTAGACAGCCGCTTGGGCGCCGCAGGAACGCTATACCTTGACTTTGACGGTGAGACTGTAACAGACCCATCTTGGAATGCCGGTTTACCAATTGTTGCAGCTCCCCCCGTTTTTAGTAATGCCGATTCGATTATTAGAGTTTGGCGGGAGGTTGCAGATGACTTTTCTGTTTTTAATGTAAACGTAACTACGGCACTAGCGCGCTATCATGCAAGTCCGCCCGGTCAGCGCATGAGAATTATTATCACCCCTACTTCATCATGGATACCAGGAGCTGGTGGAGTTGCTTTTCTTAACTCGTTCCAATGGGGGGGGACCACCCCTTGTTGGGCCTTTAATGGCGCCGGGAATTTAGACTCCCAAGCAAACTCGCATATGTGCGCCATGACGATTTCACACGAGCTTGGACATACCTTCGGGTTGCTTCATGACGGCCTTTTGCCGGCTACTCCCAATGACGGGGTCGGCTCAACGGCCAAGGAACCATACTATGATGGCCACCAAACACCTCTCGGCAAATGGGGGCCTATCATGGGTGCTCCCTTTGATGCGCCCATTGTTCAATGGGCTAAAAATGAATATCGAGGGCTACATTTCTCTGATCCATCAGACTTGAATTTCTATCAAGGGAATAACCCTGAGGATGACATTGCCATCATTGCGGGTCCGGCCAACAAGGTCGGGTTTGTCGCCGATGATTTCAGTAGCAACATTGAGACATGTGGAGAAATTCCTCAAAGCACGCCTGGGGTGATTCATCTCACAAACGGCTTGATTCATAATGACGGTGACACCGACTATTTTCGAATCAGCCTCGAGCAGGGCGTTTTGCAAATTCAGGCCTCCAATTCTCCTAGCTACCCCAAGATAAAGATTCAACTTGCCCTGATCAATCCAGACAGGATTTCCACCAACACGGTTTCCAGTCCTTCCAATAGTCTTATTGCTTCCATTAGTACTAACTTGCCTGCTGGAACATATTTCCTAAGGGTTGAGGGTGTTGGAACGACGACCAGTACAAACACTACCAACGGTTTCGTTGGCTATGGTAGCATCGGCCAATATCAACTTCGGGGCTCTTTCCGTTATCTTCCCCACCCTCCGGGTGACTTTTTTGCTGAACCGCTCGCGCTGCCAAACTTGGGTACTTTTACCTCAAGCAACTCCATTTTAGGGGCTGATGCTGAACCCGCGGAAAGAGGGTTCGTCACGGGACGAGCCAGGACGACACTGTGGTATCGTTGGACGGCGCCGGGAAGTGGAATCATGAACCTTAATACCGCCGGGTCCGGCTTTGACACCGTTTTGGCTGTGGCGACCGGCCCCAGTTTGTCGGCCCTCCAGCTGGTTGCTGCAAATAACAATGCCGGAATCGGTCTCCAAACCAGTGCTCTCCGCTTTGCTGTCACAGCCGGATGGACGTATTATTTTGTAGTCGATTCGGCGAATGGAGTGGTGGGGAGCGGAACGGTGATTCTCAATGGGGCAGGAGCACTTGTGGGAAAACCCGCCAATGACAATTTTGAGCAAGCCCTCAATCTTTCTCCCTCTTTGAGCTTTTCTAATATTGGTTCTGTCCTCGCGGCAACGGCTCAACCCAACGAGCCGCCTTTAGCCTCACAGGCTGCCACCCGCTCCGTCTGGTTTTCCTGGACGGCACCGGCTTCGGGAAATCTTTCCCTCCACACGGGGGGATCGGATTTTGCCAACGTGCTGGGAATCTATTCCGGTACGAATTTCGCCACTCTCACGTTGCTCCAAGGCAAAGCCAGCCCGGCCCTGGTCACCAATCCCGTCACGGTTCCTGTCTCCGCTGGCGGGAAATACGTGATCAAGGTGGATGGAGCCAGGAGCACCAATGGCACCTACCGCCTGACGGGGCAACTGGCCACCCTGCCTGCACCCGCCAGCGTGACCTTCACCAACCTATCCACCTCCAACCGGCAGGTCTCTCCCCGCATCGCCTGGTCTCCGGTGGCGGGATCTTCCCACTACCAAGTGGAGATTTGGAGGACAAACACCCTGCTTCGCGGTATCACCGTGCAGGCTCCAACCACCAACTGGAACAACGGTCCGGCCCTGCCGCGCACCGGCGGATTCACCGCCCGGGTGCGCGCCTTTTCCAACAACCTGGCCAGCGATTGGACCACCGCGCCGGCCGTCTTTCCCTAGGCCGGCCGTCTTTTTCCGGCGCGACCAAGGGAACAATCTTGGTCTCGATCCCCAGAATCCGTAACGTTTGGCCATGCGAGTTTTGTTCCTCGGGGATGTGGTCGCCGAACAGGGCCGGGAGGCGGTCCGGGACGTCGTGCCGAAGCTGATTGAGGAGTTCGCGCCGGATTTCATCGTCCTGAACGGGGAGAACGTGGCCGGCGGCAACGGGATCACCCCCAAGCTGGCCTATGACCTCTTCCGGGCCAAGGTGGACGTGATTACCCTGGGAGACCATGTCTGGGACCAGAAGGAGATCTTCAGCTTTTTTGCCGAGGAGCCCCGCCTGATCCGGCCGTTCAACTTTCCCTCCACCTGCCCGGGCAAGGGCTGGATCGTGGTGAACGGCAACGGCAAGAAGCTCGGGGTGATCAACGCCATGGGGCGCACCTACATGAAGATCGATGTCGACAATCCGTTTCTACTCATGGATCCGGTGCTGGAGGAGATCCATCGGGAGACCCGGGCAGTCCTGGTCGATTTCCATGCCGAAACCACCTCGGAAAAAATCGCCTTCGGTCACGCCTTCGACGGGAAGGTTTCCGCCGTGGTCGGCACCCATACCCATGTGCAGACGGCGGATGAAAAGGTTCTACCGGGTGGCACGGCCTACATCACGGATGTGGGTTTCTGCGGGGCGCACGATTCCGTGATCGGGCGGGAGAAGGGTTCCATCATCGAGCGCTTCAAGACCCTGATGCCGATGAAGATGCATCTGGCCACCGGTGGGGTGCAGGTGGACGGGGTGGTCATCGACGTGGATGAGGCCACGGGCAAGGCCACCTCGATCGAGCGGATCCAGCGCCCGCGGTGAGCCGGCCGGAACCCCTCTCCGTCTCCGCGCTGACCGCGCGGATCAAGGATCTCCTTGAGGAGCAGGTGGGGGAGGTCTCCGTAGCCGGGGAGATTTCCAATTTCCGAAGGCAGGCCTCGGGCCACTGCTATTTCACCCTGAAGGACGAAGGGTCGCAGATTCCGTGCGCTTTGTTTAAAGGGTCGGCAGCACGACTCGGTCTCCAACCCGGCGACGGGGTGAAGGTGATCGCGCACGGGGAGGTCTCGGTCTACGAACCCCGCGGGGCGTATCAGCTGATCGTCCGGGGTCTGGAGCCGCTGGGGAAAGGGGACCTTCACCAGCGCTTTGAGGAGTTGAAACGCAAGTTGCAGGCGGAAGGTCTCTTCGCGGAGGAGAGAAAGAGATCTTTGCCGGAGTTTGTGAAACGGATCGGGATCGTCACCAGTCCAACCGGGGCAGCGGTGCGGGATGTGATCCACGTGCTCCAACGGCGCTGTCCCCGGATCGGATTGACGGTTTTTGGGGTGAAAGTCCAAGGGGACGGAGCGGCCGAGGAAGTGGCAGAGGCGATTGGACGGATGGGACAGATGGATTTTGATGTCCTGATGGTGGTGCGGGGCGGCGGCAGTCTGGAGGATCTCTGGTCCTTCAACGAGGAGATCGTGGCCCGGGCGGTGGTGGCCTGCCCGATCCCGGTGATCAGCGGGGTGGGGCATGAGACGGATTTCACAATCTGTGACTTTGTGGCCGATTTGCGGGCGCCGACGCCTTCGGCGGCGGCAGAGTTGGCCAGCCGGCCGGATGAGGAGTGGCGCGAAGAGATCCGCGGGCTGGAGGAGAGGCTGGAGGTGGAAGTCTGGGATCGGCTGGAGGAGAAGAAGAGGAAGGTGGTGGAGTTGGCGGGGAGTTATGTTTTTCGAGAGCCGCAACGGATGGTGGAACTGAGCGCCCAGCGGGTGGATGAGCTGGCGTTGCAGCTGCAGCGGGGATTGGAGAATGCCTGGAGGCACCGGAAGCAGATGGCAACTGCCCTTCTTCAGCGGTGGCTGGCGTTGCGGCCGGAACGGAAGGTGGCGGAGTGTGGACTGAGGTTGAAGGGAGCGGTGGACCGTTTGCGCGCTTTGGGACCGGAGGAAACCCTGCGGCGCGGCTATACGCTGGTGCAATCTCCGGACGGAAAACTGGTCCGGGGCGTGGCAAAGGCCAGAAAGCTTGGCGATTTCGTGGTGAGATTCACCGATGGGCAACTGCCGGTGAAAGTGAGAAAAGAGGGGGACGCCAAAAGCTGAGAAACTGGAGGGGTTGGATGATCGCCGAAGTTTTCGGCTCCTTATCTTCCGGTTGGGGCGTCAGTCGTTGCGGGTATGGTCAGGCGTCTCATCGAGGGGAGGGCGGAACTCAGGGTGGCGGATTTGGCCGCCGAGGACGGCCGAGCGGAGGGTCAGGGCGGTGGCTCCCAGGGAGATCAGCAGCACCAGGTAAGCACAACCACGCACCCAGCCTGGGCGCATCCGCAGGAGGACGAGCCCGGTAAGACTGGCAAATCCGGTCAGATAGAGGAAAGGTGCGGCCTTTTCGGACATCTCCTCGTGCATCTCCATGGCGATATCGCCCCGGTCGTCGAGAGGGGGCTGGATCTGGCCGGCGTTGAAGCGGTCATAAGCCCGCTCCCCCGTCTGCATCACCAAGGGGGTGGCGGCACCGGCAAGAACGCCCAAGGCGAAGGCGACCGCCAGCACGGAGTGGCGTTTGGCAATGAAGCCGGCGATGAGGATCGGGGCGATGAGCAGGGACAGGGTAACCGGCAGGTGATTGAGCATCACGTGCAAGTGCTCGGGCTGCCAGAAGGCGGGGACCATGGATCTAGGGTGGGGTGAAAGGGGGGTCTTTTCCAACGCAAATTGAACGGCTAGCAAGGCATGATGGACTGGAGCATTCGACCAAGGGCGGACACCTGTGCGGGGTCGGGGCGCAAGTTTTCCGATGGGGAGGTGGTTTACACCGTGTTGGTGGCCGGGGAGGGGGGGATGGAGAGGAAGGACTATGCCCAGGAGATCTGGGGCAAGGAGGAGAACCGTCCCACCTACTTTTGCTTTTGGAAGGGGAAGTTCCAGTTGGCCCCGCCCAAGGTGGAGAAGGAACCCCCCGCGGCCCGGGCCGAGGCGGAGCTGAGGCGGCGGCTGTCCCAGCCGGTGCAGTCGCAGAGCCCGGAGGCGAGGGTGATCTTTCTCTTTGCCCTGCTGCTGGAGAGGAAGAAAGTGCTGATGGTACGGGAACGGACGCAGGGGCCGGAGGGACGGGTGACGGTGTATGAGCACAAGACGACCGGGGAAGTGATTTTAGTGCCGGAACCGGAGGTGAAGTTGAGCGAAGTGGACCAGTTGCGGGCTGAGGTGGAGGCCTTGGCCGCGACCTGGGGGGCGTAGGTTTCCGCCACGATAATGTCACTTTCGGGACCTTGCCGCCCTACCCACCGAAGGAGATAACCATGGAAGCCATGCGTGAACGGGTGCTGGTGGTGGATGACGAGCCGGACGTCCGGATGCTCCTCCGGACGAATCTCCGGGCCTCGGGTTTTGACGTGTTAGAAGCGGCCAATGGCGCGGAGGGGCTGGCCATCGCCAAGCATGATCTTCCGGCAGTGATCATTCTCGACCTGATGATGCCTGAGATGAATGGGATCGAGGTGTGCCGGGCGCTGCGCAAACACCCGCCGACTTCCCGGATCCCCATCCTGATGCTGACGGCCAAGACGGCGGAAGAGGACAAGGTGGCGGGGTTTGAAGTGGGGGCGGATGACTATGTGACCAAGCCGTTCAGTCCGCGGGAGGTGGTGTTGCGGGTGAGGGCGGTCGCGCGGCGGAAGCCGGACCAGGGGGTGGCAAAGCCGATTCCGGCACGGGCGGGCTTGATCACGATGGATCGGGCCGAGATGACGGCGACAATCGGCGGGAAGAAGCTGGGTCTGACTTCGACGGAGTTCCGGTTGCTGGAACTTTTGGTGCGGAGGGCGGGCAGCATCCAGTCGCGCGAGACGTTGCTCAGCGAGGTATGGGGTTATCAGGCGAATCTGGACACCCGGACGGTGGACACGCACGTGCGGCGGTTGCGGGAGAAGCTGGGAAGGGCGGGAAGGCTGGTGGAGACGGTCAGGGGGAGTGGGTACCGGTTGAACACCACGGAGGAATGAGAATTCGGGACTGACCGTAGTTAGCAGATAGGAGTTAAGGGATAAGTGAAAGTTTAAGTTGAAGTAAGGCCATCAGCTATTGATGTGGTGGAAGAGGGAAGGTGGAAAGCGGGAGGAAGGGTGGCTTGAAAATGCGGCTGAATCGGGGAGCGTAGGATCATGGACGGCTGGTGGACTCCTTTGATTTTGGTGGCGACCGCGTTGGCCGTGGCTTGGGGTTGGATCATGGTGTACCGGCCCCTGTTGCAGGTTCGCAGACTGGTGAAAGACCTCGCGGAAGGGAGAATCTCGAGAGGTTTTGTGGCGCGGGGATCCCTGGGGTTGGAGGAGATCATCATGGATCTTGACCGGGTGTCCGGCCGGTTGCAGGGGATCTCCTCCCAGGCCGAGCGGGGCCGATTCAGTTTGGAGGCCCTGTTGACGAGCCTTTCCGAGGGCGTGGTGGTCACCGATCTGGAGGGAAGGATCCGTCTGGTGAACCGAAGCTTTCTGGACATGTTTGGCCTCCGAGAAAACCCGATGGGGCGCACCATGCTGGAAACGGTGCGCAACCCGGAGGTGGCGGCGGCAGTGGAGAAGACTTTCCGGGAAGGCAGCGGGGGAAGCCTAGAGATCAGGGGGGAGTCGTGGGAGGGGGGGGAGGCGAGTACTCTGGCAGTCAATTTTGCACCCATTGCCGAAGGAAACGGGGAGCGGGCGGGGGTGGTGACGGTCTTCTACGACTTGTCAAAGATCCGGCGGCTGGAAACGGTGCGGCAGGAGTTTGTCTCCAATCTTTCCCACGAACTGCGCACGCCTCTTTCAATTCTTGCGGGATATCTGGAGACCATGGAGGACCCGGCAGTTCTGCGGGGAGCCGAAGGCCGGGAGGTAATGCAGGTGTTACGCAGAAATTGCGAGCGGTTGACCCTGCTGGTCAACGACCTGATGGAGCTTTCCCGGATCGAGTCCGGGCGGATTGAAATCCAGCTGCAGCCGCGCCCGCCAGCGGAGATCCTTGCAGAGGTCCGGGAAGACTGGAAACGCGCCTTCGCCGGAAAAAAAGTGAAGGTGGAGGTAGAGTGCCCGGAAAAGATGCCGTTGGTGCAGTCGGATCCCCTCCGAACGGGTCAAATTTTTGCCAATCTGATGGACAATGCCCTGCGCTTTGCCCCTCCCGGGAGCCGGGTGAAGCTGAGCGCGCGTCGCGTCGGGGCCAAGGTGGAGTTTTGCGTCGGGGACGAGGGGGAGGGGATTCCGTCGGAAAAGCTGACCCGAATCTTTGAAAGATTTTTTCGGGTGGATGAGGGGCGGACGCGGGATCGGGGGGGGTCGGGTCTGGGGTTGTCGATTGTGAAGCACTTGGCGCAACTTCATGGTGGGGAAGTCAGGGCTGAGAGCAGGGTAGGGGAAGGGACAAAAATATTTTTTCTACTAAATACAAACCATTGAAGAAAAGTGGGTTGCGATAGTTAGAAATGTCATCGAATTGTCACAAAACCTGTCTTGGCTTGGGAGGGGTAGCTCCTTAGGCAAGCGGGATGAAATCATCCATGAAGGGCCTAGCCGCCCTCCTGACGGGACTGGTTGTTTCCGCACCCGGATACCTCCGGGCTGGGCAAGTGGTCAAAATCGACGGATCGAGCACGGTATTCCCCATCACGGAAGCCGTGGCGGAGGAGTTCCAAAAGAGCACGGGAAACCGGGTCACGGTGGGTATTTCCGGCACCGGCGGGGGCTTCAAGAAGTTCACCCGCGGGGAGACGGACGTGCAGAACGCCAGCCGGCCGATCAGCGAGTCGGAGATTGCCGCCGCCAAGGAGTCGAAGATTGAGTTTTTGGAATTTCCCATCGCGTATGATGCGCTGACGGTGGTGGTGAACTCCAAAAACGACTGGGCCAAGGACATCAAGGTCTCCGAATTGAAAAAAATCTGGGAGCCGTCGGCCCAAGGGCAGATCAAGAAATGGAGCCAGATCCGTCCCGAATGGCCGGACAAGGAGATCAAACTGTACGGAGCGGGATCAGACTCCGGCACATTTGACTACTTCACCGAGGCGGTGGTGGGGAAAGCCAAGGCGAGCCGTGGCGATTACACGGCCAGCGAGGACGACAACGTGCTTGTCCAAGGCGTGGAAGGTGACCGGTATGCCTTGGGCTACATGGGCTACTCCTATTACGAGGCCCACAAAAACCGGCTGAAGGCCCTGCCAGTCGAATGGGATGAAAAAGGCAAGCCGGCGGTCGCGCCCTCCGGGGCCACGGTCCTGGACGGCACCTACAACCCGCTTTCCCGGCCGTTGTTCCTTTATGTGAGCGTGAAATCCCTCGACAAACCGGAGGTCAAAAAGTTTGTGGAGTTTTATTTCGAAAACGTTGAGAAACTGGCCAAAGAGGTGAATTACGTGCCCCTGCCTTCCTCGGCGTACGAGATTCTAAGGAAGCGTCTGGCCGACCGGCAGAAGGGCACCGCCTTTGCCGGCCATGCCGACATGGCCACGCCGATCGGCGAAATTCTCAAACGCACGCCGTCTCCGTAAGTCCCGACATGGCCGTCGCCGCCTTCGTCGCCCCGACCCGCCGCCTGGACAAGGCGGTGGAGGCGCTGATGGTCTGGCTTCTGCGGATCGGGGGCTGGGCCTCCGTGCTGGTGACCTTCGGCATCATTGTGACCTTGGTGACGGAATCGGCTCCTTTTTTTGCCAAGGTGCCTTTGATCCGGTTGGTCAAGGACACCATGTGGACGCCGCTTTTTTCCGAACCCCAGTACGGAATCGGGGCGTTGCTGGCCGGCACGCTGGTGACCACCGGCGTGGCCCTGTCCGTGGCGATCCCCCTGGGAACCATCCTGGCCATCTACCTCAGTGAGTTTGCCCCCGCAAAATTCCGCGAGACGGTCAAACCCATGTTGGAGCTGCTCAGCGCAGTGCCGACCGTGGTTTATGGCTACTTTGCCCTCCTGGCGCTGACACCGCTTCTCCAGATGATCTATCCGGATCTCCCGCAGTTCTCGATGTTGAGCGCCGGTCTGATCATGGGAATCATGATCGTTCCCTACGTCTCCTCCTTGGGGGAGGATGCCATGCGGAGCGTGCCCATGCTGCTGCGGGAGGGAGCCTATGCGTTGGGGGATGGAAAGCTGGGAGTGGCGTTGCGGGTGGTTTTCCCGGGGGCCTTCTCGGGCTTGGCGGCGGCTTATGTGTTGGCGATTTCCCGGGCGGTGGGGGAGACGATGATCGTGGCGATCGCCGCCGGCCTACAGCCCAAGATGACGATCAACCCGCTGGAGTCCGCGGCCACGGTGACGGCGTTCATCGTGCAGGTGAGTCTTGGCGATCTTCCCCACGGCAGCCTCGGTTACCAATCCATCTTCGTGGCGGGGGCGATGCTGTTCCTGCTAACCCTCGGGTTCAACCTGGCGGGGCACATTCTTCGCAAGAGGTTTCACCGTGCTTCCTGAAAAACAGCCGCATTCCCTGGAGAAGCGGGCCCATCGGCGCCGGACAGTGGACCGCTGGTTTGGCCGGCTCGGCATGTTCCTGACGGTCGCAACGCTCGGTGTGTTGGGCGTCCTGCTCCTAAATCTCGCGATGAACGGCCTAGCCCGGATCGATTGGGAGTTTTTAACCTCGTTTCCCTCGCGGCGGGCGGCGGAAGCCGGCATCCTCTCGGCCTGGGTGGGGACGCTCCTGTTGATGATGGTGACGGCCGCGGTGGCAATCCCCTTTGGCATTGCCGCAGGAATCTACCTCGAGGAGTACGCACCCAAGAACAAATGGACCGATTTCATCGAGATCAACATCGCGAACCTGGCCGGCGTGCCCTCGATCCTGTACGGCCTGATGGCGCTGGGGCTTTTTGTGTATTACTTCAAGTTCGGCCAAAGCATTTTGTCGGGAGGGCTGGCCTTGGCGTGTCTGGTGCTTCCCATCGTGATTGTGGCGACCCGGGAGTCTTTGCGCTCCATCCCCTCCACCATCCGCGAGGCGGCGTTTGCCCTGGGAGCGACCCGCTGGCAGGCGGTCTGGCATCATCTGCTTCCTTACTCCACCGGAGGAATTGCCACGGGGGTGATTTTGGCGATGTCCCGGGCGATCGGGGAAAGCGCCCCGCTGATCACGATTGGGGCGCTGACCTTCATCGCCTTCCTGCCGCCGGCGGCGGTGACCTCCACGCCGCCTTTTGTCTCCGCGGAGTGGCTTTTCTCGCCATTCAGCGCCCTGCCCATCCAGATGTTCAACTGGGTTTCCCGACCGGGGGAGGAGTTTCACGCCAACGCGGCGGCGGCGGGTCTGGTGCTGATGGTGATCACCCTGAGCATGAACGGGGCGGCGATCTTGATCCGGAGTCGCGCCCAGAGGAACATCAAGTGGTGAGCACCGCATCAGCCCCCAAGCCGGCCGAGCCAGCTCTTGTGACGAAAGTTCCGCTAGCGGCTTCGGCTTCCCCGGCTGCCTCCTCGGCACCCGCCCCGACCAAAGTCTCCATCCAGAACCTGAACTTTTTCTACGGGACCCATCAGGTTTTACGGAACGTGACCCTGGATGTTCCTGCGTATCAGGTTACCGCTCTGATTGGGCCCTCCGGTTGTGGAAAGACCACGCTGTTGCGGTGTCTCAATCGGATGCACGACCTTTATCCCGGCAACCGCTACGAGGGCACGGTGACCTTGCAGCCGGGGAATACCGATATCCTCGGTCCCGGCATGGATCCGATCCAGGTCCGGATGCGGTGCGGCATGGTTTTCCAGAAGCCCAATCCTTTTCCGAAAAGCATTTATGAGAACGTGGCTTACGGCCTGCGTCTTCAAGGGATGAGCCGGAGGCGAGAGCTGGATGAACGGGTGGAGAAGGCCTTGCGGGAAGCAGCTCTGTGGGAGGAGGTGAAAAGCCGGCTACATCAACTGGCCCATAACCTCTCCGGCGGGCAGCAGCAGCGTCTCTGTATCGCCCGCGCCATCGCCACAGATCCGGATGTGGTTCTGTTTGATGAGCCGACGAGCGCCCTCGACCCGATTGCCACCTCGAAGATCGAGGAGCTGATTGTGGAGTTGAAGAAGCGGGTCACGGTGATCATCGTAACGCACAACCTGCAGCAGGCGGGGCGGATTTCCGATATGACGGCGTTCATGTATCTGGGCGAGCTGATCGAGTTTGGAGAAACGAACCGGGTCTTCACCAATCCGGCCAAGCCGCAGACGGAGGACTATATTTCCGGCAGGTTTGGATAAGATGTTGATGCTCCGTTGACATCGGAGCAAGGTGGAGTAGCAATTATCTTAGATGAGCAAGCCGACGTTGGAGCCGCAGGAGGAGAAACTGGATCGGATCCGCGGATATTTTCGCGGGGAGCTTCTGACCTTACGGGAAACCCTTTTGCGCATGGCCAGCCTGGCCCACCAAAACCTCGGCACCGCGCTGGAGTCCCTGGTTGAGCGCAACGCCAAAAAAGCCAGGCAGGTGATTGAGGCGGATTTGGAAATGGACCGGCTGGAGGTGGAGATCGACGAGATGGTCGCCAACTTTATGGCCACCCAGGCACCGATGGCGTTGGCATGCCGGTTAATGCTTTCCGCCTCCAAGATTTCCAACGATCTGGAGCGGATCGCTGACCAGGCCGTGTCGATTGCCCGGCGAAGCCTGATCCTGCTGGATGAGCCGCCGCTCAAGCCACTGCTCGATATCCCCCGCATGGGGAAGGAGGTTCTCGCCATGATTCGGGGTGCCACCGACGCGTTTGTGGAAATCACGCCGGAAAAGTGCGCGGAGATCATTCAGATGGATGAGCAGGTGGACGAGCTGAACCGGCAACTCGAGAGGGAGCTCACCAGCTTCATGATTGAGGATCCCAAGACGATCAACCGGGCCCTGAACCTGATGCTGGTGGCGAGGTTCTTCGAGCGGGCGGCCGACCACGCCAAGAACATCGCGGAGCTGGTTTTTTATCTCTATACCGGCAAAGACATTCGGCACGAGGCAGAGCTCGGCAAAACCGCGTAGCGTTTTTTAGTTTAAGTTGAAGTATTCGTTAGAGCGGCGTCTTTAAATCAAAAATGGTGGGGCGGCCTTTTCAAGGCCGCCCCGTTATTAGAGCAGGGTTTAAAATTTCCACGAATTGGGTCGGGACAACCCGCCCTACCTAAGTCACTGTTGCTGTATAGTGAGTTTTAGGAACGCTCGAGTGTTGGTGCCGGCATTGAATTGATATTCGCGGCGCTGGAAACCGGCGGGAACGTCGGTTTGATTATTGGTGTTCAGGGTAAATCCGGAGGAGCTCCAGGACGTGGAAGGGCCAAGATTCAAGGTGGCCTCCGGTGTGTAGATCAGGCTCGGATCGTTCGTCCGGACGATGGCGGTCAGTCTGAAAGCCGTGTTGGTCTGACCGCTGGCCTCGACGGACTGGGTAGTGATCTGACCGGAAGATCCGGAGTTGCCGGCTCCGTTGGAGATCTCTGCCAAAGCGTGCTCCAGCAGATTCGGGGTTCCGTCCCCGTCCGAATCCCCGGTGGGATTCTCTACCCCGCTGATCGTAACGAGGGTACTTGTGACAGCGGAAAGATAGTTTGCGGAGTCGGAGGGCATAAAGCTCACCCCTTGGGAGGATGTCCCCAGGGAGGGTGCCGTGCCCGGGAGAGTGAAGGAGAAAATCCCCGGCACCGAGGCCACCCCGCCACTCAAAATGGAGTTGGCCAGGGTTTGACCCAGCCGAATCGGAGAGGCTGTGGGCGCGGTGGAGATAATGGTGGGGGCCTTGTTTACTGTGACGCTAACGGCGGTGGTGGCGTTGTTGTAGTTCGTGCTATCGGAAGGAGTGAAAGTGACCCCATGGGTGGCAACACCGGCGGAGGGTGTGGTGGTGGGTGCAGTGAAGGTGAACGTGCCCGTGGGGGTGGAGGATCCTCCCGTGAGGCTTGAACTGGCCAAAGTCTGCCCATAGGTGATGGTGCTGGCGGTGGGGACTGAAAGTATGGTGGAGGCGGCTTTGGCGATCGAAAGGGTATTGGTGGCCGAGCCCTCGTAGTTGGAGTCATTGATTACCGCAACCACGGGATAACTTCCGGCGTTGGTGGGAGCCGAGGAGCCGCCGTTGTAGGTGAGGGTAGTCGGTAGGCCGGTTGGAACGGTGGTTACCGTGACCGAGCGGGCGGAGCCGTTATAGGTTTGGTTTAAGCCTCCCCACGTGAGGGTGGCCAGGCCTTTGGCAACGGTGAAGCTATAGGGGGAAGTCTGGGCCGTTGTTGGATTCGTGCCGGTGGTAAAACCTTCGGTGTTGTTTGTGAAGTACGAGTAGGTGGTGCGAGCACCGGAATCAAAATCGAGTTGCAGGTAGTACTCAAACGTGCGTGCCGGAACGTTGGAAAGGGTGCCTTTCCAGAACTGGTAGTCCCCATTATTGGTGTGGAAGGCAAGAGCGTTGGAGGACCAGGAGACGGCCGAAGAAGTGCGGTAGAAAAGCCATCCTCCTGTTTGGTTGACGAGGCCGTAAGTATTTATCCCGTTGGTGTTATTGAATTTTTTGATTCCCGAAAAGATCGTGACGGTGTTTGAAAGGGCGATGGAGGTGGGGGTGCGCATCGGGGAGTTGATCAGATTTTCGGAAAGATCCGGTCGATGCCACGCAAGAGCCTGGGGAAGGGTGTTCGCATCGGCCGCGGGGAGGAGTTTGGTAAGGTTGAGGCGACCGCCGGTAACGCAAAGCCCGCTGAGAGCGGGAATGACATCCACGGCGTTGGTGTTGACGATTCGTCCTCTCCGCGTGGAAACGGAATCATTAGGGTATTCCGAAATTAATAAGGCGAGGGCCCCGGAGACGATTGGGGCGGCAAATGATGTGCCTTGTCCTTGGGTGTAGGAGGAGGTTGAGCCGGTGGTGGTGGACCACATTTCCACGCCTGGAGCCATGAGGTCGACGGAGGTGGCGCCGAAATTTGAGAAGCCGGCTTTGTTGTCGTTTCGATCCGTCGCGCCCACGGCGATGATGTTGGATCGGTTATACCCAGCCGGATAAAAAGGCGCGGTGTCCGTGTTGTCTCCGATAAAATCAGTTCCGCCGTTGCCAACTGCCGCCACCATCATGATTCCGGCATTGGAAGCCCGGACGATGGCAGATAACTCTGAGCTGTTTGATGTTTCACTTCCATAGCTTGCGTTAATAATCTGTGCCCTTTTGGCGATGGCATAATCAATAGCCTGAACGACATCAGTAATTGAGCCGCTATTATTTTGGATGAATCTAAGGGCCATAATCTGTGCCCCATTCCACGCCACACCTGTGACCCCAAGCCCATTATTGCCAACAGCGGCGATAAGACCGGCACAATGGGTTCCATGGCTTTCGGTGGTATCAGGGTCACCATCGTTGGCCACAAAGTCAGCTCCATACACGTCATCGATCCACCCGTTGCCATCGTTGTCAAAGCCGTCTCCGGCGATTTCTCCAGGATTTGTCCACATGTTCGCGGCCAGATCTTCATGTCTGTAATTCACACCGGTATCGATGACAGCGATGATAACCTTATTGGTAGTGCCGTAGGCGGCGGAGGTTCGGCGATCCCAGGCCCGGGGGGCTTTGATGTCCTTGTCGATCTGACTGTTGTTGTAGAGGTGCCACTGGCTGAAATTGGTGAAGCGGGGGTCGTTGGGAGTGCGCATCGGACGGACGAGGTGGTTGGGTTCCGCGTAGTCGATGGAGATGCCCGAGTTGGTGCTACCGGCGAGGGCTTCGGGCACGGCTTCGAGTTTGCGGGGCAGGGCGACGAGCCAGGTGTCGGGGGCAAAGGGTTTGGCGGCGGCTTGGCCGCCAAGTTTGGCGGCCAGGGACTGGATTTCCTCCGCCGGCGAACCTTCGGGAAGTTTGACGATGATTTGGTCGCCGACCATTTCGGCGGTTTTCAGCACCTTGGCTTCGCCATTGGGCAGAATCTGAATTTCCTGTTCCACACGGACAAAGGGATATTTGCCGGAGGCGAGGAAGCTGGAGGCGCGGAGTTGGACGCCCGGTTTTTCCGGAAGGGGCTTAAGGGACCAGTCGAGGAGTTTCCAGTCCGGACTGCGGGAGGGAGGTTGGGGTTTTAATTTGAGGGGTTGATCGGGGCGCGGGGTGGCAGCGACCAGAGGCAGGGAGTTAGGAAGAGGTTCGGAGGGGTCGGAGTTAATGGTTTCGGATGAGGATGAAGATGAAGCTTGGTCTTCAATTGCCTGGCTTTGAGCGACGGGAATTTTCGGATCTTTTTTGGACAAAAAGACATAAGACAACACACCGGCGAATGCCGTCAGGGCCATCAAAATGATGGCAAACGCGCCAAGTCGTATTTTCATCTATTGCTCAACTACTTAGACAATAAAGCAGGGCTTTTCGTTGAAGCAAACTTAAGGTGTTAACCTCTGCTAAACAACGACTTACAATTTTAAATCAGGATTAGGATTAAGATAAAGGAAGGCTAAGGGCTACAGGCTATATGCTACGGGGGAGAAAAAAGCGGAAAGCGAAAGGCGAAAAGCGAAAAGGACCGAGAGAGCCCGGAGCAGAAAAAGAAGAATTAGGGTGCGTTGGTGATGAAGAGGCGAAGGAAGGTGCGGGGATTCGTGCCAGCGTCGTAGATGTAGGTTCGACGCTCGAATCCATTGGGAACCCCGTTGGTCGAAATGTTGGTGGTGAAGCCGCCGGAGGACCATGCATTCGTACCAAGGCTGCTCGCGGCCTGCGGGAAAACCGAAAGCTTGGGATCGTTGGTCCTGACCAGTGCGCTCAGGGTGAGTGTGGTGTTGGAGCGGGTCACCTGGGGAAGCACGCCGAGATTGTTGGATCCTGCGATGCCTCCCAAGGCGTATTCCGCCAGTGCGGGGACGCCATCGCCGTTTGCATCGCTGGTCGCAGTCTGCCCGGCCCACTCGCCGGCGAAGCTGGTGCCGGTCACCGTGAAGGTCAGACTGAAGGGATCGGCGGGGAGGAAATTATCGTTGCCAGCGGCGTTGGCCGTGATGGTGGTGGATCCGGCGGCACGAAAGGTTAGGGTGCTGCCGTTGACCGAGGCCACATTGGAATCACTGGAAGCAAAGGTGACGGTTTGGCCTGACGACGCAGTGGCCAGGAGCAGGCGATCCGGATCCCCGACATTGGCAGTGGTGGAGGACGGATTGAACGTGATGGTCTGGGAGGCCTTGGTGAAGGTGATGGTGGCATCGGCGGTGGTGCCGCCACGGTCGGCGGTGGCCGCCACGGCGGCGCGAACCACCACCGAACCGGTGCCGGAATTGATCACGAGTTGGTTTCCGCTCAGGCTGACCTTGTTAGTGTCTCCACTTACCAGCGAATAGGTGACAGTGGAGGCCGGGGTGGTGGAAGAGGTCAGGGTGTTGGTTGTCCCATACGTCATGAACTGGGGAGGGATAAAGCTGAGGGCCGGGGCGGAAACGTCCACTAGCTGGAGGTATTGGGCCTGATAACTTCCCGTGCCGGCGGTGGTGTTGGGAAGTCCGACAAAGAGACCATTGTCGATAAGATCGGCCCCGGTCCGGTTCGTGGTCCAAATGTAGGCGCTGGCATTATCGGCCAAAAGATCCTTCACGTTGTAGTTCCGACCCCGGTCGATGCCAAAGTAGTTCAGGTCGCTGCCAGGAACCTTGGCGTTGAGGTCGAACAATGCCGAGACGTTGGAGGTGGCGCGGTAATTGTTGTTTACGAAGGCGAACACCACGCTGTTCCCGGTGCCGCCACCGGTCTGGCCGAGGTTCTGCACCTTGCCAACAGCGAAGATGCCATCGTCGTATCCACTCCCAACCTGTTTTTTGGAGAGGAAGTAGACGTTCTGGCTCTGCAGGGCAGGGGCAGCCAAGCGGGCCTTGTTCACACGGCCATAGAAGCTTTGCAACTTCCACTCGTCGCTGGTCCGGTTGGTCCAAATCGAGGCCATATTGTTGTAGACCTTGAAGTTGGGAATGTTCTTGCCGAAGTTGGCCTCGTATTTGGCGAAGGTGTTGGCCGGGTCGATGGTCCCGAAATTGGCCTCACTGGCCCCGTAAGCCGTTTTGCTGTTTTGGGCACCGGCTTCCTGCCCGTACATCAGCATGGGGATGCCGTCGAGCGCACCGACCTGGGCATAGCCGTAAGCGATGGCCCAGACATCATTGTGGGGGAAGACCTCATCATGGCTGGTCAAATTGTTCAACAGGGTGACGTTCTCAAAAGAGTTGCGGCGGTCATCATAGGCCTTCCAGGTGTCGTAGGTCTTCGGGCTCGTTACAGTACCGGCTCCGCCATTGGCGGGATAACCGAAGAAGGTATCGCGCCAGTAGAAGACGATGTTCTCGTTCAGCACGTCGAAGTGCCGGGCGGAGCGGTAGCCCACACCGTGGCGGCTGCTGTTGCCCACGGTGCGGGCGCCGTCCAAGGATTCGGCCATGAAGATGAAGTCCCACTTGCGCGCCCGGGTTTTGTTGATCGCGTACTCCCAGAACTGGGAGGGAAGACCCTGGGCAAAATCGCAACGCAATCCGTCGATCCCGATGTGGGACTGGCTCTTGGGAGTGGAGGAGGTATGGCCGGATTTTTCCAGCCAGTAGATCGGGTAGTAGGCGAAATAGTTCCAGACCTGCCGGGTGGTCGTCGTATGGCCGGCAAACTCATCCCGCTCGAGCAGGAAGGCCAGTTTGTAAGCGTTGTCGGGATAGGATTTGTTGGAGTTTTGGGTGCCTTTCTCCTTCACCAAGGCGTCATAGTCTCCAAAGAAGAATTCGCGCACGTCGGTCCAGTTGCCGAAGTCGTTCCGGTCGGGGGCAATCGCGATCTCTGCCAACGTGGCCGCAGGGGTGGCCGGGAAGCCTTCTTTGGCATACCAGCCGGTGTTGAAATTGCGGATCTGTTGGGATCCGTTGGAGGTGATGCCGAGATCCACGGCGCCCTGGCCCATGATGGCGTCGGGGGCACTGTGGTTGAAGGTGCCGTCCATCATCACGCCCACACCCCACTGGTCGAGGCGGCTGACAAAGGTTTGGAATTCGGACATGGCGTTTGCCTCGGTGTTGCTGCGGCCGAGCATGGGGGCCACCGTCCAGTAGTCCCGCACGGCGTAGGGACTGCCAGGATCGAAGGCTGCACTGGTTTCCGGGTTGATGTCCCGACCCTCGATGCCGATCGGGTGGATGGGCTGAAGCCAGAGCATGTTAACGCCCAAGGCCGAGTAGTGATCCTTGTTCAGGCCATCGGGTCGGCCGGCATACCCACCAGACTCTCCCGGAAGGGAAGGATCGTTCACCAGATCCAGGAAGGTGCTGCGCCCGGAAAAAGTGGTGTCCTTGGCCTCGACGATCAGCGGGTTGACCTCGTACATGTTCAGGGTGAGGGCCTTCTTGGGGGAGACGACGATGGCGCAGTCCCGGCGAAGGCCGTTATCGGTATAGTAGATGTAATTTCCGCCGTTGACGCCGGCCACCTTGTAACGGACCTGCAGGCGGTAGGCGCCACAGAGATTTACCGGCAAAGTGCGGGTGTAGTATCCGTCGGCGTTCGGTCCTGACATTGGATAGGCGCGGAAATACGTGTTTGAGCTGGTCGTCACGGTGGCGGGATCTTCCTCGATGACGGCAAAGTCGCGCCGGTTCAGGTTGGTGAAGACCTCCACATCGGAAACAGTGCCGGCGGCGTTCGGCTTGAATTTGACCGTCAATTCCGCGGCATCGCCCGCCACTTCATCAAGGTAGAAGCGGCGGAGGCCATAGTTCCCGTCGGCATCGTTCCCATTCACTGAGACGAGCATTTCCGGAGTACCCACATCGAACCTACCGTCCAAATCTTCGTCCCGGAGTGAAGCGGTGTTCAGCGCCTGATATTCCGGAATCTCGATGTCATTGTCCGAGCTTCCGAACTTGGCCGGAGCCTGGGAGAGAAGGGTTCCGCCGAAACCGCCCGAGTAGGCGCCCACCGCGATAAAGAGGGTCTTGGGTATAGAACCGAAGGCCTCGAGCAGATCGAGCTCAGACTCGAGCGCGGCGCCCTGGTTACCGAGCCAGTTCCGGCCGGAGGCCTTGAAGCCGTATTGGGAAGCGTTGCTCGGGGTGGAGAAAATCCATGGTTTGGAGGAATCTGAGCCGGTGAAGGCACCGTACACTTGACCTCCCTTGGCGGAAGCTCCATTGCGATAGATCCGAAGCTCGTTGAAGTAAGGCTGGTGCTGATCCCCGTTGGCAAGATTGGATGCGTAGAATTCCAGGCGGGTTGGGGCGGAGGCACTGACCGTTAGGGTGCGAGTGAAAACGCCCCCGTCCCGGCGAGTTACACGAACATTGAGAGTGTTGGCGGCGGTACGAGTGACACTCCAGTTCATCACCTGGGTGCCGTAGCCCATGCCCGAACTACTACCGCCGATGCTGATGTCGGCAGAGCCGGCGTTCTCAACATTCATAAGAAAGGTCGTACCCGCCCAGAGGTTGAAGCCTTTTTTGCTATTGGTCCCGTTCCCGCCATCCCAGTTAATGCCCCACTGGAAAGCAATGGAGTCCCCGACGTTGAGAGCAGGGAAGGAACGAATGGCCGTGGCGGAAGAAGCAGTTCCTCCTTTTGCGTAGAGTCCGAAGGACTTCGAGCTCATCCCTTGGATACCGGCAGCCGCAGGATCGCCGAGGAACGCGCCTGAGATCGAGCCCGCATTTGACAGATTCCAAGCGTCGAAACCACTGCCTTGGTTATTGCCGTTTGCCCAGGTGGTGTAATTGGATGCCGAATCGGTTGCCGTGGCAGGACCGGCGGTGACCGGGTTTCCGAATTGGTCGGTAATAAAGATGACATGATCGTTACCACCGCCCTTGGGGGACCAGGTCGCGGTGTAGAGCTTGTTGCCGCGAATGGCGGCATAGATGCGCATGCCGTTGTCGGAAACGAGGAAGTTCTGGCTGTCGAATAGGCCGTCCATGACGAAAGCGGCGGTCGTGGAGGCCGACCATGTGGCGCCGCCTGTGTTGTCACTGGTTCCACCGCTGGTGAAGGTGTAATTCACCGCGGTGGCGTTCGAAGGCACAGTGTAGGAATAGGTAAACTCGATCGGTCCGCCGGTCATGGCAACGCTCTGCGGGGAGCCCCCTCCGACCGGTGTAAGGTTGACCGTCACCGCCGAGGCGTTGGCCAACGGGCCGTCGTTCGGGCGGTAAGTGATGGTGACGACTTTATTGCCGCCTGACATGGTCAGGCTCGAGGTGGCGAAGGAACCCACCGTGGCGGGCGGGACGCTGGCACCGTTATAGATGTTATAGGCGAGGGCGTTGCCGCTGATACGGAAACCTCGGATCAACTCTTGGAGGTTGGAGACGCCGTCGTTATCAAAGTCATTGTCGCCGTCCCAAGTGCCGCTGTAGAAGGTCTCCGCATTCATGGGGTTGAGGCGTGACCACTGCTCGCCGTAGTTGGGGATGTTATCCAACCCCGCTCCGTCACCGGGGAGGGCGCGATTGGGGCCGGGATTCCGGCCGCTCAAGAAGTTTTCAATTTCGATGTTGTCGGGCAGGCCGTCGCCATCGGAGTCATGCATGTTCTGCCCATAGAGGTTGAAGATCACCCGGCGGGCGGCCCGGTTTTCCTGGCCGCTTTTCGTGACCACGGCTTCAAAAAAGTGGGGGCCGTTGACGAAGGCCCCGTAGAAAATCTTGTTGGTTCCCCCTTGGACATACCGACCGGTGAAGGTGGATTCGAACTTTCCACTCCCCACGGGGTTTTCGACCAAGGGCAGCTGCTCGTAACCGTTCCAGAAGAGTTTAATGTCGCTGGCGGTGATACCCTGGCCGGTAGGCACCGTGACGATGGTCTTAAAGAAAGGTTCGGTGATGACCGCCCCCGGGGCGTGGTTGATGGAGATGGCGGGGCCGTTGGTGTCGACATTGAAGCTGCGGGTCACGCTATTGCTGTTGATGACCGCGCGGTTCGTTGCGCGATCCGCCTCCGTGGCGGTCAAAGTGATGGAATTCGCCCCGGCTGCGAGGCCTTCGAGGGCGAGGCGCCACCGTCCCTGGATGACTTGATCGGCCTGCTGGGTCGGGCCCCCGTTGACCGAATAGGTGAGATTAAAAATAGTGCGATTGCTGTTCTCCACCGTGACCACGCGGGCACCCTCGACGGTCGCCCCGGCGTTGAGATTGGCGAAGGTGAGATCCGGTCCACTTCGATCCACATAGACCGTGGTGGTGAAGGTCTGGTAGAGGGCAGGACGGCCGCTGGCCCGCCCGTTGAAGAGGCGGGCCTTGATCGTGTGGAGCCCTTCCGGAACGCCGGTCAGGTCCGCCACAAGCTGGTATTGGCCAGTTCCGACCTTGGTCATCTCCTCGAAGCCGGCGTTGACAATGTCTTTGCCGCCGATGTCGTTGGCGCTGGTGTTGAGGTTCCGGCCTTGGCCCCACTTCAAGAGGCCGCTGTTGACCGTCTCCCCTCCTTGGGCCGGTTCACGGTAAAAGACATTAATGGTGACGCTGTTTCCGGTGAGCCGGGTGACCGTGCGGGGCTTGGCGGCGGCATCCCGTCCGCCTGGGACGACCCAGGGCATGGTGGAGACACCGCTGCCGGTGAAGGTGATCGCGGGGCCACTGGCGGGGCCCTCGGCGTTAAAGGGTGCCCAACAGCCGAAGCCTTGGCCCCACCAGCCGCCCACGGTGATATTGACTGTGCCGCCGCTCCCGACGGTAACCGTGTTCGGGTTACGGCCGGTGTAATCCTTGAGGATGGTGCCGGGCGCGAAAGACGTTTGGACGCCGTTGCGGGTTTGGTCAAAGCCGGAGTCGTTCAGGACCACCAGCAGCAGGCCTTCGCCGGGGTTCGGTTGGCTGTTGCCGTTGAGGTCTTCGTAACGCTCGAAGGCAAAGAAGTCACCTTCGGCCCAGCGGGTGAACTCACGGCCGCGGGCAAACTGGTTGTGGATGTAGATGAGGTTCGGGATCGTTCCCATGTTGTAGTCGCCGAGGGCGCCGTCGTAGCCCTTCCGCATCCAGGTGATGCCGTTCTCCTCCTTGTCCTCGTTGTCGGCGAGGTTGTTGCCCGTGAAGTAAACGACGGGCGTGCCCACGCGGGTCAGGATATAGGCGTAGGCCAATTCGAGCTTGCCGGGGGGATCCTCGTCGTGGCTGTGGGCGAAAATCACTCCCTCTTCGGGGCTGAAGCCGGCCGTGGTGTTATCGAGAGCTGCCAAGTTACCGCCATTGAAGGCGGCCATGATCATCTGGGACTTGCGCGGGAAATCGAGGTAGCGTGTCTGAATGCCCCAGTTGCGGTCGGAGGGGTTGCGCCAGTAGTCCGTCTCGCCGATCGAGCCGATGAAGAACTCGGAGTAAACCAAGGCATCGTCCCGGCGAATGTAGTTGGAATACATGTCATCGAAAGGATTCGTGTCGGACAGGCCACGGCGCTCATTAAAGTTCTTCTGGATGTTATAGATGAGGCTCTGGTCTCGCTCGGCTAAGTTTTGGTTGGGCAAACCGAAGTACTCCTTGCCCACGTGCTTCGGGGCGTCGAGGCGGACGCCGTCATAGTCCATGGCGTAGCCGAGCCAGTTAATCCAGCGGGTGACGAACTGACGGGAGTTCTCGGTTACAAAGCCGGTCTGGCTAAAGTAAGGATATTTTTCCGGATCCCCAGGGTGACGGACAAAAGGAGTGGGATCGGGCGAATAGTTCGGTGCGTTGGCTCCTTGAAAACGACCATCAAACTCGAGCACGATGTCCATGAGACTGACTAATTCCTGATGGAGCGTGCCGCCATAGCCGTTGTCGGGAGTCCATTGGAACATGCGCGGAGCGCGTCGGAAACCTCCGGGCTGGCTGGCATCTGCCCACACATGAAAATCCTGAGGCACCATGCCCGGGTAGGTGCGGTAATCGGGGCCGTTGCCACTGTGGTTGAAAACGATGTCCGGATAGATTTTCAGGTCCATCTGGTGGGCGTTGTCCACCATCTGGCGAAGAGAGGTGCGAGAACCATACCGAGTTTCCCAGTTCCCTCGTTGGGGGGTATCACCGAGGTCGAAGCGATCGTAGGAGTTATAGCCTACATTACCCCCATAGGCGTGAGCGTAAGGGCCTCCAATGGGGGATTTGCCAGGGGGAGGAGTCCAAATGGATTCGTAGCCAGTTTCGGCGATTTCGGGCAGGCGCTGGTACATTTCATCCCAACGGGTCTCGAAATACTGGATGATGACCTCCGACTGGCCCAAACGGGGGAAGATAGAAAGGAAAAGTCCGACCAGGGCCAGGGAATTGGTGAAAAGCCCTCTCATGGAATTATTTACCATACAAGCAAACCAGCAAAAAGCCATAGCGAAATCGATGGAACAGTTTAAATCTTAAGGTCTTAAACATGCATACTCTGACAGGAAACGGGCCGCCACGTTCAAACAATTACTGGTTAGGGATTTGGAGTAAGATTGACCTTGTAGAACTTCCGGACGGTATTAGTGCCGAACGAGTCGGTCGCCGATTTGGTGCCACCGTCCCCAAGAATAGCCGGACCGACATTGGTCCAGTTGGTGGAGGAAAGATCGGTGATGGCGACAGGTTGGTAAGTCACATTGGGGACTGTCTGGAAAGAGAAGGTGAAGGAGTTGGTGGATAAGCCGTTGGTGCCGGCCGTGTTGAGGGTGGGCAAGCCAGTGTTGGCGGTGGAAGACGGGCTTGAGCCGAGCCGGTATTCCAGAAGGTTGCTGACACCGTCGCCGTCAAAGTCGGCACTGCCAGAGCGGTCGGCGCCGGTGATGCCGTATTGGGACCACCAGCTGTCGAGAATTCCATCGGTGGAAGGCGGGGCATCCACCCCGTTGTCGAAGCCCAGGGTGATCACCGCGTTGCCCGTCAATTCCACCTCGACCTGATGAGTCTGGGCCTGATTACGCCGCAGGACGGTGGTACCAGCGGTGGCCAGATCGGTGGCACTTGGAAGGATCACGCCACCGGAAGATACCTCCACAAAGGCCCGGACGACTTCCGAGCCGGAAGTATTGGTTAAAGCTACCCGGCGGTTGGTATTGGAAAGAACCTCGTTGCCCAAGCCCGCCTGACCCCGGAGGAGAAGATCCCCGAGATTGGGGGACAGGCCAAACCGGATGTAGGCCTTGCTCAAGCCACTGAGGGAGTAGGAGGCAGTGAAAGCCTTGGCATCCGCCGAGGCCAGGGTGATGGTCTTGGTAACATCCGACTGATTGTTAAACGTCCAGCCCGTGGATCCTTCCGTTGCGACCGCCGTGTAGGTGTCGTTCACGGATGCCCGGTTGCCGGTTCCGGCGCTGGGCATCAGCCACCAGTCCTTGAAGCCGCTGGTGCGGTAGGCGGTGGCGTTGTCCGCACCCTCGTCCTCCGTATCGGTGTTGCTGTAGGCGGCAAAGTTGCCCGCCACCTGCCAGACCTTGCCGTTGGAGGGATCGCGCATCCAGGCGGCGGTCATCCGACCGCCCTTGGCTTCGAAAACACCAAAGAGACGGCGGTTGTAGAGGAGATATTCGGGTGAACCGTCCAAGTCTATATCCTTATTGGTGCGCACTAAAGTGCTGGCGCCTGCCGTGGAAGACCAAGTATTCACCTCCTCGTAAATCTTGGCGAAGCGGGCTTGAGCCTGACTGTTTCGGGCGAATGGCGCCAAGGTCTGGCCGGTGCCGGGGTTTGGGTTGATGTAAACGCCGGTGCTGAATTTGCTCAGGTCCGTGGTGTTGGTGGTGCTGTGGAAGCCGCTGAGGAACATGGCCGAGTGCAGGGTGCTATCGGCCAGGTCACGCAGGCCGGGCTGGGAAGTGCCGTTGACGTTGCGAGCCCCGCGCCAAGCCTGATCCGCCTGGCCGGTGTTGTCCCCGACCTGGCCGAAGGTCGCCGCGGCTGAACCGCCAAATTTCTGGTTTCTCAGGCCCGGGCGATTGTTGCCGCCGCTGAACCAGTTGTCGTAGTTCTCGCCGCTGGCCCAGTCGACCCAGTCCTTGGCAACGGTGGCGAGGGTGGGGGAACCGCGGTCAATGGTGCCCCATTCGCCGTAAGTGTTGCCGTCCGTGCCGACATAGGAGATCTCGTTATTGGCGATCTGGTCGGCGGTGACCACCCGGATCCAGGGACGACTGGCCAGCCAGCGGACATTGGCATCATAGCTGTCCGAGCGGGCATCGGTGGCGAAGTCATTCAGGTCCCGCCAAAGCACGACAACCTGGTCTTGGACGCCGCTCCGGGCGCGGCGGGAGAGAAGCTGTCGGACGGCGAGGCTGGAGCCTTCATCGAGAGTCTGGTTGAGATAGTCGGAGGTGAAATCGTGGATGGGGAAGATTTTCACGTTGCCCACCTTGTTTAAGCGGAAGCCTTCTGTGCCGAGGGCGGAGGAGCGGCCGAACCATTTGAGGAAGTGCCGCATCTGGTCGGCAAACGTGTAGGTATATCCCATCGACTGGATTTTCCCGAGGGTTGCGTCATCCAGGACCCTTTCGGCGGGCCAGAAGACCTTGGTGGAGGTGGCCGCAGAACCGTTCCCGTAAATGGTATTGAGGAACTGCTGGGAAAGGGCCTTGCTGGAGGCATTGAACTCATCCGGGAAATATTTTGTCATGTGATCGGCGAAGGTAGTGCCGACGAGGTCGATCACGTTGTTGGAAACGAGGCCACGGATCTGGGCGTTAAAGGCCGGTCCATCGTTGCGGCTATCTGTGCTTTTGGCCCACTCGAGGGAAGAGGCGAGCGTGGGGGTGAGATGAAGGGTTAGCGGGGCTTGGTAGGTGTTGTGGGTGGCGACCAGGCGGTGGTAGCCGGCAGCGTTGGTGGCGGCGCGGTCGTGGACAAGCGCCTGGGTGGATCCGCCGGACTGGATCGCCTGGTTTCCATGAGCCAGAAGCATGACCTTGGCGGAGCGGTTCCGGTCGTTGTACTTTTTGCCGTTATTTCCCTGGCTGAGGTCACGACCGAAGTAGTAGGAGAGCTTGCCGTTGAGCTGGATATTCGACTGATCCTTCCAGTAATCGGAAGCCAGCCAGTCGTCCGCAATGGTGTCCCGAATGTCATTTCGCCCGGAGATATCTCCAGTGCCAGATCCGGTCGTGTTGGGCCGGGTGGTGAAGACTTGGAAATTCAGTTTATTGGGATCACCGTCCCATCCTGAATCGATCAAGTTCTGGCGATCGACGGAGATTTCAACCGCATCGTAGGTGCTGGACCACTGGGCCCGGTTGAGGCCGCCAAAGCCGCGGGACTCGACCCCGAAGCTGGTATTGGGAACCTGGAACTGGGTGGTGGTGTTGTTGCCGCGCGCAGTGTCGACAAAGATGGTGCCGAAGTCCTGTCCGTAGACGGCCACCACGGCCTCCCATTTCATTTCGGTGGTGATATCCACCTCATTGGGAATCGAGGCCTCACCGACGGCAGGGTTTCCAGTATCGATAACGATGTAAGCGTCCACTTCCGACGTCCAGGCGTCGGGTGCCAGATTCATGAAGTCGACCCGGAAGTAGAGTTTGCCATCCCCGTTGGGTCCAAGCACGCCGCCGTCCCGGAATGAAAAGGCGAGGATGTCGCGGGAATCGTCGCTGGTATTGGTGCGGTAGACGTCGGCGGCCTGACTGCCGCCTTCGTTGTATTCGTCGAGGGCGATCAGGTCGGTGTATTTCCAATCCAGGAACTGGCCGATGCGAATCGTGCCTTCTCCAGATCCGCTCCCGATCGGGGTGTTGCTGATATTCGGATGGGTGCCGGCGGCCAGCTCCTCGGAATTGGTGAGAGCGTCGTTGTCGGGATTGCCGGAGGCGCCGTTTTTCGGATCGCCCGGACCGCCAGTGGCAAAGTTGTACGAGCCGTTGTCCAGGGGATCGAGGCCATTGTTCTTTTCCCAGCCGTCCGGCAGGGTGTCGCCGTCGGTATCCCCGAGGAGAGCATCGGTCTCGGCAATTTCCAGTTTTGGCCAACCGTTGATTTGCCTGGTTCCGGTCGCGTTCGTCGATGCCTGATACGCCGCAAAGAGGAGCGGATAGTTGACGGCCCGGGAGTATTCATTGGTTCCGCGCCGGAATTCGGATCCGGCCACGGCCAAGGGCGTGTCACTGGCAAGCTTGAGCAGCAGGGGTTTTCGGCTGCCGTCGGCAAAACGTAGAAGGATGTCGGTTTGACCGTTGCCATTGTTGTCCTCACTGCCGTCAGTCAAGCCGTCTGCGTCGCTGTCGTTTTTGGTGGCGCTGGTTTCTTCCCAAGTCTCCCACGAGTCCACGGAGTTGTTAGGCCAATCCCCGGTATTGGGACGATTGGCGCTGTTGGTGTACTGGGCGATTGTGGCGGTCAACTGGAGCGGTTTGCCGTCCCCATCGGTCCATCCGTTGCGGTTGGAATCCTCCACACCGTCCTGAATGCCGTCCCCGTCGGTATCAGGGTTGGCTGGATCAGTGACGGAACCGGCGGCTTGGCGGGTGCGGTCATCGCCGGCACTTTGGGAGCCGACGCCGGGGACCGCGGGGTTGTTTTCGACCACGGCGTACAGGGGCGGATCCAGGTCCCCAATGAAGTTTTTCCACCCATCCCCGTTGGTATCGGCAGTCGTGACCGTGTTGGTGCCCGCGACCCGCCAGCCGACCTCAAGCCCGTCCGGCAGACCGTCGCTGTCGGAGTCGGGACTCGTGGGTAGTGACTTTCCGGTGGCATAGTAAATGTGCACATCCCCGTTACTCCATGTTTCCGCGTTGCTTGTGGGAAGGGATTTGCGGTTGCTTTCGTCGATATTGACGAGACCGTCGTTGTCATCGTCCTTGTCATCCAAGTTGGAGGGATCCACAACCTGGCGCAGGACCACGGAGGCGTTGCGGGAGGTTTGGGTGGGCGTGCTGCCGCCGAGGACCGCTTCCGCCTGGATCGTGTAGTTGCCGGCACTGGTGATGGCCCAAGTGTAGGTCCAGGTTTTGATGTTGCCGCTGGTCGAGGAGGTCGGGCTGTTCGTGGTGGTGATGCCGGTGAGGGTGGGTGCGGTGTTGAGACCGGTGCTGGTTTCCACCTGAACCTCGTAGGTGGTGGCATCCGCTCCAGGGCCATCGGGCAGGACGATCTCGGTGGGGCGACCATCGGAACCGACCACGGTGGGCCGGGTGATGCGGATGAAGGGCTTGCTGCTGGGATTGACGACAACGCGGCGGATGGCCGTGTACGTCTTGGTCGAGTCACCCGGATCCTGGTAGACGACACGGAATTCCTGCTGATTCAGCGCGGAGTTGTAAAGGTTGGGAAGGGGGATGGAGAGCTGATGAAACGCGTTGCCGGGCCCAAAATTGCCGTAGTTGATCGACCACCCGGTGCGGTCTTGGGCGTTCCCTTGGGCGGAGAAAGTGAAGCGGGCGATCATCTGGCTTTCGCTAATTGAGGTGTTGCTGAGAGTTTTCGGGAACCAGACCTGCATGACGTAGTTGTCGTCGACCCCATCCCCGTCATTCGCCGGATAGCCGATGAGGATGCGTTCGGCGTTTCCGCGGGTTTCCACGTTGCGGGTGATTTCCGTGACGTTGGCGCTCGTGGCGGAGAGGGTCATGTTGCGGGAGGAGGAGGCCTCCAGAAAGCGCAGGGTGATGGTGCCGGCTCCGGTCAGGGGGATGTTGTTATAGGTGAAGCGCCACTCCTTCTGATACGGGCTGGTGATGGAGAGGCTGGGGGTGACCTCGGTGGCCTTGGCCCAGGCGGGGTTGAGCGTGGTGTCGTACGTTCCGTTGCCATTGAGGTCGGTGAAGGTTTCCCCGCTCTCCCAGGCCCGGTTCCCATTGGCATCCACAAACGGCTCAAAGCCGGCCCCGTTCCCGTTTTGCGCCCGGGTGATGGCATCGTCATTGTCGTTGTCGGAATCGGTGATCCGATACCAGACTTCTTGGACGGTCATGTCGGTGCGGACCACCATTTCGTAACTGGATCCGCCCACCGTGTCCCCGTTGGTGGCGGGGAAAGCGAGGACGCCCTCGGGCGTCTGGGCGTCGTAGTAAAAGGTTTGGGTGAAGGTGCTGTAAATCGGTGCCTCGTTGCTGCCACGATTCAGGAACGCCCGGGCGCGGAGGACGTGGAAACCTTCCGAGAGGCCGGTCTGCATGGCCCAAGGCCAATTGCTGTAGGTAACGCCGGGGGTGGGAACCCGGGCGTAGTCGTTATGGGGGAAGTGCTGGACGGTAGCCGGGTCGAAATCAGCCACCCGGAAGGTGGTTAGCATGTTGCTTTTCCAGGAGACATTGTTTGAGCTCGTGGGCCAAATGGATCCGGCCCCGGCTTGATACGCGCCAATTTTATACCGGAACTGGGTTCCGGCCGCCGGCTTGGGCAGGTTGGTGACGCTCCACCAACTGCCTCCCGTGCCCTCGTCGTGGCGCCAATTCATTTCGGCCGTCCGGGTTTCCCCCCGACCGATACCTCCCGCCCCTTCGGGCCAAGTGGTGCCGTTGGTGGTGTAGTAGACAAACATGCGATAACCGCCGAGTCCGGTCGGGGTCTTGGACCAAAGAACCAGGTTGTTTGAGCCTTCCACCAGTTGAAGGGATGCGGTGTTCGTCAGGCCGCCAACGGAGCCGTTGGGATCGTGGTAGTGCCAGGAAACCACGGAACCTCCGAAACCGTTCCAGTCGTTGGCGTTGGTTGGAGAGGCTAAATTGTTGGTGACGGATCCACCGATGGTTTTGACGTAGGTTTCCGCTCCCGGAGAGCCGATCTTGGAACGGGCCGAGTCGACGGCGGCGAATTTTTCCGGGTTTTGCCTTTCCACAAATGGCGGCTGTTCATAACCCAGCCAGATATCGGTCCGGAGTCCCGGGGGGTTATCCCGCCAAGCCGGGTCGCTGCCCAGACGATTCGTGTTGAGGTTCACGCCGCCGTCCAGCTTGAGCATGATGTTCTCGGCCGAACCGTCGGCGCGGGCCACGATGGTGAAGGGTGCCCCAGCCTTCACCACGGGAACGGTCGTCTGATAGGTGTAGGGAACCGGGGTGGTTCCGGCAGGGTAACCGCGGTTGGGGAGGCCGTCGGGATTGAAGGAGGGATCCCCATCCCGACCGTCCTTCCGGGTCACCGTGATCCGCGGAACCTCGTCGAGTTGTCCGGTCACCGGGTTGGTCTGGTAAAGAGTGATCGCCGCGTCTGGCCAGAGGTTGGAGAGCTCCGGAGTCCGCCAGCCAAACACAAAGTATCCGCCCGGCGGCACAATGACGGCGGAAAGGTTGGTGCTGTAAAATCCTGCCATCCCGGGTCCGCGGGCATACTGGAACAGGTAGGCACCGTTGCCGAAACTGTGGTTGAAGGTGCGGGCCTGACCCGCGGCGGTGTTGTCATTCATCATCATCACCATGGTGACTTCCTGGGCGGCGTTGCCGATTCGGACGTTCCCACCGGGGTCGCGGTTGTCACGGCGTTCAAAGGCGACGAAATCTCCATCCGACCAAAGCCCCTGCTGCAAGCCCCGGGCAAAGTCATTGTGGATTTTTAGAATATTCGGGATGCGGGGATCGTTGAACTGCCCGAGGTATTGGGTATTGGCATGACGGGGGAAAGCGCCGCCAGATTCGCCGAGGGTCTCGGCTTTGTTGTAGCCGTCCGAATAGATCAAACCCATGCCCTCCCGGGTCATGTAATAGGCGTGCTGCCACTCCTTTTGGGCGGCGTAGTCGCTGTCGTGGCTGTTCGCGTGGGTCACTCCCATTCCCTGGGAAAAGCCGCCCGCGCCGGAGCTGTCATATCCTGCGAGGGATGAACCCGGGTTCCCGAGGCGGTTGTTGAGCTGGGAGCGGAGCTCGTTATCCACCAGCCGCATGCCGGCATTCCAGTAGCCGCTGTATCCCGGAGGTGCGCCGAGATGCTCGCCGAAAACCATGGCATCGTCGCGAGGCACCTTGTCTTCAAACACGGAATTTCGCTGATTGGAGTCACTAAATCCACGGGTCCGGTTGAACTGCCATTGGATCCCGCCGAGGTAGCCGGCGTCGCTGGCATCTTTGTCGGCACCGGACATCTGGCCGAAAAAGTAGTCCGGCACGTGTTTGACGGCATCGAGGCGGAATCCGTCGGCCTTGGTGCGGTCTAGTTTCCAGCGGGCGGCACGAATCAGATAGCCGCCGACATCCTCGGTGAAGGATCCTTTGCGCGCGTTGATGTATTCCTGGGCCTTGGTGCGGAGTTGGGCAGAGGTGGCGTTGGTTCCGAGTTCCGCACGGGCCTGATCGATGAGGACTCCGAAATAGGCGCGTTGTCCGTCTTTGTCGGTGTCGTACTGCTCGGGGCGGTCAAAATCCCGGATGAAGGAGTATTTGACCTGATCATCGCCCTCATTGATGCCGTGGTTGGTGTTGGGGGTTTCGTGGGCGATGTCGATGAGGTCGGCGAGGCCGAGGTTGTGGACCTGCCATTCCGAGTTCCAATCGCGGCAGTTGTCCCACTTGCGGTAAAAACCGTCTTCCGTCCGTCGCACGTGGAAATCCTCCGGCACCATGCCGGGATAAATGTCGATGGCGGTGTTTTCGTTGTAGCCGGGAACATCAAAGGCCCGGTGGTTCATGATGTTGTCGAAATAGACGCGGATGCCAAAACGGTGGGCGACCTCCATCATGTGAAGGAGCTCCGCCTCGGTGCCGTAACGGGTACGGACCGAGTTGCGTTGGTTCTTGGAGCCCAGATCGAAGGGATCCCAAAGGTCGTAGCCGACGGAAAGTCCGCCCGATCCCTTGGTTGGTGGAGGGAGCCAGAGGGAGTTGTAGCCGGCCTCGGCCAGTTCCGGCATTTTCTGGGTCAGGTCGACATAGGAGACATTGAAGAGCTGAAGCAAGGCTTCCGGTCGCGCAACTTGAGGCCAGCAAAGAAATGCCAACACTCCCCAGAGTGTCCACACCTTCCGATTGGCGAAGATCAACTTCATGGCATTCGCATCTAATAGTAATTTAAGCACAAGTCGGTCATTTTTAAACAGATAAGGTAAAATATTTGTAATATTTGAACAGATCAACGTTCAAACAAAAAATACCTGATTATTAATGCTTTATGTTATTTGATTTAAAAAAATTGCGTTTTACGCCAAAAACCACACCAAAAATCCTCAACTGGATGAACTTACAACCATAGAAACGTCCTTGGCAATTTGAGCGGCGAGAGACTGGGGAGACGTGAATTTTTGGATTGGCCGGAGAAATTTTGAAAATTCCAAATCCAGCCCTTGGCCGGACAGATCGCCGTGGAAGCCGATCAGGTGGGCTTCAGCGTGCCGCCCTTGCCCGCCGAAGGTGGGCTGCAGACCCAAATTGATGGCTGCAGGAAAAATTTTCCCATCCGCCAGGTGGGCACGGCCGGCGTAAACGCCGTCGGGAGGCAGGCACTCGTCCTCGGTTTGCAGGTTGGCGGTGGCAAAGCCGAGTCCGGTCCCGCGACCGGCGCCCTTACCCACGGTCCCGAAAAGGGTGAAGGGCCGGCCCAACATGGCTGCCGAATCGCCGAGTTGGCCGGCGGTGATGGCGGCCCGGATCCGGCTGCTGCTGATCCGCTCCCCGGCAAAAACAACCGGTTCGGGATTATCCAGGAGAATTTTGCGATCAGTGCACCAGCGGGTGAGGAGAGCGACATCGCCCGAGCGGTCTTTGCCAAAACGCCAGTTCGGTCCAACGGAGACGGTCTGCAGCGAGGGGAAGGCCGAGGCCAACTCCTTCAGGAAATCAGCAGGTTCTTGCCGGGAACGGTTCGCATCGAAAGGCAGCGCCACCGTCATCCCGATTTGCCAGCGCTCAAGGACGCGAAGTTTGTGGGGCAGGCCGGTAAGCAGGAGCGGATGCTTTTCCGGATGAAGGACCGAAAGAGGGTGGTCGCGGAAGGTGAGGACGGCGGTTTGGGCGGAGGGGTGGGGGGTTTCTCCTCCGAGAATGACCCGGCGGTGGCCGAGGTGAAGTCCGTCGAAAAACCCGAGGGCGAGATGACGGATCCTGACGCCGGCGGGGGAGGCCTCGAGGGAATCGGCGACGGTCACGTGCGGCGAATGCGGGAAATTTCCGGGAGCGAAATCAGGTGGCGGGCGAGATAGTCGATTCCCTGCGCAGTTTCGAGGTCGGACCAGCGGACCGCTTTGGAAAGCTCGAAATTTCCGGAGCGGGTGCGGGCCAGCGCGGCCATGTGGCCACCGCAACCGAACACCTGGCCCAAATCATGGCAGTACGTTCGGACATAGAAGCCTTTGGTGCAGTGGATGCGAAAGCGAATGATGGGAAGGGCGATTTCCAGAATCTCATAACGGTCGATGCGGACCTTGCGGGCGGGTCGATCGATGACCTTGCCCTCCCGTGCCAACTTATAAAGGGGAACCCCGTCCTTTTTGATGGCGGAAACCATCGGGGGGACCTGGTCGAATTCACCGGTGAATTTGGCAAACGCGGCCTCGATGGCGGCGCGATCCAGGGCGGGGACCGGTTTGGTTTCCAGGACTTTGCCGGCGGCGTCCTGGGTGTCGGTGGTTTCCCCGAGTTTCAGCGTGCCCTCGTACTCCTTGTCCTCTGCCATGAGCAGGTCCTGGACACGGGTGGCCTTGCCGACGACAAGCATGAGAAGTCCGGTGGCGATGGGATCGAGCGTGCCGCAGTGGCCCACCTTGCGCTGGTCAAAGCGGCGCCTCACAAAATCCACAATGTCGTGGGAGGTTCTGCCGGGAGGCTTGTCGACCAAGAGCAGGCCGTCGAGTTGGGGAATCACTGGTTAGATTAGGATTAGGATTAAGATTAGGAAAAATTCAATCTTTCAAGGCCGAGATGGCTTTGGAAATAGCGGCGAGGACAAGATCTCGGTTTTTTTCGCCATCCTTGGCGAAGCGGATGCCGGCAGCGGCCCGGTGTCCCCCGCCACCGAAAGAACTGGCGATTTCGTTGACGTCTACCCGGCCCTTGGATCTGAGGCTGACCCTTAATCCGCCATCTGGGCTGAATTCAAACAGGGTCGCAACTTCAAGTCCTTGAATAGAAGTTACTTCCTCAATAATTCCTTCAGTGTCCTCGCTTTTTGCTCCACTTTTATTGTAAAATTCAGGAAAAATAGTCAAAAAACCAGACCTTTTGCTGTCCTTTAATGATAAAGTCTCTACAGTTAGTTTCTTAAGCTGGTATCTTTGAGGGGTGATCGAAAGATAACAGTGCTTGGCGATTTCAGATGGATCGGCACCGAGCTCGACCAGGCTGGCGGCGATGCGGAGGGTTTGGGCATCGGTTCCCCGGTAGCGGAAGGAACCGGTGTCGGTGGACAGGCCGGCGTAAAGACAGGTGGCGGCGGCGGGGGATATTTTCCAGCCGGCCATCTCAAAAAGGCGGAAGAGGACCCCGGCGGTGGCGGGAATTGCCGGAACAATCAGGTTCAGGGTGGCAAAGCCCGGATTGCTGATGTGATGGTCAATGACCACGTCCACGGCCTGTTTCCAGCCGGCAGTTTTTTTTCCCACCCGCTCGCGAGTGGAAGTGTCCAGAACCACAAAGGCATCCGATTTTTTGGGGAGCTGATCGGGAATCTCCTGCACCTGATCACTGCCGGGAAGGAAGCGGTACATCGGAATCATCCCTCCTTCGACATGGAGAGAGGGGGATTGGCCGCGGTCGCGTAGGGCGTGGGCCAGGCCGAGGAGGCTACCGAAAGCATCCCCATCGGGGCGAAGGTGGGTGAAAAGGGCGGGGGATTTGGCTGAGGAAAGGCGGTCAATCACCTTTTGCGCCAAAGCCTTGTCCATAAGAGGTCATCGTAGGGGGCCAAAAGGGTTGAGTCGAGGCAACCATCCTTGCCGAGGGCCCATCTCATCCTTAAGCTTTTCGCATGTGGCGAATCTTTCTGATGACAGCAGGGCTTCTGATGATGAACTTTTCGGTTCAGGCTTGTCCGACGTGCAAGGACAGTTTCATGAAGAAGGACGATGCGGGCGGACCGGCGATGGTTTCGGACAAGCTCAACTCCGTGGGTTTGGGGTTTGGCTGGAGCGTGATTTTCATGTTGGCGGCACCGGCCTCGGTGGCAGGCGGACTGGTCTGGCTGGTGGTGAAGAACGGGAACGACGTTTCCCAAGGCAAAATTTCCTGAACCGCGCCTGCGGGGCGACGGCATGACCCTGCGGGATTTTCTCAAATTGACGGCGCCCGCCAAAGGGGCGGTACGGGCCCAGTTTGCGGGTCGGCGGGAACAGACCGCCCGCAACGGCAAGCCCTTCCTCCGTGTGGATTTGGCCGACGAAACAGAACGGGTTTCGCTGAACATCTTTTCCGGATCCCCGGCCTTTGAATATTTTTCGGGTGCCGAGCCCGGGGAGTGCCTGGAACTGACCGGGGTGTTTGGTCCCAGCGACTACGGCCCGAATGTGGACGGGCCGGCGGCGCGAAAACTCAAGCCAACCGAGGAGGAGGAGTTTTTCTTGGGTGGGGAGGAACGGCGGAAGCAACTGGAACAACGCTGGCAGGAGTGCCTGGCGGCGGCCAAGGGCATGAAGGACCCGCGGTTGCGCTGGGTCAGTCTCCGCGCGTTGGAAAAGTTTCCGGAGAAGTGGAAACGGGCGGCGGCGGCCCGCCGCAATCACCATGCCCGCCGTGGCGGGTTGCTGGATCATACCGCCCAGATGCTTAAGGTGGCGAAAACCCTGGCGCCGCTGTATCCCGAGGTGGACGGCGATCTGCTGGCGGCCGGGGTGATTTTTCATGACCTGGGCAAACTTTGGGAAAACGACACGGGGGAGAAGGGCTTCGGGTCGGTGCCTAGCCGAAAAGGGGAGCTGCTCGGCCATATTTCCCTGGGCATCGAGGTGGCCAATAGTCTCTGGCGCGAAGGGGAGGCGGCGGAGGGAAAGACTTGGGCGGATTTGAAGCCGGCCTCCGAGGAGTTGCGGGATCATCTGCTCCATCTGATCGCTTCCCACCACGGCACCAAGGAGTTTGGTTCCCCCGTGGCCCCGAAGACGCCCGAGGCTTTTCTGCTGCACCACATCGACAATATGGATGCGAAGATCGAGATGCTGCGGTTGAGCTATGCCCGCGGCAAGGAGGAGACAACCGGGTTGCTTGAGGCCCACCGGCCTTTGGAAGGGCCCTTGCCTTGGCCCATCAACGGGAGGATTCTTGAGCCGGGCCAATCCTCATGAGCCGAATTCCTTTTTTGTTTCTGGGGGCGATGATTTTTCTGCGTAGCTCGGTTTGGGCGTACGAATCGGCCTACCCGATGACGGCGGCCGGTTTCTGTGAGATCAAAACCCTGCCGGCGGGAACGGTGCTGCGGACCTCGACCCGGGGTGAATATTTCCAAGAAAACAACGGCCTTTTCCGCCGTCTCTTCCAAACGATCAACCAGAACAAGGTTCCGATGACCGTTCCGGTGGAGGCCAAGATGAAGCCGGGAACGATGGTATTTTATTTGGATCAGGCTTCGGCCAAGCGGGAGGACCTCCAGCTGCCAGCCGGCGTGACCCGAGAGAGTCTGCCCACACGCACGGTGGCCTCGGTGGGGATTCGGGGCGGCTACACCCGGGAAAGCTACGAGGAGAATCTGGCCAAACTGCGCGCCTGGCTCAAAACCCAGAAGAAATGGCGGATGGCGGGGGAGCCTTATGCGGTGTACTGGAACGGGCCTTTTACCCTTGCCCCCTTCAAGCGATCCGAAGTGCATCTGCCGGTGCAGAAAATAAATTAATTCCGACCGCATCTTTTTCCCGAAACCATGGTCTAATTCTAGATGGGGCGTCACCTAGCCGGCGGACTGTTTCTGATTTTGGCCCTTTCCTGGGCCAGGGCCCACCCCGGCCATGAAGGGGGGGATCTGGAGACGGCGGCAGGGGGATTGCCTGAGCCCAAGGTCACGATCACGGAGGAGGGATCTTTTCGGGTTATCCGTGCCAATGGGATTCCGAATCATGAGACCGGGCAATTCCCCGGCCCGGGGTGTCCCAACGCCATCTCCGCCCAGAGTTATCAATTTCGCGTCCCTCTGCATCCCCCAACGAATGCGACCTTCACAACCTTAAAACAACAGGCGATCGGCGTGGCGCTGAACGGCGTGCCCTTTGATCCGGGCACGGCCGAATACTGGAAAAACGACCGGAATTCCGGCTGGCATATCGAGGCGATCGGAGGAGGGAAAAACCTGGGGTTGGATCAGAACCAGGCCCATGTGCAACCGAGCGGGGCCTATCACTACCACGGAATTCCCAGGGGTCTTTTGGCCAATCTGGGGAAAAAGCATCCCGCTTTGATTGGCTATGCGGCTGACGGGTTTCCGATCTACGCCCAAACCCCGGAGAACCGATCGAGCTACCGGCTCAAGAGCGGCAACCGGCCGAGTGGGGCCGCCGGTCCGGGCGGAACCTACGATGGCACCTACACGGCGGATTATGATTACGTGAAAGGACTCGGAGACCTCGATGAGGCGAACGGGCGTACGGGCGTTACACCGGAATATCCGCAGGGAACCTACTATTATGTGGCGACCGCTGAATTTCCTTTTTACCCGAGAATGTTGAAGGGAACCCCTGATGCGAGTTTCCGTCGCGGTCCTCCCGGGGGAGGAGCGGGAGGGGGGAGTCAAAACCGGGGGTCGGGAGAAAGTGGCCGGAATGCAAAACCGGGGCGGGGAGATATGGTCCAAAGGTTGGATCAAAACGGGGACGGCAAAATTTCCAAGGAGGAAGCACCCCCGCCCATGCAGAGGAATTTTTCGCGGCATGACACCAACGGCGACGGCTTCATTGATGGGGAGGAGGCCAAGTCGCTTCCCCGGCCAGGGCAGGGAGGACCCCAGGGCCCTCCGCCGGATTAGGGCAGAAGTTTTCCGACCAGGGCGCTGAGGGCGCGGTTGTCGGCGCGGCCGGCGGCTTTGGCCTGGCAGGCCTTCATGACGGCGCCCATGGCCTTTTTGTCGGTGGCTTGGAGCTCGGCGATGACCCCCTTGACCAGGGTTTCCAGTTCGGCGTCCGACATGGCCTGGGGGAGATAGGATTCGAGGATTTTTACTTCCGCCTGCTCCTTGGCGGCCTGATCAGCCCGGCCGCCTTTGGTGAAAGCCTCGATGGAGTCGTGCCGCTTTTTGATCTCCTTGCGAACGGCAGCAATGACGTCCTCGTCCTTGGCGGCACCGTCCGCGCCGTACTTTTCGATGACGGCGTATTTGATGGCCGACTTCAGCATGCGGAGGACCCCGAGACGGTCGGCCTCCTTGGCTTTCATGGCCTCCTTGATCTGATCGTCGACTTTGGCGGCTAGACTCATGGTCCCACTCAACCCCCGAAGAGGGGCGGGGTCAAATCAACCATTCTTTGCGAAAGGCCCCGCTTCTTGGCTAGGGTGATCCGGTGAACGGTATCTTGGAAAGTCGCGAAGCCCGCTGGGCCCTGATCTGGATCGCCTTGGTGACGGGTTTCCGTCTGTGGTTTGCTCCCCGGTTGGATCTGGTCGGGGACGAGGCCCACTACTGGGAATGCGGCAGGTTTTTGGACTGGAGCCATTATGGAAAAGGGCCGGGGGCCGCCTTCGTCATCCGGTTCTTCACCCTGCTGCTGGGGGACGCGGTCTGGGTGGTGCGTTTGCCGGCCGTCCTGCTCGCGGCGGGCACGGGATGGCTGATTTTTCTTCTGGGAAAAACTTTTTACAGCGACCGGGTGGGGCTGGTGGCGGTGGTGGCGGCCTCGGTGATGCCGCTGTTTGCGGTGGGCAGCATCCTCATGACGATCGATCCCCTTAGTGTCTTTTTCTGGGCGGCGGCGGCGTTGATGTTTTGGAAGGCGGCTGAGCAACCGGAGAAAAAGCGATTTTGGATCCTGACCGGGCTGGCCGTGGGCCTGGGATTTCAGGCCAAGTACACCAATGCGGCCGAACTGGTGTCCTTCCTGATATTTCTTCTGGTGGTTCCGGAGAAGCGGCGGCTGATCGTCTCCCGTGGCACATTCCTGATGCTGGGTACGGTCTTTCTCCTGATGCTGCCCATTATTTTGTGGAACGCCTTTCGGGAGTGGATCGGGGCCCTGCACGTTTTTGAGGGAGGTGATTTCAACCGGGGCTTCCGGCCCGATTTCGGGAAGTTTTCAGGATTCTGGCTCCTCCAGGCGATTGTGGTGTCCCCGCTGATGTTTTTGGTGATGCTGACCGGGGCGATTCGCCCGGTGGCTGCGCGGGACGCCCGTGGGCCTCTCTACCTCCAGTGGCTTTTTTGGCCTCTTTTTCTGGCTTACGCCTGGGTCAGCCTCAACAAGACCGCCAATGGCAACTGGACGGCCCCGGCCTTGGTGTCCGGTCTGGTGTTGGGGGCTGGATGGGCGGTGGCCCGGTGGGATACGGGGAGAAGAGTCTGGAGGCTTCTGCTGGGACTGGCCCTGCTCATCGGGTTTCTCCTGACCGCCCTCCTGCATGATTTCCTCCCGCTGCGCATTCAAAACAACCCGCTGGATCGGGCCAAGGGTTGGAAGGACCTGGCCGGGGAGGCTCAAAAAGTGAGGGAAGAAATCGGCGCAGATTTCGTGATGGCGGACGAGTACCAGACCGCCAGTTTGCTCTCCTTCTATCTTCCGGATCGTCCCCGGGCCTTCACCCCGGACTGGCCGCAGGTTATGACCCAATATTCGCTTTGGCCAAGTTATCGGGAGACCTTTGCGGCGGGCAGCACGGGGCTGTACGTCGCCGAGCAGCCGAATCCTCTGCCCCCCATTGCCAGGGACTTTGAGTCGGTGCGGATCGTGGGAACCTACCGCAGAACCAGCTGGGGCCAGCCGATGGGTCCCACCTTCCATTTCTACGAATGCCGCGGGCTGAAGGTTGGACAACCCAGCACCTGGAAGGACAGGCTGGAGTACACCCGCCAAAGGCAAAACCCGTGACCATCCTTTACCGTTACCTCACCAGCCAAATGATGGCGGCGACGGCCGGGGCGGTGGCGGTTCTGTCCCTCGTCATCGTTCTGGGGAACGCCTTCAAACAGATCTTCGAATTGTTGGTCAACGACGAGATGCCGATCTCGCTAATTTTTAAAATGGTCGGCCTCCTCGTCCCCCAAGCCCTGACCTTCACCATGCCGTGGGGCATTCTGGTGGCGGCGCTGATTGTCTTCGGGCGGATGTCCCAGGATCTGGAGCTACAGGCGATCCGCTCGGCGGGGATCGGGCTGATCCCGCTGGTGGCTCCGGTCATTCTTTTCGGGCTCTTCGTCTCGGGCATCTGTTTTTACAACAACGCCGTGCTGGTCCCGATGACCCTGCAAAAGTTCCACTCCATCCTGCTGGACATCGGCCGGGACAACCCCGCTTTTCTCGTGCGGGCGGGGGAGCCAATGGACCGGTTTCCGGGGTACCGGATCTATATCGGGGAAAAAAGAGGCACGGATTTGACCGACATCCATATCTGGGAGTTGGGCAACGACGGGATTCCCCGGCGGAACATCCGGGCGGAAAAGGGCACCATCTCCGCGGATTTGGATGACCTCAGCCTGACGATCACCCTGCAGAAGGCCCGGCAGGAAGAGCGCGGGGACAATGCGGCGGATCTGAACTCCATCCGGGCCGGATTGAGCGCAGATCAGCTACCGCTGAAAATTTCCCTCAAAAACCTGATCAATCCGGAGGATCTCCGGGACATCCGCATCGCGGCGATGGGGGACCTGGCGGGAAGAATCTTCGCCCCGGTGGAGGGCTATATCGATCCCAAGCAACTTTATCCCATGCTGACCGAGATGCAGAAACGGATCAGCTTTGCCTTGGCGCCTTTCACCCTCCTGCTGGTGGGGGTTCCCCTGGGGATCCGGGTGCAGCGAAAGGAGACCTCCATTGGGGTGGTGGTCAGCTTTTTTGTGGTGATGGCTTATTATGCCCTGATTCTTTTGGCCGAGGGATTGAAGGGCCGGGGAGGGGCGTACCCGGAGTTGATCGTCTGGCTGCCCAACCTGAGCCTGCAGATCCTGGGATTCTTTCTGCTTTGGCGGGCCAACTTCCAGCAGAGCTGAACGGAGGGGCGGCGGAGGGTTGGAACCTGCCGCCGCCCGTATTTCACGTGGCCTTGATGCCTTCCGCTTCCAGATGGGCAAACAGGGCGTTGCGCCGTTGTCTTGCCTCACGCAGGTTCCGGGTCTCGAGGGAAACCCGGATTCGGCGCTTCGTGTAGTCGGACTGATGGACCGTGTAGTGGATCCACCAGGTTCCGTGATTGTTCCAGAGGTGATGATCCGGGTTCTCCGGATCGATCTTGATGCTGAGGGAGGCCCAGGGGGCCTGGAGGGTTGCCGTGCTCATGTTGATGCGTCTCCTTTCGGTGACGCATCCCGAAGCGGGGCACAAAAATACCGCCAACACATTCCTGTGCGGGCGGTGGCCTCGCGGAGAACTTTGTTCGATCCCGGAAGGGATCGCACATCGGAAGGGGGCTGAGGGCCTCCTTCCAGCCACCGTGGGATCTCCACCCCCGGTTGGCGGCCTCCAGTCTTGCGACCGGAGATCTCGGAATGCGTGAAATGATCTTAAGATTCTTGTCCCAAGGGTCAAGACCGGGGGCCGTTGATGACACGCAGGTCAGGAGTAACCGCGGCCCGTGAAAGCGGAAACCAAACGGGGGGGATTTCTAGCGGAGACGGGTGCCTCCCTTGGAGGCGAAGGCGGAGGAGGGGGTGCCTCCTCGTTCCAGTTGCACCGAGCCACATCTCTCGCGCTTGGCGGGGCAGCAGGATTTGGGAGTGCCGCAGACATCCTTGCAGGAGTCCGGACACGAGCCCGCTAGCGTAGTGGTGACGCCGCCGAGGCCCAGCATAAGGAGAAGGAATATCTTCATTTCCGAAGTATTGCCCGCCTCTTTGTCCCGTCAACGGGCGATGGGGCCCGCTTGTCTGGCCTTTTCCAGGGCGGCGGCAGCTTCATCGGGGCGCTGGAGTTCCGCATAGAGGGCCGCCAGGAGATTCCAACCGGCACGGTTTTGTGGTTCCAGCTGGGTGGCCCTTTCCGCGGAAGCAAGAGCTTGGGCAAACTGATTGGAGCCGGTCTTGGCGGTGGCGAGATTCAGCCAGGCCCGGGAGTCCGAGGGGGCCAGACGGGTGGCTTTTTCCGCCGCCACCGCCGCCGTTGCAAAATCCTTACCGGCGTTGGCGCAGGCTGCCAACTGAACCCAGGCGCGTGGATCCTCGGGCCCCTTCGCGGTGGCCTGCTCGGCGGCTTCGCGGGCCGCGGAGACCTGGCCACTGGCCAGGCGGGCGGCGGCCAGCACGGACCAGGCCCGGGTGGAGTCCGGATTGATTTTGGTGGCTTGGTCCGCCGGTCGTTCCGCTTCCTTGTATTTGCCCAAAGTAAGAAGCAGCTCGCCCAAGCCTTCGGCCGTGTCCCCGTCCTCGGGATCGAGACGGAATGCCTCCTCCAGCGCCTTCACGGCCTCCTCCCGGCGTCCCATCGACAGCATGAGCGAACACAAAAAGCGCCGGGGTTCAGGGTCGCGCGGCCCATAGGCGGCAGCCAACCGGGCATCGGCCTCCGCTTCGGAAGGGTGACCCCAGGCGATGCGCACCATGGCACGGCGGAGAAGAAGTCCGGGATCGTTGGGGTGGCGGTCAATGGCGGCCGAGATGGCTTTTTCGGCCTGGGCGTAATCCTGATTGAGCACGGTTTGTTCGGCTGCGGCCACCGCGGGATCAAAGAGGGGGCTTCGACCCGTCCACTTTTCGAGCTCGCGGATGCGGACGTAGGCATTGGGCTCCAGGGAGAATTCCCGTAGTCGGATCAGGGCGGTAAAAGGAACAGATTCGGAGCGGGCGGGTGCACCGCCACCCTTGACCGCCAAGGATCCTCGCGAGGCCACGCCCACGAGCTTTCCCGCTTCGTTGAGAACCGGGGAGCCCGATTGTCCGGGCATCATGGGGACGGTCGTCAGCATGGGCCGGCCCGGGGAGGAGGGGAGGGAGCGGACCTTTCCCCGGGAGGTGACCGGCAGGTTCATGGAGAGAGGGAATCCGCAAACCCATAGGGAGTCGCCGGGAGCCGGCTCCTGGTCGGCGAAGCGCAGAAACATCTGTTCTTCGGCCCCCGTCCGGAGAATGACGGCGTCGGCGGAAAAATCCCCAGGACAGATTTCCTTCACCGGAAAGATTTTACCCAAGGCATTGCGGGCGGAGATGCGATCCCGGCCCGCCACCACATGCGCGGCGGTCAGGACCAGGCCGTCTTCGGTGAGAAAGCAGCCTGAGCCAATGACATTCTCTCTTTCATCCAGAATTTGCACCAAGGCCCGTGAGATATGCGGGGCCGGCGTTCCCACGGACATCCGGTCCGGCCGCAACATGGCGGCCAGGGATCCCGACAGGAGATCCCCTTGCTTGCCGGCCTCCTCCAAGGCGGCCTTGGCGGCGGCCAGCTTGTTTTGATGGAGAAGACTCCGGCCAAGGATCCGTTGAACTTCCGGATCGCGGGGGGCGATCTCCAAGGCGGCGTGGGCCGCTTGTTCCGCCTCGGCGTAGCGCCCTGAGAAATCGAGCGCACGGGCTTTCAGCTTGCGGGCCTCGGGATTGTCTTTGTTCCACCAAAGAGCTTGGCTGGCTGCCACCACGGCCCGCTTTCCGCCTTCGCGAGGGGGCCAAAGACCCTCGGTGGACTCCTCTCCGGCGGCGATAACCCCGGTTAACCCCAGGAGCAGCAACCCCCCAGCGACCCACCGATATGCCGTCCTCAAGGGAATCTTAAAGAAGGGCACCTTGGGAAGCGGGGGGCTTAAGGCCAAGCACTTCGTAGGCGCGCGGCAGAGCCGTGCGGCCCTGGGGAGTCCGCTGGAGATAACCCTCGAGGATCAGGTAGGGCTCATGAACCTCCTCCAGCGTACCGGGCTCCTCACCCACCGCGGCGGCCAGGGAGTGGAGTCCGGTGGGTCCGCCTTGGAATTTTCCGGTCAGGGCCTGGAGAAGCCGCTTGTCCATTTCATCCAGGCCGTGGCGATCGATTTCCAGCATCTCCAGGGCAGAGACCACGGAATCGAAGCCGGCCTTTCCGCCGGAGCGGGCGAGAGCGTAGTCCCGGACCCAGCGCAGGAGATTGTTGGCGATGCGTGGGGTGCCGCGGCTACGGCGGGCAATTTCCGGTGCGGCCGCATCATCCAGCCGGGTGTCGAGGAGTTGGGCGGAGCGGCGGACGATGCGGGTCAGATCCTCGGCGGAGTAGTAGTCGAGCCGGTGGGCGACGCCGAAACGGGAGCGGAGAGGGGCGCTCAGCAATCCGGCCCGGGTGGTGGCGCCGATGAGTGTGAAACGGGGCAGGTTGAGGCGAACGGAACGGGCGGCGGGCCCCTGATCGATGACGATATCGATCCGGAAATCCTCCAGGGCCGGATAGAGGTATTCCTCGATCACCTTGGAAAGCCGGTGGATTTCATCGATGAAAAGGATGTCTCCCTCCTGCAGGCCGGTCAGAAGCCCGGCGAGGTCACCCGCTTTTTCGATGGCCGGTCCGGAGGTGGTGCGGACGGTGGCGTTCATTTCTGCCCCGAGAATGTGGGCAAGGGTGGTCTTGCCCAGGCCGGGCGGGCCGCTGAGAAGAAGATGGTCGAGGGGTTGGGAGCGGGCGCGGGCGGAATCGAGCAGAATGGAAAGCCGTTCGCGAAGCTTGGGTTGGCCGGCAAAATCGGCGAGACGACCGGGCCGAAGGGACTGGTCGACGGTATCCCCCGGACGGGCCTCAGCGTTCAGCTTGTCGATGGCCTTCGCGGGCATGAGAAACAATGGGCCGAAAAAGCAGGCTTTTAAAGCGCAAGGTGCGGCTTTTGGAGGGGACGAAAGCCTCCGGTTGTCCTAGCTTCCGGCCTCATGAAGTTTTCTTGGGCTGCGGTCTTCGACTGGGACGGGGTAATTTTGGACAGTTCGCGGCACCACGAGGAGAGCTGGGAAAGGCTGGCGCGGGAGACGGGCAAACATCTTCCGGTAGATCACTTCCGAAAAGGCTTCGGGCGGAGGAATATTGAGATCATGCGGGACATGTTGGGTTGGTCCCGGGATTTGGAAGAGATTGACCGGCTCAGCCGCCGAAAGGAGGAGTTGTACCGCGAGGTGGTCAAGGAGCGGGGGATCGACCCTCTGCCCGGGGTACGATCCTGGCTTGAGCAGTTGGCGAAATGCAAAATCCCCTGCGGGATCGGCTCTTCCACCGAGCAAAAAAATGTCCTGCTGGGGCTAGAAAAACTTGGATTGTCGGGGCTTTTCCAAACGGCGGTCACGGCAGAACACGTGCAGCGCGGGAAACCCGCTCCCGATGTCTTTTTGGAAGTTGCCCGGCAACTGGGGGTCGAACCGGGGCGGTGTGTGGTCTTTGAGGACGCCCCAGCCGGGGTGGAGGCGGGAAGGGCCGCGGGCATGAAAGTTGTGGGAGTTACGACCACCCATCCCGGCGGTCATCTGGAGGGGGTGTTTCGGGAGGTGGCCCGATTGGACGAATTGACGGTTCCGGAAGTGCAGAGCTGGTTTTCGGTGGCTGCTTGATGGCGGTGGGGGCTCTCCCTAGAACGATGAAGATGCAGGGGATCCATACGCTGGTGGAAGGATTTGGCGGTTTAATCGTCCGTTCCTGTCAGACTGCCGGGGGCATTTTCCTGCTTTTGGCCGATACATTGCGGAGTCTCTTTCGCTACCGGATCCGGTGGGATCAGTTGCTGGAACAGATGTACTTTATTGGAATCCGCTCCCAGGTGGTGGTGCTGACCACGGGGGCGTTCACCGGAGCGGTGTTTGCCGCCCAGGTGTGGTTTCAGTTTAAGCGGTTTGGGATGGAGTCGGCGATCGGCCCAACCGTCTCGATTGCCATGTGCCGGGAGCTTGGACCTGTGCTGGCCTGTTTGCTGCTCGCCGGGCGGGTGGGAGCGGCGATGGCGGCCGAGCTGAGTTCGATGAAAATCACCGAACAGGTCGACGCCCTGCGGGCACTGGGAGTTTATCCTACGGAATACCTGATTGTGCCCCGTTTTCTGGCACTGGTCATTTCCGCGCCGGTTCTGACGGCACTTGCCTTGGTGACCGGGATCGGGGTGGGGTATTTTGTGGCGGTGCAGATTTTTGGCGTGGACGGGGCGTACTACTGGGACAACACCATCAAGTACACGGATCGGAAGGACGTGATGATTGCCCTGATCAAATCCTTCATCTTTGCGATCATTATTGCCTCCATCTCCTGCTACAAGGGAATGAACTGTCCGCCCGGCACGGCGGGGGTGGGGAAGACGACGACGGAGGCGGTGGTGAATGCCTCGTTGGCTCTGTTGATTTGCAACTTTTTCCTGACTGTTCTGCTGAACGCGGTGCTGTACTCCAACTGATTTTGCCGTGCTCGAGCTTAAAGACATCCGGAAACGATTGGGCGGGCAGGAGGTGCTGCGAGGCGTCAACCTGAAGGTCGCGCCGGCGGAAAAGGTGGTGGTGATTGGGCGCAGCGGTTGCGGCAAGAGCGTGATGCTGCGCCATGTGATGGGACTCCTGCAACCCGACGGCGGAGAGGTCTTTTTTGAGGGCAAGAAGCTGACCGGGTTGGGGGAAGAGGCCTGGAATCCTTACCGCCGGAAAATTGGCATGCTGTTTCAGGGGGCGGCACTGTTCGATTCCCTTTCGGTTTTTGAAAACTTGGCTTTTCCGCTTCGGGAAGAGGGAGAAAAGGACGAGAAGGTGCTGCGGGACAAGGTGGCAGAGTCTCTCAAGATTGTTTCGCTTTCCGGTACGGAATCCAAGATGCCGGCAGAGTTGAGCGGCGGCATGAAAAAACGGGTCGCCTTGGCCCGCGCGGTGATCCGTCGTCCCGACCTGATGCTCTATGATGAACCGACCACCGGTCTGGACCCCGTGGTGGGGGACAGCATCAACCGGTTGATTCTCCATTTGGGAAAGATGTTCGGGATGGCCTCGATTGTGGTGACTCACGATATGACGAGTGCACGGATGGTGGGTGATCGGATTGCCTACCTGCATGACGGGAAAATTTACTTTGAAGGAACGCCGGAGCAGGTGGACCGCTGCGAAGATCCGCTGGTGCGGGACTTCGTCCGCGGGCATGCTTCCGGCATGGACGTCATCGGCTAGGAAGGAGAACCAAGGAAATGAGAGAGAGCAACCTGGAAGTGAAAGTGGGCCTTTTTGTCCTCGCCGGACTGGCGGCGATGGGGATGTTGATCATGGCCTTTGGAAAATTTGGCAACTATTTGAAAAAGACCTATCCGGTGGTGGTGGAATTTCAGGATGCCCGCGATATCCTGAAAAATTCCAAGGTGTTATGGCGGGGGGCCCAGATTGGGGTGGTGGCGGACACGCCTCTCTATCAGGCAGGACAAAATTTTGTGGAGCTCACCTTGAAAATCAACGCAGGAATCGAAATTCCCACAGGCTCGAGATTCCGGATCGACCAGTATGGCATGCTGGGGGACCGGTTTGTCCGGGTGGTGCCTCCCGAAAAACTGGACGGAACCTTCCTGGCTCCCGGCGCCCGGGTGCAAGGCGAGCAGGAGGCCGGGCTGAATGCGATGCTGGCCTCAGCGGGTCCGGCCTTGGAAGAGATTCGCTCGGCGGCGCGAAGGGTGGACGAGTTTGCCAAGGCGGCCACCGGGCTGGTGCAGGAAGCGGAGAAAGGGAAAGGCCCCCTCTACACCCTGATGAAGGACGAAAAGATGGCCAATGACATGAAAGCTCTGATGGCCAATCTACGGAAACACGGAGTTCTTTTTTACAGTGATGACGCGGGGAAGACGGACGAAGCCAAGTCCAAGAAAACGGAGAAAAGCAGTTCCCCCAACCGTGCGGTGCGGTGAGCGGCTCCGCCGGAGCCATTCTCCTTGCCGCCGGTCAGGGCCGGCGTTTGGGCCACGATAAATCGATCACCGAAATCGCGGGACAGCCGGTGCTCGCCCACCCGCTGCGCCCCCTCCTGCAATGTCCCCAGATTGGAATGGTGGTGGTGACAGTCCGGAACGATGTGGTCGAGCTGGCCCAAAAATGGCTGGCGACCACGGATTTGCCGGCAGCGCGGGTGCGTTTCATTCCGGGGGGCAAGGAAAGACAGGATTCCGTCTGGGAAGGATTGGAAGCTCTGGGGAAGTCGGTGGAATGGGCGGTGGTGCACGATGCGGCTCGGGTTTTGACGACTCGTGCGCTGATCGAGAAGGTAGTTATGGGAGCGCAGGTCACGGGGGCGGCGGCGGCCGCATCCAAAATGTCCGATACCGTGAGGGCCACAGACAATTCCGGGAGAATTCTTCGATTAGTGGATCGAGAGGGTCTTTGGCGGATGGAGACGCCGCAGGTGGTGAAGACGGAGGTGTTGCGCAGGGGATTGCAGATGGCGAGGGATAGGAAGGTAGTGGTGACGGACTGTCTGGCGGCGGCGGAGTTAGCGGGGGTTCAAGGGGTGTTGGTGGAATCAGGTGAGCCGAACTTAAAGATCACCGTTCCTTCCGACTGGGTTCTTTCCGAGGTCTGGCTGAAGCAGTGGCGCTGACGGGATTCGAACCCGTGTATGGTCCTTGAAAGGGACCTGTCCTAGGCCTCTAGACGACAGCGCCAAGAGCGGGATACCCTACCCGAGGACGTCTCCATCCCAAAGTTGATTTTGACCTCTGACCCCAAGGCTTAAAAAGACGATCCACAAGAGGTTCCGGTGCAGAGACTTAAATGACCTCTGACCATAAAACTTAATATATTTATGTATCATGATATAATGATATGAAACTCGACATCGCGTGGTTGGTCTCTTAAGGTTTTGCGGTGGAAGCGCGAGAACGAATTCTCCTAAAGCGGCGCCTGCTGGAACAGGCGCTGGCCCAGCGGATTGTGCTGATGGACGGGGCCATGGGAACCATGGTGCAGCGGCATTCTTTGAGCGAAAAAGATTTTCGGGGCGACCGCTTTGCCTCCCATGACAGAGATCTCAAGGGTAACAACGACATCCTGGCAATCACCCGACCCGATGTGATCGGGGGGATTCACCGCGCCTATCTCGAGGCAGGCGCGGAGATCATTGAAACCAACACGTTCAACGCGACTTCGATTTCGCAGGCGGATTACGGTCTGGAAAGCGCGGTGCGGGATATCAACTTGGCGGCGTCGCGGTTGGCCCGGAAAACCGCGGACGAATTCCTTGCCGCCCACCCCGGCCGACAGGCTTGGGTCGCCGGCGCGGTGGGTCCCACCAACCGCACAGCCTCCATGTCTCCGGATGTGAACCGGCCGGACTATCGCGCCGTAACTTTCCGGCAGTTGGCAGAGGCTTATGGCGAGCAAATCAGGGCCCTGATCGAGGGAGGGGTCGACTTGCTTCTGCCGGAAACAACCTTCGATACACTGAATCTCAAAGCCGCCCTTTGGGCGATGGAGGAGATTTTTGACGAGCTGGGTTACCGCCTGCCGGTGATGATCTCCGTGACCATCACGGACGCCTCGGGGCGGACCTTATCCGGCCAGACCACGGAGGCCTTCTGGCATTCCATCCGCCATGCACGGCCTTTCAGCGTGGGCATCAACTGCGCCCTGGGGCCCAAGGAGATGCGACCCTATCTGGCCGCGCTTTCCAAAGTGGCGGATTGCTTTGTCAGTTGTTATCCGAACGCAGGTCTGCCCAACGCCTTTGGGGGCTACGATGAAACGCCCCAACAGATGGCCGAGGTTTTGCGGGAGTTCGGGCAGGCCGGGTTCCTGAATCTGGTGGGGGGTTGTTGCGGAACCACCCCCGAACACATCGCCGCCATCGGGCAGGGGGTGCGTGCTTTGCCGCCCCGGGTCGCCCAACCGCCGCCGCCGGCAACGGTTCTGAGCGGCCTGGAACCCTATACCATCGGGACGGGGGGATCCTTTACCTCCATTGGAGAGCGGACCAACGTGACGGGATCCCCCAAGTTTGCCGGGCTCATCAAGGAAGGTAAATTTGACGAGGCGGTCGCGGTGGCACGACAGCAGGTGGAGGCGGGCGCCAACCTGATCGACATCAATTTTGACGAAGCGTTGTTGGACGGCGAGGCCAGCATGACGCGATTTCTCAACCTGATTGCCAGCGAACCGGAGATCTCACGGGTGCCGCTGGTATTGGACAGCTCCAAATGGTCTGTTCTTGAGGCCGGTTTGCAGTGTGTCCAAGGCAAGTCGGTGGTGAACTCGATCAGCCTTAAGGAAGGCGAGGAGGCTTTTTTGGAACAGGCCCGGAAGGCCCGCCGCTATGGAGCCGCGGTCATCGTGATGGCCTTTGATGAGGAGGGCCAAGCCGCCGATCGGAAGCGAAAAGTGGAAATCTGCCGAAGGGCCTACCGGCTTTTGACCGAAAAAGCCGGATTTGCCCCGGAGGATATCATCTTCGACGTCAACATCCTGACCGTGGCCACGGGCATTGAAGAGCACAACGGGTACGCGGTGGAGTTCATCGAGGCCGTCCGTGAAATCAAACAAACCTTGCCGGGCTGCAAAACGAGCGGGGGAGTCAGCAATATTTCCTTCTCCTTCCGGGGCAACAACCCGGTCCGGGAGGCGATGCATTCCTGCTTCCTTTATCATGCGATTCAGGCGGGACTGGACATGGCCATCGTCAACGCCGGGCAACTGGCGGTCTATGAGGAGATCCCTGCGGATTTAAAAACGCGGGTGGAAGACGTTCTGCTCAATCGGCGGCCTGACGCCACCGAGCGGATGCTGGAATTTGCCGAAACGGTGAAAGCGGGGGGTAGGGCGACGGTGAAGGATGAGGCTTGGCGCAAGGGAAGCGTGGAGGACCGGTTGCTGCATGCCCTGCTGAAGGGGATCACCGACCATATCGATGAGGACACCGAGGAGGCTCGTCAGAAATATGGCCGCCCGCTCGAAGTGATCGAAGGGCCGTTGATGGGGGGGATGCGCCACGTGGGTGACCTCTTTGGAGAGGGGAAAATGTTCCTTCCCCAGGTGGTCAAAAGCGCCCGCGTGATGAAGAAAGCGGTCGCGTATCTGACCCCCTTCATGGAAAAGGAAAAGGCGGCGGGGGCAAAATCGCGCGCTGGAAAAATTCTCATGGCCACGGTGAAGGGAGATGTGCACGACATCGGCAAGAACATCGTGGGGGTGGTGCTGGCCTGCAACGGCTACGAGGTGATCGACCTCGGGGTCATGGTGCCGTGCGAAAAGATCCTCGCCGAGGCCAGGAGTCACGGTGTGGATGTGATTGGACTCAGCGGACTGATCACCCCCTCACTGGATGAAATGGTCACGGTCGCCTCCGAGATGGATCGGGAAAAATTCCAGATCCCCCTCCTGATCGGCGGGGCGACCACCAGCGCCGCCCATACCGCCGTCAAAATCGCGCCGGTCTACGCGGGGCCCGTGGTCCACGTGATCGACGCCTCCCGGGTCGTGGGGGTAGCCCAGCAACTTCTGTCCCAGGACAAAAGTCCGGCGTTTGTGCGGCAGGTCCGTCAGGACCAGGAAAAGGCCCGGAAGGATTTTGAGAACCGGCGTTCCGCCCAGAGGCTTCTGCCCCTCGCCGAAGCCCGCCGCAACGCCGCCCGTTTCGACTGGTCCGAGGAGCCGGCCAAGCCGGAATTCCTGGGGGTGCGCGTCTACGAGGATTTTCCCCTGGCCGACTTGATTGATTACATTGATTGGTCGCCCTTCTTTCATGCCTGGGAGCTCCGGGGTCGGTTTCCGAAAATTTTCGACGATCCGGTCGTAGGTACGGAGGCACGCAAACTGTATGACGACGCTCAGATCCTTCTAAAAAAAATTCTCCAGGAAAAGAGAATCCGGGCCCGCGGGGTCATGGCTTTTTTTCCCGCCCATGCGGAGGGAGATGACATCCTGCTGTACACCGATGACACCCGTCAAAAGATCCGGGCGCGGCTCCACGGGCTCCGGCAACAGGCGGCCCGGACCGACGGTCAACCCAACCGTTGCCTGGCAGACTTTGTGGCCCCGGTTTCCAGCGGGAAAAAAGATTATGTGGGGGCGTTCGCGGTCACCGCCGGCCACGGAGTGGAGGAGTGGGCGCGCGAACTCGAGAAAAAGCATGATGATTACCAAGCGATTCTTTTGAAGGCGCTGGCGGACCGATGCGCAGAGGCATTTGCGGAAAAAATGCATGAACTGGCGCGTCAGGCTTGGGGTTTCGGCTCGGCAGAAAAGCTCTCCAAGGAGGATCTGATTGATGAAAAGTACCGGGGGATTCGCCCGGCCGCAGGATATCCTGCGTGTCCAGACCACACAGAAAAAATGGGCCTGATGGCATTGCTGGAGGCAGAGAAGCACACGGGCATCCGTTTAACCGAGAGCTGTGCCATGACTCCGGCCAGTTCGGTGAGCGGGTTGTACTTCGGTCATCCCGAGGCGCGGTATTTTGCGGTTGGGGCGATCGGAAAAGACCAGGTGGAGGACTACGCCAACCGCAAAGGGGTGGGAATAAAGGAAATGGAAAAGTGGCTCCAACCCAACCTTGCCTACAATCCGGCCAGCTAAATTCTTGGGCCCGTTTCCAAGGTTTCCTCGATTCTAAATCCCTATTCCATTGACCCTTAAGGGACGGATTCTAGTTTGTCGGGATGATGTTCCGCCCATGGGTTTTCTTGGTGCTCAGCTGGGGGCTTTGTTCGGGCGGGGTCATGGCCCAGGAAAAAGGGAAGCCCAACGTCGTTTTCGGTAAGTTGCAGGACCTGGAGATTGAGCTGGTCCCGGTTCCCGACTCCGTTGGCTCCGGGGGTAAGCCCATCCCCACCGGATCTGAGGCCAAGTCCTCGCAGGACGGAAGATGGCTCCGGATCGACGTGCCTTTTTCCACGGAGAAAAAAAACACCCCTGAACTAAAATTTCGCTTCTACCTGGAGGGATACGAGGTGGTGGAGGGGGAGGCGGGAGCCAAGGATATGGAGAAATTTGTGGTTTTGACAGGGGAGGTGTCCTACCGGGATGTGCCCAAAGGAGCCAAACATTATGCCGGAATGTTTCTCCCGCCCTCCTCCACGTTGCGTTTTGCCGGTTTGAAGCCGAATGGAGAGACTGACTGGAGCGGTCGAAAAATGAATCTGAGAGTGGAGGCAACGGACCGGGGAAATCCAATTGAGGAGGCGTTTGATTTGCAGGGAGACAAAGACAAGGGGCTGAGCGGTCGCGGCGGGAAAAAAGATCCCGATTGGCACAAGGCGGCGGACGCCCAGGAAATTCCCGGAATTCTGCTGCCCATCACGGAAACCCCTTTCTGGCCCAAGGATTTCAAGCGGTATCCCCAGCTGAAAAAGCCCTAACAGGGGAGTCTCGGCGGCATGCCTTCCTTCTCCCGCGTCCTCGCCGTCGATCTGGGTGCCTCGGCCGTTCGTTTGCTGGAAATTGGTCCGGATCCCAAAGGACGGCCGGTGGTGTTGGCCTGCAGTCAGGAGGAAATTCCCTACGACCCGGCAAAAACTTCGGATTTTTTTGCCCTTTACGCCCAGGCCTTGTCCGCGGCTTTGGGGCGTCTGGCGAGCAAAACGCGGAACTGTCACCTTTGCCTTGGAGGACCGGCGGTTTTTGCGCGAATTCTCAAAGTTCCGGCCGCGCAGCCCGCCAAGGTGGGATCCATGATCGGCTTTGAGGCACAACAAACCGTTCCCGCCATCGAACAGGCCTTGTGGGATTATCAGGTTTTGCCTTCTCCGCAGGCCGGGGAGGTGGAAGCCCTGATCCTTGCCATCAAAAAGGAAACGGTGGAGGAAATGTCGGCGGCCGCCGCCTCGGTTGGGTTGAGGCCGCAGACGGTAACCTTAGCTCCCGCGGCCCTGGTCAACGGCCTTGCCTTTAATTATCCCGAGGTGGGGGGGTGTTCCCTGGTGATGGAGATTGGTGCCCGGGCCACCACGATTCTCCTGGTGGAAGGAGGGCGGCTTTTCGTCCGGGTGGTCCCGCTCGGTGGCGGGGCCGTGTCCCAGGCCGTGGCCACCGACCTCCAAGAATCGTTTGTCGGGGCGGAGCTTTTGAAAAAGGCCAAAGGCTTTGTTCATCCCGGCGGGGCCTACGAGGATTCAGCGGATGCGGCCACCGCGCGGATTTCGAAGTTGTCTCGGGGCATCATGACTCGTTTACACACCGAGGTGGAGCGCTCGGTGACCTTTTTCCGCAGCCAGCAGGGGGGGAGTAAGCCGACCCAGGCCTGGCTGGCGGGAGGGGGTGCCTTGCTGGGTTACACCGACCTCTTTTTTCAGGAAAAATTAAGAATCCCCGTGCAGTTTTTCCAGCCCTTCCGAAGACTGGCTTTGCCGGGGGGGAGCGATGGGCAGGCAGCGGCCGGCACATTTCCAGCTTGGGCGGCGGTGGTGGGCACCGCCCTCCAGTCCATGACCGAGGCACCCGTATCCATCAACGTGCTGGGAGCGATGGGCCGGGCGCAGGCCCAGAAAAGCCGGGATTTGCCGGCGATGGCCGTGGCTGCAGTGGCGGGGGCTTCCTTGCTCTTTTTGCCGGGTCTTCATGGTGCCTGGCAGGCGGCGAAGTCCGCCCAACAGTTGGCTGGGGAAACGGAAAGGGTGGAGCAGGCAAGTCAAGCCCTGCAAAAATTGGAGGCGGAAAACAAAAAATTCACCGCCTCCCTCCAGCAGTTGGAGCTGGCCCTGTCCCTTGAAAAGCAGCGTTTGCGCTGGCCAAGATTGCTGCAGGAACTGAGGCGTCACAGTCCAAAAAAGCTTTGGATCACCAGCTTGAAGGTTCTGCCGGCCGAAGAGGCTGCGACCGCCCCAGCGGCGGGCAAGGCGGGCTCGGTTCCTGCTCCGGTGGTGGAGATCGGGGGCATGTTTGAAACCCAGTCGGCCGTTGCCGACGCCGAAGCGGTGGCAAATTTCCAAAAGGCCCTGGAAGCGGGGGGGGTCCTGGTTAACGTCACCGTGGTGGAGCGGGAAACCCCCTTGTATGTCGATGGGAAAACGGATCAGGTTGCCCTGAAATTCCGATTGAAAGCGGACTGGCCCTGGCAGACCCCGGAAAAAGCGCCCCCGCCGGGTGCGGCACCATGAAGGCCGGTCTGGATCGCCAGCAGTTGGGGGGAGTGGCTGGGGGAGCAATCCTGCTTTTGGCGGCGGGTGCCCTGGCTTGGTGGGGTTTGGGGAGTCTCGGGGAAAAACAGGCAGAGGCGCAGGCCCTGGCCGAGCGGATGGGGAATCCGGCCTTGGCGGCCTTGCTGGGCGATCCTTCCGGTGCCACGAGAGCGAATCGGGAAGCGGGAGAAATCCAGAAAATCGAGAAGGAGCTTTGGGAAAAAGATGGATCCATGACCAAAGTTTGGTCGCAGGGAACGCGGGAGGCTTATGGCGAGGGGCAAGACTGGTCCAAAAACCCGGAAAAATGGAAAGACAGACTGATTCAAATTCAAAGTGACCTGCAAAAAGCCGCCCCAGGCAGCCAAATGCAGTTGGCGCCGGATTTCTATCTCGGTCTGGAGACCTACCGCCAAAAAAGTCCCTCGGCGGAGGAAGTCCCCGGTCTGGCCCTCCATCTTTCGGTGGCCCAGCGTTTGGTGGAGCGGTTGATGGAGGCACGGAAATCCGCCGAACAGTATCCCACCCTCTGCGAATTCCGGGCTTTATCGGGCCCGGGCTCCTCGGCTGAAAAAGCGGTGGAAGCCCCATCGGGCACGCCCCCCGCCAAGCCAGGCAGCCCTCCGGCCGGGCCCGAGAAAAAAAGTTTCCAAGCCGAAATCCGCTGTTCCCCGGAGGTGCTTTATACGTACGTGCGACTGCTGGCGACCGATCCCTGGCTATTCATTCTCACGGATCTTTCCGTCACCAATGCCAAAGAGACCTTTCCCCTTCGCTCGGAAATCGCCAAAAAGTTTTCCTCGGATGGAACCGCGGGAGTCCCTGGTGATCCCGGGGCCAAACCAGGTAGAAAACTTCTGGAGGTTTTAGCGGGGGAAGAAAGCCTGACGGTCCGGTTGAATTTGGACTTTGTGGCCTGGCGAAATCCGGAGGAGGCTAAGGCGGGATCTCCGCCGGCCCGGTCCCCATGAAAGTCTCTCCATGGATGGGGGGCGGAATCGTGGTCGCCCTTTTCGCCGGGATGGCGTTCGCGTTGGTCGCCCTCTGGATGCCTGGTAAGATTGTTCCAGGCGAAAGTCTTGGGGGAGCCAGCAAATCGGTACTTACGGAAGCCAAGCAAAAAGCCGATGGGTTTCGGAAGACTCGGGAGAAATTGGCTCGGGAGGTCGAGGGGCTTCAAGGTCTTACGGGGGAGGAAGGGGAGCACCGGGTATTTGTTTCCGCCCAGTTGGTTTACCTTCCCGGGAATGTGGAGCCCGTCCAGCCTCTGGACCGCAAAATGAAAACGGAGGATGGACTGGAGGTGGGTTGGAAAATGAAGTATCGATTGGATCCAGCGGATCCCGGCATCAAAGACGGCGATCCAGACGGGGATGGTTTCACCAACTTGGAGGAGTTCCTTTCCCGCACCGATCCAACGCAGAAGAGCGACAGTCCCGCCAAGGAAAGCAAGCTGAAGTCCCGCTCGGGGGATCCGGTGGCCATGGCGGTGAGTTTTCCGGAGAAAAGCGGTGGTCTCTACACCCTGCGTTTTCAGGTCGGGACCAAACGGCGGGAGTTTAAGGGCAAGCCGGGAGAGTCTTTTTGGGTGATGGCGGGGCCTGACGGGGCGGAGGTTTTTTCCGAGCAGGGCAAAATGAAGGCAGCGCGCGACAAGGCCAAGGAGTCTGGCCAAAACAGCCACGTGATCCCCCTGAAATTTGCCTCCTATGAGGAAAAGGTTGAAAAAATCAAGGACCAGAAGGCGGGGGGGGTGGAAGTCGAAGTCGATAATTCGGTGGTGATGCTGGAAAGAGGGGATGCCCTTCAGGGGGTCCAAAAAGTGGTTTTCAGCACTCCCCAGCGGCCGCAACCCTTGTCTTGGGATGTCGGGGAGATCCGTTTTTTCACCCCCGTGTCGGGAGGGACGGAGGTAGGACCTTTCCGGGTGGGCGAGAAATTTTCCTTTGAGGGTAAGGAATTTGCGATCATCGGGCGGGAAGGAAAAAAAATCCACATTCGGAATCTTACCGAGGCGGGCAAGGAACCCTTTTGGGTGCCACCGGAAAATTCCTCCCCAGAAACCCCGGCGGCCCCCTGACAGAGAGAAAAAGAAAGCTGTTCGCAACGATTCGCAAGTTTTTCGCTTCTTGGGCTTGAGGGCGTTGACCTGCGGGGTCAGGGAGAAAGTATACCTGAAACGGTATGCCGCTTTTTCTCCTTTTTCTCTTGGGAACCCTCCTGCTTCCCGGGGCCTTGCATTCCCAGGGGGACGTGGACCCGGCGGGCGCCGAGGCTGTGGCCCGGCCCCCAAACTCGGCAGCCATGATGCAGAGAGAGATCGACCGTCGTCGGGAATTAACCTTTCGTCTGAACGAAATCCTGGATTTGGCCGACCGTCTTTACGAATCCGGAGAGTGGGATCATGCCGAAGCCAAATACAACCTCGTTCTGCGGGAGACCGACCCGCAAGCCCAGACCGGAGGGTTCTACAAAAGGGCGCAAATCGGCAAAGCCCGTTGTTTTGCCGCCAAGGCTTTGGCCAAGGAAGACAAGGGTAACCTGGCGGAGGCGGCTGGCCTCTGGAAGCAGGCAGCGGAAATCGACCCGACCAACAAGGCTGTGGCCAGGAAGGCGGCGGAGGCCCAGGAGGCAGGAAGCCGACAAGCCAATCCCTTTCCCGGAAACCCCGCAGTTTCTCCTGATTTATTGCAGAAGACAGCTGAAATCAAAAAGCTCCTTTCGTTAGCCGACCAGCTCACGGAGACAGGTCAATATGACGAAGCGAGGAAAAAACTGGATGATGTCCTGCGAATCGACCCCTACCACCGGGTGGCCCGGAAAAAAATTGAAATCTTGGAAGAAAAGAGAATGGCCGCAGCCGACCTCCGGTACTTGGCCAGCCGGGAAAAGGCCCTGGCCAAAGTGACCGAGGCCTGGCTCCCCCCGCCCCCGGCGAAGGTCGATCCCAGTAAGGTCCGACAGACCGGGGCGGCCGGAGATTCGAACGCTGCGGCGATCCTTAAAAAATTGGCGGAAATCAAGATCCCGGAACTGACATTCAACGAGCGGCCGATCCGGGCGGCGGTGGAGGAACTCCAGCGTTTGAGTGAGCAGTACGACCCCGAAAAGAAAGGGCTCAATTTTGTCCTGCGTTTGCCTCCGGCGGCGCAAGGCAACGATCCCGAGGCGGCCACGGTCAGTCTGGAGTTAAGGGATATTACCCTGCAAACGGCCCTGAAATACCTTTGTGAGCAGGTCCGGGGCGGGGAGAAGCTTCGATCCGAGGTTGAGAACACCGCTGTTTTTTTGCTGCCGGTCACAGAAACGGGCGGTGAATTGGAGACCCGCAGTTACAATCTGCCGCCCAGTCTGATCGCCAACTTACCCTCCGCCTCCAATGATCCCAAGACCTTGGGCGGGGAGATTCTGAAAAACATCGGAGTCAATGTCTCCGTGGAGGGGGCCTCGGCGGTTTGTTTTCGTGACACCGGTAAAATGGTGGCGCGAAACACGCCCGGAGAGCTCAACAAGATCGACCAACGGATCCGGGATGCCCAGGGGGAGCGGGCGCAAAAGCAGTTCGAGGTGGAAACAAAATTCCTCCAGTTTTCCGAGAATGATTTGAAAAATTTCACCTTCAACCTGCAGATGAGCGGAAACGCCAGCATCCCCGCACCAGGAACTCCCGGCCAAATTTATAATCCTGCGACTGTCAGTGGTGGCACCGATGGACTGCGCGGGACCGCCGGCTTGACTCAAACCGGCGTTTCGGCGATTTCGCTGCAAAATCTGCTGGATCCGACGTATCCGCAAGATATCTCCAACCAAGTGGGCTTAAATGCCCATGTTTTTGGGCGTGGATTCGCGGCCGTTTTGCAACTACTCCAGAATGCCGTCGGCCGTGATCTCGTGGCCGCACCCCGGGTGACCTTGGCGGACGGGAAAGAGTCGAAAATTGTCATCAGTCGCGAAATGTTTTACCCGACAAGTTACACCCAGCCTACGGTTCCCAACAACGACCAGGGGGTGGGGGCTGGATTTATCCTGCCCAGTAATCCGACGGGCTTTGAGTCCCGAAATATCGGGGTAAGTCTGATTGTCAAAGGGGAGTCCACTTCGATTCCCAAGGCCGTGGATCTGGACTTCACCAAACTTGAGGTTGAGGAATTTGAGGGCTTTCTCGATTACGGAGCCGATATCGCGACTGTTTCCAGCGGCGAGGGGGGCGCTTTGAGCCCGGGGGTTGCCACGGTCGATCCTACACCCCAACTCATTGGCAGGGCTCCATATATGGTTCCTATTTTTTCCAAGCGTTCCCTCCAAAGCCGGGTACGGCTCTTGGATGGTGAGACGGTCGGTTTGGGCGGGCTCATTGCCGAAACTGTTCAGGCCGTGGATGACAAGGTGCCCGGTTTGGGAGACGTGCCCTTGCTGGGGCGACTTTTTCGAAGCGAGGCCTCGCAAAAAGTCCGATTCAACCTGGTCATTTTTTGTACCGTCCGGCTCATTGAGCCGGACGGTTCCTTGAGTTTTCCGGAAGATGAGACCAACCCCGAGTATGCCCAGACTGGCTCCACCGAGATGATGCCCTCCGTGCCATGAGAAGACTTCTCCAGGGTCTTCTTGTCCTCGGGTGGTTCGCCGGGACGCTTTTTTCGGCCGACCTTCAGGAGCAGTTGGCAACGGAAAGCCAAAAACGCGCGCAAATGATCCAGCCTTTGCAGCGTGCCCTTTCTCAGGGCGAGCAAAGCGCGGCGCAGGGGGAGACCTTACGCGCCTGGCAAGAGTTGACGCAGGTTTGGCAACAGACCCCCGAATCCCTGCAAAACACCCCGGTAGGACGCCAAGTTCTCGAGAAGCTGGCCCTTTGGGAGGCCAAAATGGCCGAGATCGAGGCAGGGAAGTCGCAGTGGCCCAAGGCCCGAGATTGGGCCCTGCTTTCCCTGCAACATGACCCGCATAACGAAAAAGCTTCCTCCCTCCTGGAAAAGGCCAATGCCATCCTGCAGCGCGGTGCCGTGGCCGGTGAGGAAACGAATCCAGCCCTCACAGGCCCCTTTTTCAGCAAATTGCAAGGGGTGCGGAACGGCCTGAAAGAGGCCGAACAACTCCGCGAAACCGGCCAACTGGATTTGGCGGAAACCCGCTTTGAGGATGTGCTGAAGCTGGACCCGTTTAACGCCGTAGCCACCGAAGGAATCCGAAAGATTTACAGTGAGCGGGCTTTGGTGGCGGCCCAATCCCGGGATCTGTCCAATCTCCAGCGGCGCCGGGAGGTACGCGAGGCCTGGAACAATATTTACCCGAAAAAAGCGGGGGTGGTGGGGGGTAGTCAAATCACCGGTCCGCTGACCGCCTCCGCCACCTTTTTGTTGGAGCAAAAACTGAGGGAGATCCGGATACCGCAGATCGATTTTTCCGGGGCGGATCTGGAAACCATTCGCCGGGCCTTAAACACCCTCAGCCGTCAATACGACACGGATGCCGGCAAAGCCGGGGTCAATTTCGTGGTGAGCGCGGATGTCACTGCCTCCCAACCCGTCAACTTGAAGCTACGAAACGTGGCCCTGGGTGAGGTGGTGAAATATGTGGCGCAGATTGCCGGCGTGAAATCCCGCCTCAGCGAGGTGGGGGTGACCTTTAGCCCCCTGGTCGAAACCCGACCTGACCTAATTCCCCGGGAGTTCACTGTCAGCCCTTCCTTTTTCAAACAAAGCTCGGCATCTTCAGAAGGCGCGGGGGCTGCGCCTCGGGGCGGGGGCGGCGGGGTGGCGGAAGGGGCCGAGGGATCCGGACAAAGCGAGACCGCCAAGGCCAAGTTGGAGGAGCTGGGGGTGGTTTTTCCTCCAGGAGGTTTTGCCGTCTACAATCCCAACACGAGCCGCCTGAAAGTGGTGAACAATGCGGAAATGCTGGATCTGATCGGGCAGCTGATTGGAGCGGCTGAGGAGCAGACGCTTTTGATTCAGGTGGGTGTCCGGCTGGTGGAAATTAACCAAACCGACCTGGATAGCGTGACAGCCAACTCCTCGCTGGGAGGCTCGGCCCTTCCCGTGATTCCGGCAGGGTTGACCACCAATAACCAGGGGCCGATTCCCGTGACCGGATCCGGATGGAATGCGCAACTGAATCAGATCCAGGGTGTGGGGCTATTACCCAACAATACCCTGCAGTCCTTTTTACAAACGGGTGTGCTCGCAGGCACCAACCAGCCCAGTAGCTATGCGCTCAACACTATGGAGCTGGGGGGAACAATTCTAAACGGGATGCAGTTCCGCTCCCTGATCACGGCCATTTCCCAGAAAAGCAGCGCCAATGTTTTGGCCAATCCCTCCATCATCCTGAAACGGGGCCAGACCGGAGTGATCGAAATCAGTCAGGAATTCCGCTATGTGCAGGAGTACAACGACCCTCAATCCAGTATTCGCACCATCATTCCTCCCGGGGGCGGTGCCTTTAATACCGGGGTGCCTGGGCCCGAGACGGTCATTGCCTCTTTCCCCTCGCAAATCAGTGATGCGGTGCCCATTGGCGTGAAAATCGGCATTGAGCCGGACATCACGGGCGACAACTCCCGCGTGTTACTCCGGAAAATCGAGCCCAGCTTTGTGGATTTTGATGGCTATATCAATTACGGAACTCAGATCAACTCAGCCTACGCGGCGGCTTATTTCTCCAACTCCGTCACTATTTTGACCAACAATATCCAACAACCGGTTTTTGTCCGGCGGGACCTGACCCTGCCGGCCATCGAGGTGAGTGACGGCCATACCTTGATGCTGGGTGGGCTCTTGCGGGAAGACATCCAGAAGGTTGATGAAAAGGTGCCGATCATCGGCGATATCCCGATATTCGGCCGGGCTTTTCAGGGAAAGACGGAGCAGGCCATCAAAAAGAACACGCTCATTTTCGTGACTCCAAGAATTCTCCAGGTCGACGGGCAGCCGCTGAACCCCACCGCAGGCGCCGCGACCACCGCCGGGACTTCGGCCACCCCCTAGCGACTTAGCGTCGGATCAGGCGATATTCGAAGTCGGACGGGATCTCCCGGGTGTTTCCCGCCGACCAACCCAAGAAATTGGCGGTTGAGTATCCCAAGCCTCCAAAAACAAAGTAAAAAACCGAACTGGCGGTGTCGGCCGTTTCCGATTTGGCGTACCAGACCCTGGGGCCAAGGCCGGAGGGACCGTGGGACGGAATATCCAGCCCGCCTCGGCGCTCCACTTCGCCGACTTTTATTCTTTCCAGGGATTCGTAGCGGACCCAGACCGCTTTTCTGTTTGGCTCAGCGTATCGTGAAGCTGGCTCTTGGAACTGGGCGGGCGGGGCCTGATCCCGACGGGTTTGCTGCGCGGTCTCCATCAAGGGGGAGTCAATGGGCAGTTGGAGAATCTGCCGGTACGTGCCGGCCGGGAGAAAAATTTTTTCCCCGGTATCCTTGGCGGTGATTTCCAGGTCTGCCGGCAAATTCAGGTTCGCGTTTTCGGGAGAAATAGGGGGTTTTTCGTCCCGGTCGGGCAGGAGGTATTCCGCCTTGGCGGAATTTTCCTTCGGAGAGGCCTGGACAGAGTGCCTGCCCGAAGAGACACGAAAATCCGGGCGGGGGGAATCGGCGGCAGGCTTGGCGGCATGGGCGGGCAGAGGGACTTCAAAAGTGATATTTGTCGGGACCGTGTTGTTCTGGGACTTTACCTGGAGCCGGGAGGCGCTGGGGATTTTTTCGGGGTGGGGAGACGGGGAGTTTGTTTGTGAACCAACTGGGCCGATTCCCACGGCCAGCAGCAACCATTGGGACCAAACGATTATTCTCACCCTGAAACAAGCCCGAAACGGCGAAGCCAGACCGCGGCGTGGGGATGTTCCTTGCTCCAGCCCTGAAGTTCCCATAGCCATCCCACTTTTTCCGCAAAAAGATAGAGCCCGGCGAGTCCAAACGCCGCAGTTGGCAAGGTTCCTGCCAAAAAGGAGGGAATGCGGTTGCCTTGCCCCAAAGCGACACACAGCCGGGTGAACACCAGAAAGGCAAAAAGGACGAAGACACTGCCGAAAACCGTGGCCGCAACATTCCGGCGGGCATCGGTCATGCCGAAGGCGATTCCAAAAAGGCAAAGCAGGGGACAGGCCAAGGGGTACATCAGACGATGCCAATGTTCCGTGGCGTAAGGGGCCCGGAGGCGCTGGTTCAAGCGGGTGGTGTCACCTGCCAGGCGGGCCACTTCCGACCAGGGAAGCACGTCCGGGGGAACCAGTTTGGCGGCCAGCATGGCGGGTGGCTCGGTCAATTCCGGAATCAGAAGTTCGGGTAGGATCGGTCCGGCGGTTTCCAGGCCCAGACCCGCTCCATAGTCGATCCGGCGCGCATTTTGCAGATGCCAAACCCCGCCGCGGTATTCCCCGGAAGCCGCAAAGATCTTGGCGATATCCCGACCTTCGGGCTCGGTGCGAAAAAGGATTTCCACGTTTTGAAGGGTTTTGGCCTGCAAATCCAGCCGACCGATGTACCAGATGGTCCCCTCGGTTTGGCCCGGCAACCTTGGGGAGCGGTAAACCACCTGGGAAAAGGAGTTTTCCTCGGTGGGTTCTTTTTTGATCTGCTTTTTCACCTTTTCCCGGTTGGCCTGCGCCAGGGGAGACAGGGAGAAGGAGAGAAAGTAAAGCACGAGGGATAATCCGGCGCTGCATAACAAAAAAGGGCGGGCGAGAATCAAGGGACTCATGCCCGCAGCCAGCAAGGCCACCGACTCCCGGTGGCGGGAGAAGTAAGCCAACACATAAAGCGTCGCGAAAAGCACCCCGACGGGCAGGATGGATTGGGCCAAGTCGGGGAGCTGGACCAGAAAGTATTTGGCCAACAACCAGGGATGGGGGCCCTTCTCAATGAGGCGGCCAATCTTGTCGAAAATGTCAAAGGTAAGCCAAAGGGTGAAAAGAGCGGCGATGACAAAAAGGAGGGGAACCAGAACAGACTGCCAAAGATATTTTTCGACGATTTTCATCTTCCGTGGGAATCTAGCGGAATGTCACCGATCAACCTCGCCCATGATCTTTCCGCCTTGGAGGAGACCGTCAAGCGGTGTCATTCGCTTGTTCCCGCCGTGGAAGCCGCCGGCCGGGCCCTGGCGGAGCGGGTCAAAGCCGGGTCCAAAGTGCTGACTTGTGGCAACGGGGGCAGCGCGGCCGATGCCATGCACCTGGCCGAGGAGATGACCGGGCGTTACCGTGGAAATCGCAAAGCCCTTCCAGCTCTCTCCCTTTCCGCTGATGGCACGGCTTTGACCTGTATTTCCAACGACTGGTCTTTTGAGGATGTTTTCTCCCGCCAAGTAGAGGCCTTTGGGCAACCGGGCGATGTGTTGGTGATTTTTAGCACCAGCGGAAAGTCCCCCAATATCGTCAAAGCCCTCGAAGTTGCCAAAAGTCGTAAAATGCTGAGGCTTGGCGCTTTGGGCAAGGGAGGCGGGGGTGCAAAATCACTTTGTGATCACGCCATCGTTGTGCCGAGTGAGGACACTTCCCGAATCCAGGAAATTCACGGATGGATCATTCATGCTTGGCTGGAATGTGTGGAAGCCTTGGCCGTTGGAAAGACTTAAGCCCGAAGGACTTTATCCTTGGAAAGTGGGGCATCTTTGGATAGGATTTGAGGTTCGCTTGCGGGACTTGCGCCGGATGCCAAGAAACCCGAAAGCCAACCAAAGGAGACAGAATTTATGGCCGTGGTGATTCGTTTGCGGAAAGAGGGCAAAAGAAACCGCCCTTACTTCCGCGTGGTGGTGACCGATAAGCTCAGTCCGCGCGACGGGCGTTTTCTCGAAATGGTCGGGACCTATGATCCGATGGGCAAAAACGAGGGCATGAAGCTCAAGCTGGACCGGATCGATCACTGGATCGGCAAGGGCGCCAAGGCCAGCGAGACCGTGGCCGGGTTTATCCGTAAGGCCCGGCGTAGCGCCAAGTCCTAACTCCCCGGTGAGACCCGGAATCCCATGCGATACTTTCTCGAAATGGTCCTGGGTCGTCTCGTCACCCATCCGGATGAGGTCGATGTCGAGGAAACCGGCGATGACCGGGGCATTCTTTTCCGCATTCGCGTAAATCCCGAGGACCTCGGCCGGATCATCGGTCGCAACGGCCGCACCATCGAGGCCATTCGTTCCCTTCTCAACGCAGCCAGCCGCGATGGCCGGCGCGTCTTTGTGGAGGTCGAGGACGGGGAGGGGGCGGCATGACCATCGACCTCCTCACTCTTTTTCCCGCCATGGCCCAGGCGGTCATGGCGGAGAGCATTCTGGGCCGGGCCCAGCGGGCGGGTTTGGTCAAAATCCGGGTTCACCAACTCCGCGATTATACCCGGGACCGTCACAAGACGGTCGATGATCGCCCTTTCGGCGGCGGTCCCGGCATGGTCATGAAGGCCGAGCCCCTCGTGGATGCCATCGAGCACCTCCGTGGCGAGGGAGCCGACCGTGCCCATGTGATCTACCTTACCCCGGAGGGGAAAAAACTGACGCAGGGCCATGTCCGGGAAATTTCAGCCAAACATCCGCGTCTTCTTCTGGTCAGCGGTCATTATGAGGGAATCGACGAACGGGTGCGGGAAGGCTGGATCGATGAGGAAATTTCCGTCGGAGATTACATCCTCAGCAATGGAACTCTGCCTGCGTTGACCCTGGTCGATGCCCTGGTGCGGCTGATTCCCGGGGTGTTGGGCAACGAGGAATCCGCCGGGACAGACTCTTTCGAGGCAGGCCTGCTGGAGGGTCCCCAATATACCCGACCCGAGACTTTTCGGGGGATGAAGGTGCCGGAGGTGCTGCTTTCCGGGCATCACGCGGAAATTGAGGCGTGGCGCCGGGAGCAGGCCCTGGCCCGGACCCGGGCCCGACGCGGAGATTTACTTGGAACGACAAAGACGGCAGAACAGACCATGATCAAGGAGGAGTCCGTATGAGCGCGAAGGTCATTGAAACCATCGAAAAGGAACAGTTGAAGGAAGGCCGGTCCGGTTTCCGGGTTGGCGACAAGGTCCGGGTCTTCACCCGGGTCAAGGAAGGCGACAAGGAGCGGACCCAGCTCTTTGCCGGAACCGTCATTGCGCGCAAAGGCCGTGGACTCAACGAGCAGTTTACCGTCCGCCGGATCAGCTACGGCGAGGGTGTGGAGCGCATCTTTCCCCTCCATTCACCCCGGATCGAAAAGATCGAGGTCGATAGCCGCGGGGCTCCCCGTCGCGCCAAGCTTTTCTACCTGCGCAAGCGGGCGGATATGTCCGTCAAGGAAGCGGAGACGGCCAAGAGGGGCTGAGCCATTCCCCCGGAATGGAAAGCCGAACGGGCGAAAGCCGGCGGCGCGATCAGCACGGGGTTGGATGAGGCAGGCCGGGGTGCGCTGGCCGGGCCGGTGGTTGCCGCGGCTTATCGGTTCCATAAAAGCGGCACGCAGGTACCGGGATTGGATGACTCTAAAAAACTGACCCCCAAAAAAAGGGAACAGGTTTATCTCAGGTTGACCGACGGACAAACGGGCGTCTGGGCCGTGGGGGAGTGCTCCGTGGAGGAAATCAATAATCTCAATATTCTGGTGGCCAGCCAAGTGGCCATGCGAAGGGCCCTGGAGGCTCTGCCAGCGGCGGAGGGCATCCTTTTGGTGGACGGCCTGCCAGCCAAGCACTTGGGAAGGGAGCATGTGGCTATGGTGAACGGGGATGGAATCTGCCCTTCCATTGCCGCGGCCTCGGTCGTGGCAAAATTTTCGCGGGACCGCATCCTTTTTGAATTTTCGAAGTCTTATCCTGTATATGGATGGGATCGGAATCGCGGCTATGGCACGGCAGCTCATCTCCGTGCCCTTGAAGATCACGGGCCTTGCCCGCTGCATCGCCGATCGTTTTTACCCGTGGGATCGCCGCCCTTGCCCGGCCTGGAGGCATCGTCGGGAGGCCGGTAAGCACGGGGAAAAAGTAGCCGCCCGATTCCTTCAGCGGGCCGGCCTGAAAATCCTCGTGCGGAATTACCGGCATCGCCGGGGGGAAATCGACCTGGTCGCCCGGCAAGGACGGGATCTGGTCATGGTGGAAGTCAAAGCCCGCCACCCCCGCGCCCGCTGGGCCCCCCAGGACTCCGTGGGGTGGGGAAAGCAAAAAAAGATTATCTGGGTTGCAACCGCTTACCTGCGGGAACTGAAGTGCCGGCCGCCCGCGGTGCGGTTCGATATTGTGGAGGTTTGGCAGGCACCGGGTGAAATTCCGAGGTGCCGGTGGATTCCCAAGGCCTACTCGCTGGAAGACGCGGGGTTGGAGTGGAGCCGGTGAATCACTTTGCCCGCACCTGGTCGGCGGCGGTCCTTGGGGTGGAGGCTTGCCCTGTGGCGGTGGAGGTGGACTCCGGGGGTGGGAAAGACAACTTCGTGGTGGTCGGCTTGGCGGACACGGCGGTGAAGGAGTCGCGCCAGCGGGTCAAAGCGGCAATCTATAACAACGGTTTTGCGGTTCCGGAGGGGTTCATCACCGCCAGTTTGGCCCCTGCTGATTTGAAAAAGGCGGGTCCCAGCTTTGATCTGCCGATCGCCCTTGGTTTACTGGCCAGCATCGGGATGATCAACCGGGACCGCCTGGCCGAATGGATGATCATCGGGGAGTTGGGCCTGGACGGGGAGGTGAGACCCGTGCGGGGAACCTTGGCGATTTCCCTGTTGGCGAGGCAGCAGAGGGTGCGGGGTTTGATGGTTCCGGCCATCAACGCGGCCGAAGCCTCGGTGGTGGAAGGGGTGCGAGTGGTGCCGGTGCGGGACCTGCGCGAAGCGGCCGGGGTGATTGACGGAAAAAATCCTCCTCCCACGCCTTTGGCCCACGGCAAGAACGGAGTCTCCCAGCCCGAGGCGGGGCCCGACTTTTCCGAGGTGAAGGGGCAGGAGGCGGTGAAGCGCGCTCTGGAGATCGCGGCCGCGGGGAACCACAACGTCCTCATGATCGGGCCGCCTGGATCGGGTAAAAGCATGTTGGCAAAAAGAATTCCCGGGATTTTGCCAAAGATGTCGCTGGAGGAGTCGTTCGAAACGACCCGGATCCATAGCGTGGCCGGATTGCTAAAATCGAATGAGTCCCTGGTGCAACAAAGGCCGTTTCGCAGTCCTCACCACACCATTTCCGATATCGGCCTAATCGGGGGCTCCGCCAACCCCAACCCGGGTGAGGTAAGCCTGGCCCACAACGGCGTGCTCTTTTTGGATGAGTTGCCGGAGTTTCGGAGATCCGCTTTGGAGGTGCTGCGGCAACCGCTTGAGGATGGACAGGTGACGATTTCGCGGGCGGCGGGGAGCCTTACCTTTCCCGCGCGGTTTATGTTTGTGGGGGCGATGAATCCGAGTCCTCGAGGCACGATGGAAATGAGGGGACCTGGCAAGGCGGCCAAGAAGTATCTTCACCGGATCAGCGGTCCGCTGCTGGATCGGATTGACCTTCATCTGGAGGTACCGGCGATGAAACATGAGCAGCTTTTGTCCGCGGAGCCCGGGGAGGGTTCCGCGCCGATCCGAGAACGTGTGGAGAAGGCCCGAACCCGGCAAAGGGACCGGCTGGGTGTTGCCTCGGGGATCTTTAACAATGCCCAAATGGGTTCCCGGGAACTGAAAAGGCACGTTCCTTTGGATCAGGAGGCCCGTGGGCTACTGGCGCACGCCATGACGGATCTTGGTCTCAGTGCCCGCGCGCTCGACCGAATCCTCAAGGTCGCGAGGACGATTGCGGATCTGGCCGAGAGTGAGTCTGTCCATTTGGACCATTTGGCCGAAGCCATCCAGTATCGGACCTTGGACCGGCAACTGTGGGGTTAGGTTATTTTGGTAAACCCTGGACTTTGAGCCCGGGCTTGAGATTACGGCTGGCGAACCAATCCCGGTTTACTTCCAGCGCATAGGCAACTTGGTCGGATTTGCTTTGCACCGGGCTCTCCTCAAAGGGAACGAGGGGAATAATTTCCTGAATGACCCCGGTCGAATCCAAAAAGGCCAAGTCGAGGGGAATGGAGGTGTTTCTCATCCAAAAGGAGGCTTTTTTGGGTACTGCAAAAACAAACAGCATCCCGCGGTCGTTCGGAAGCGATTCCCGGTTCATGAGGCCCAGCCCCTGTTCTCCGGCGGTTTCGGCGATTTCCACCGTTAGTTTGTGGTCGCCGAGCCTGAGCTTGGCTTCCCCGCCGGCACTGCAACCGGCTGCCCAGAAGGCCAGACCAAGGGCGACAAGAAAGGCTTGTTTCAATAGCGGGGCAGGGACGGATCAACCTCCTCCGCCCAGGCATCGATGCCTCCCTTGAGGTTGAGGAGATTTTTGTATCCCTGCTGTTGGAGGAAAAGAAGGGCCTTGGCACTACGGATGCCGGCTTTGCAGTGGATGACGATTTCCTGGTTGGTTGGGATTTCCTGCCAGCGCTTGGGTACATCGCCCAAGGGGATCAGGGTGGAGCCCGGAATTCGGGAGATCTGAAACTCATGGGGCTCGCGCACGTCGAGGAGCACGAAGGGCTTTTTGGCATCGATCTTCCTTTTGAGATCCGCACAGGTGATTTCCGGAACCTGGGGAGTTTCCTGATGAACCGGGCCTTCCCGGGCCGGCGCCCCGCAGAACTGCTCGTAGTCAATCAGTCCGGTGATGGTCCGGTGTTTTCCGCACATCGGGCATTCCGGATTCTTGCGGAGCTTCATCTCCCGGAACCGCATCTTCAGGGCGTCGAAAAGCAGAAGGCGGCCGATGAGGAGATCCCCGATCCCGAGGATCAGTTTGACCGTTTCAATGGCCTGCAGGACCCCGATCACGCCCGGAAGAATGCCAAGCACGCCGCCCTCGGCGCAGCTGGGCACGCTGCCGGGGGGCGGGGGCTCGGGGTAGAGGCAGCGGTAGCAGGGGCCTTGGTCGGCCCAGAAAACGGTGCACTGTCCCTCAAAGCGGAAGATGGAGCCGTAGACGTTGGGTTTGCCCAGCAGGGCACAGGCATCGTTGACGAGGTAGCGGGTGGGAAAATTGTCCGTGCCGTCGACGATCACATCGTAGGGGCGGAAGAGCTCCAGGGCATTGTCCGATCGGAGGGCCACCTCGTGGGTTTCCACTTCGATGTGGGGGTTGATTTCCTGGATGGTCCGCTTGGCGGATTCCACCTTGGGATGGCCGATGGTGGTTTGCCGGTGGATGATCTGGCGTTGGAGGTTGGACTCATCGACGCGGTCGAAATCCACAATCCCCAAGCGCCCCACCCCGGCGGCGGCCAGGTAAGCCAGAAGGGGGGATCCCAGTCCGCCGGTGCCGATGGCGAGCACCCGGGCGGCCTTGAGTTTCCGCTGACCTTCCACAGTCACCTCAGGCATGATCAGGTGACGGGCATAGCGGCGCATCTCGGGCGGGCCGAGGTGCAAAGCGGCGGCTGTCTCCCGAATTCTGGAAATCAAAGACATTGTAGGATCCTAAATCAGGAAGGGTTTTGGGTCGAGAAAGTCCGTGTCATGGAAAAGCTGATCTTCAAGATGTTGGGGTCTTCTGTTATTCCAAGAAGTGGATCCCCTCAGGCCAATTTCATGAAAACCCATCCCTATGTTTCCTTCTTTTTCAGGATTCTTTTTACGGTGGGAGCACTCTGGTTTTTGACAACCAAACTGAACTGGCAGGAGTTTTCCGCGGTGGTTCTTGAGGCGAATCCATCCTGGCTGGTCTTGGCGGTGGCGGCTTATGGGGGGGTCGTGCTGGTTTCCATCGTGCGCTGGCATCTGCTGCTGGAGGTGGCGGGTGCGGCGGTGGGATGGGGCCGGACTGCCCAGTTGGCGGTGGCCGGCCTCTTTTTCAACAGCATCCTGCCGGGTGTGATGGGCGGGGATGTGATGCGGGCCTTCTGGGCCGCCCGCGATGCACCGCAGGCGCGCCCCGCGGCCGTGGTTTCGATCCTGCTGGAGCGCGTGTTGGGTCTGGCGGCTACCGTCCTGCTGGGTGCGGCCCTGATTCTGCCGCGCTGGACGGAATTGAATGAGCATCCCGTGACCCACGCCGGGGCGTTGGCCTTCGTCACGGTGGCGGGAATTCTACTGGTGATCCTGGCGGTTCTGGTGAGTCCGGTTTCCGGCCGGATTTTGGCGGGAGATCACTCCTCGGGATGGAGGAAGGCGGCGGCCGAAGGGGCAAAGGCATGCCATGTCTGTCTGACTCACCCGATCGGGGCCGGGGCGGGACTTTTGTTGAGCCTGACTTCGCAGGCCTTGCTCGTGGCCCTTTTCTTTGTCGTGGCGGAGGCGATGGCCTTGCCCGCCGACTTTTGGCAACTGGCCTCGGTTTTGCCGATGGTTGCAATGGTGACGGTGCTGCCGATCACATGGAACGGTCTTGGCCTGCGCGAGGCGGCGTTTGTGACGTTCCTCGGGGTATACGGGGTTCCGGCGGTCCAAGCGGTGGCGATTTCACTGACGGCATTTGCGGTGATCCTGCTTTGGAATCTGCTGGGGGGCGTGGTCTATCTGGTGACGGGTGTGGGGCGAGTTGACGGGGTTAAGGGATTCAGGGGTTAAGGGGCTCAGGGATTTCGGACGGGGAATTCGGATTTCGGAAATTGGAAAAAGGAGTAGAGTTCTCCAATGACCACGACGGCGAAAGAGGCTCCCAAGCTGGCGAACCTGCGGGTGCGGGAACTCAAGCCTTTGTCCTCTCCCAGTAAACTCAAGAAGGAGATTCCAGTTTCGTCCGCGGCGGAAACCACGATCCGGAAGGGGCGGGAGGAGGTGGAAGCGGTTTTGGAAGGAAAAGACTCCCGACCCTTGGTGGTTTTGGGTCCCTGCTCCATCCACGACCGCAAGGCGGCCCTGGAATACGCGGAGCGGATCGCGAAGATGCGGGAGGAGCTTGGCGATTCGCTGCTTCTCGTGATGCGGGTCTATTTCGAGAAACCGCGGACCACGGTGGGCTGGAAGGGCTTGATCAACGACCCGCATCTCGACGGCACCATGGATCTGGAGGGAGGCCTGAAGCTGGGGCGGAAGCTTCTGGCCGACATTAATGAGCTGGGGGTCCCCGCGGGAACCGAGTTCCTCGATCCCATCGTGCCTCAGTACCTTTCCGATCTGGTCACCTGGGCCGCCATCGGGGCGCGCACTACCGAGAGCCAGACGCACCGGGAGATGGCCAGTGGATTGTCGATGCCGGTGGGGTTCAAGAACGGCACGGACGGAAGTCTTCAGGTGGCCGTGGACGCCATGCTTTCGGCGCGGACGCCTCATTCATTTGTCGGAATCGACGCCGAGGGGTTGACCAGTGTGGTCAGGACCACGGGGAACGCCTCCACTCATCTCGTCCTGAGGGGTGGACGGGACAAGAGCAACTTTGATCCCGATAGCCTCAAAGCAGCTCGGGAGTCCCTGAAAAAACACGGTCTCCCCGTTCGGTTGATGGTCGATTGCAGCCACGCCAACTCGGGCAAGGAGGCAACCAAGCAGGAAGTGGCCTGGAAAAGTGTGGTGGAGCAGAAAAAGTCCGGCACCCCGGGAATTCTGGGATTGATGCTGGAGAGCCATCTTCACGAGGGGCGGCAGGATCTTCCCAAGGAGGGTATCCAGGGTTTGAAGTACGGTGTCTCGGTCACCGATGCCTGCATGGGCTGGGCGCAGACCGAATCCCTGCTGCGCTGGGCCGCCCGCTGAGCGGGATGGCTTTCCAATTCCGTCCATAGAAAAATCCCCGCCATGAAACCCAATTTATCCTCCCTGCAGGTCCGGGAGGGGTACGCCCGGCATGTGGTGCCTTCCTACAAACGGGCCGAGACGGCGCCTGTGCTTGTGCGCGGGCAAGGAACCTATGTCTGGGACGCGGACGGGAAGGAGTATTTGGATTTCGGCGGCGGGATTGCCGTGAACTGCCTGGGCCACGCTCACCCTCGGCTGGTGAAAGCGCTGCAGGAGCAGGCGGCCATACTGGTCCACGTCTCCAATCTGTTCTTTCATCCGAAGCAGGCGGAACTGGCGGACGAGTTGGTGAAGCGGATCGGACAGGGAAAGGTGTTTTTCTGCAACAGCGGAGCGGAGGCCAATGAAGCGATGGTGAAGGCGGCCCGCAAGGCGGGGTCGGCACAGGGTCGGTTTGAGGTCATTACCACGCTAAACTCGTTCCACGGGCGGACCCTGGGGATGATCGCCGCTTCCGGGCAGGAGCGGCTTCGGGAGGGATTCGGGCCGCCGGCCCCGGGTTTCGTCTATGTTCCTTACAACGATCTGGAAGCGGTGGGGAAGGCCATCGGTCCGAAGACGGCGGCGGTGATGATCGAGGGTATCCAGGGGGAGGGAGGGGTAATTCCGGCCTCCGCCGACTATCTTTTGGGTTTGCGAAAATTGACGCGGGACCAAGGGGTGTTCCTACTGATGGATGCCGTGCAGTGCGGGCACTACCGAACCGGCTGTTTCCAAAGTTACGAGAAAATCCTCAAGGAGGCCGGCCGGAGAGAAGAGTTCCTTCCGGATGCCATCTCCATGGCGAAAAGCCTGGGCGCGGGCTTTCCCATCGGGGCCGTTTGGCTGGGAGAAAAACTGATGGATGTGCTGGCGCCGGGAACCCATGCCACGACCTATGGCGGAACCGCGCTGGCCTGCGCGGTGGCGCTGGAGGTTTTTAAGATCATCGACGAGGAAAAGTTGGCGGAAAACGTGGCGGTCCGGGGGGAAGAATTGAAGGAGGGCTTGCGGAGAATGAGCGGAAAGGGCTGGGTCGGGGAAGTGCGGGGTTTTGGCGGCATGGTAGGCGTGACCGTGAAGGGCCGGACCCATGCCGAAGTGGCGGCCCATCTTGCTTCGGTTGGCCTGCTGGTCGTGCCCGCAGGTTCGGATGTCCTGCGGTTCCTCCCTCCGTATAATGTGACGAAGCAGGAGATCGCGGAGGCCCTGCGCAAAGTGGAGTCCACCCTATGAAACATCTGCTGAAGCTGGAAGGGATGAGCGAGGCCGAGGGCCGGCAGATCCT
>Ga0214917_10000205_pt1 | contig 75631 bp, 80 predicted proteins | sample LL_1208_BB_MetaG_FD_177983 | JGI IMG/M metagenome (GOLD analysis project Ga0214917, IMG submission 177983) | Freshwater microbial communities from Lake Lanier, Atlanta, Georgia, United States - LL_1208_BB | ecosystem: Environmental > Aquatic > Freshwater > Lake | place: USA: Georgia | collected... | reverse complement strand
GATCGGTCCATATGTCGAGGAGGTCGTGCCGATCTCGGACGGCGGGATGACGATCGGTCCGTACGTCGAGGAGGTTGTGCCGATCTCGGACGGCGGGATGACGATCGGTCCGTACGTCGAGGAGGTCGTTCCGATGTCGTACGGCGGGATGACGATCGGTCCATACGTCGAGGAGGTTGTGCCGATCTCGTACGGCGGTCCCGGTCCGTACGTCGAGGAGGTTGTGCCGATGTCGTACGGCGGGATGACGATCGGTCCCAGTCCGTATGTGGAGGAGGTCGTGCCGATATCGGACGGTGCATACGGGATCTGGACATTCTTATCATCTATCACGGATGGAGGGAGAAGGATCTGTTTTGTGGGACAGACGTGATCATACGGGTGCACAACGCTAGTTGCGACGCCCCATAGGACGATTCCCACAACGAGACAGACGCCATAATATACTTGCAACAAATTATTATTGAGTCGAGTAATCGTCCAATATCCTCCACCAAAGAAAGCGAAAATCGCACAAAGTATACCCACCGCCCATAATACCACGGCGTTCTTTACTTTACCTTTAATCGGCCCATAACGATCGTGGCATCCAGAGGCATAATGGTCGAAAGGGTGTACAAGGCTAGTTGCAAGTATCCAAAGGCCGATGCCGATGGCGAGGAAAATTCCATAGAACACCATATATTGGGGGAGTCTATTATTATTATTATTGGGATCCGTGAAAAAATTCATCATAAAAAAACATGAACCTACAAAACCGACGATTGCGAATAAGAGCCCACCAAAAAACAATCCGAGGGCATGTATCATGGATTTACGCGGTTTCAGATATTTGTAATCAGGTTCAGGAGATGGAGATGGTTCTGGTGATGGAGATGGAGATGGTTCTGGTGATGGAGATGGAGATGGCGATGTGGACGAATCATCATAACATTTTAAATTATATGGTTTTACATAGCCGAGTGTCGACCAGAGCCATAAGGCGATTCCGATCAGGATACATGCAACATAAGGAATTCGATAATTATTGACGTTCAATATTTGGATGACAACATATACTGATATACCCGAACCAACGATTGCGAGTGCAATACTAGCCCCCAAGAATCCAATGGCACGTTTTCCTGATAATGTTCGATTTGAATTTTTACCCATGTTTTATTTATTTTTAAAAAAAAAAATATAATTTTATCTTGCTCAAATTCAATTTGGCACCAATTTATGAATGTCAATATAAATACATTGACATATCGATGGAATGATAGATACAACAGACTATGAAACTCTATTGAAGGCATCGATCTGTTCTTCCATGTAGACATATTTTTCATGACTTTCGCATTTGGTCCATTGTTTAAGGTAGCCGAAATGGAAAAAAAGACCCGCCGCAACCCACAATAAAAGAATAAGCAAGAATATCACGACCCTTGCTAGAGGCCATCCAGTGAATGCCAAATAAATTACGGGTATGATAAAGAGCGCGATAACCAAAAAGATGCCCGATAATATATACAATACTAATATTTTCTTTTTATCCTCCATGGTAGGAGTGAAAATACTTATTGCAGCGATCCACAACGCGATATAAAACAACATCAGGAGAGTCTCCAAAGGAAAACTCTCAAGATATTGTTGCCAAGTGTTAGGGCCAGGTAACGCACCACCCAGGTTAACATTGAAATACGGAAAATATCCCGTTGTCAGCCGAAAGATTACGACTCCGGCCCAAACACCGATCGGGATACATCCACACAGGAGAGTGTTGTTGACTTCTTCAAGGTGTTCGGTACTATACGTCTTATTGGCATTGCTGCTCCATTGTTGTAATTTCCCGAGTAGAATACTGACAATTAGTATTGCCCCTGTGACAGCAACCCCTTCCATCCAGTACTGGGAATAATACAAGGGTGGGCCACCATTAAAATAGGCACCCACTTTGGCTCTCAAATTACCAACATCATTACCCTGATTATTGTACACGGGCATTGAGATTCGGTATATTCCCGCAACCAGAACAAGGACGAACCATCCGAGGCTCGCGCCGGCAAGCCAACTTTCTTGATTTTTCGTGGATACCATATGTGTTTTATTCTGTGAATCGTAATATTTTTTTTTTATTTTTTTTTATGCATTCTCGAGATTCGTATAATACTCGGGGACGGGACGGCGGAATCCCTGTTTGGCCAGGATCTCGATCGCGAGGACGGCCGCCTTCTGTTTCGCCTCGTCCAGCGTCGGCGCCTCCGATGACGCGAGGGCTCGTTTCCGCGAGGTGATCGGGTCGAACTGGAAGACGGTGACGTACTGGGTCTGTTCCTGGCGGCTGTTCTCGTAACGGACGTGCCCCCACAGAGCAGGGCGGCAGATGTCGAACGTCTCTTTCAGGCGCGTGATCGGGTCGTAGAGGTCCTCGTACTTGAGCGAGATCGGCATCGGATCGAGGATGGTTTTCAGGAGATGGTAGCAGATGCCGTAACCGGCGCCGAGCGAAACGATCCGATCGATGAGGAGTTCGGTCGCCCCGAAGAACGCCTCGAACACATCCTCGAGCAGGCTCTGCACATGGATGACCTTGTTCTTGACCAGATTCTCATCGTTGAAACGGATGAACGGCATGAACCCGAGACGGTCGGCGATCGAGGCGAAATGATTCTTGGAGACGAGATTGATCTTGAGACGGGCGATGACCTTGACACCCCCGGCATTCTGGAGCTGCGGGAAACGATGATTGATGTACCAGACGATGCACTTGTTCAGCGTCGCGTCGCCGAGGATTTCCAGCCATTCGTAGTTGTGGGCATCGACCGAGGAGTGCGTAAAGGCCTGTTCGTACAGGCGCATACCCTCCTCATCCGTCATCTTATCGATATACTTCTGCCGAAGATTGGATAACGATAAGAGTCCGCGGATTTTTTCGCGAAACAAGTTTTTTTCCGATAGAGTGCGTTCCATTTATTTTCTATTATACAACATCTTTTTTTATTTTTGAATCAATTTTATCCTGGGTGACGATTCGTCCAGGAGGCGCTTCCGGTACGAATTCAGCGCGCTCTTGAGCTCGTTGGTCAGGACGCGGTATTCGGAAAGGAGATCCCGTCTCGAGGACGGGATGAACACCTGCTCAAGAAAATGACGCTGGATCGGGTTCGAGGGGCACAAGCGGTTCTTCCATTTGGGGGTCATCTCGATGCGATTCTGGTGCGCAATCGTGGTCTCGCGGATGCTCTCCTCGGGCGTTTTTTTGTAGTGGAAACAGAGGAGACTCGCCACGATCATGCCCGACCGGCCGTGCCCGCCCTTGCAATGGATGTAGATAGAATCGTTCCCCAACGAATCGAGGAGGTGCGAGAGCCACACGATAAACTCGTTGAACGCCTCGAGATCGTAGGGCACCGAATTGTCCTGGATGGGGAAATGGATGTACGTCATACCGAATTGTTTTGGAAAATACGGCGCGAGCCGTTTTTTTTCAAACGAGGTGGTCAGGTCCACAATGTACCGGACGGATCGTTCCTGGAGCGATCGCATGGCCCCCGCCGTGGGGAATCCACCGAAGAGTATGCGCGGATCGGTCGTGAGCTGACTACAAAAACCTGGAATCATCTTTGTAAGAGAATCATCGGAATCTTTAATCATTTTATACGTCTGAAGATTTTATAAAATTTTTCCAATCAATCATGCAATCGTTTTCGTATGCACAGCATCAATATCGTCACAACGATACACAATATCATGACTTTCCATAATGCATAATAGAGTATCGGGATCGTGTACTGGATGGTGCGAAGAGCCGGCGCGTCGCGAAGAAGATCATGATGAATGGAGGGATACCAGTACAGGTTTGTTTTTTGGTATTCATTTTCGTCCTCGGCAAGGACCATCCTTGGCTGCCTGGAATCGGTCGAGATGTACTCGTACTCTGGATACCCGTTCTGATCCAGCCATTTCCGTGTCCTCTGCGGGTTATACCCGCTGAGTGCATTCTGGAAACTGATGTAATTGATGATCCAGAACACGCGCATCGATGAGGCGACGAGGGTGATCCGACGGGTAAGATCTCCATCGGATGCTATTTCGGCGGGAATGAAAAGGATGCGATGGAAATACGCATCGTAATCATCCTGATTCAGGAAACAATCGAACAATTGGATGAGACGCCGATGACCCTGATGATTCGGCGAAAACACACCTCGATGGAGGATCTTGGATGGGATCACGAGGATGCTCCCGGCCCGGATCGTCAGCAATTGTTTCTTCCCCCAGTAGTGCAAGAACGCTCTCGTTGAGTTGATCGAATCGGAATCCTCGATCAACTCCATCTGCCCGTCGTCGAGGTAACACAGGCATGTGTAGATGGGGATGGATGTCTCTCCCTTCCGGTACGAGATGAGATCGCGATGGAATACAGCCGCGTCCGTATTGTTGTTGTTATCGCTGATCCGTAATTTGCTGTAGATGAATGCAGGACACGTCAACGATCGGACAAGGGTGGGGATCATTGTTTCGTGGATGAAACGCAGCATGGGATGATATCGGACGTGTTGGCCATCCTCGGAAAAATGCGATCGGGCTTCCTCCAGATCCGTCTGATCGATGCACTCAGGAAAGAGCGAAAAACTCATTTATGAATTCCTGGATTTTTTATTGCCACAAAATCTCGCCCTGTTCAAGGATTCTCCGGAAATCCATGGGCTGTTCCAGCGCGCGGATCAAATCCGCCGGCGGAGGATGGGGATGGACGAGATGGAGACTCTGGATCCACGGGATCCGCGATATCGCCTCGATCCTTTTGTACAGATTCATCTTGAAAAAGGTCTCGTTAAGAAAGGATGTGACAAGATCGAGACTGTTGAAGGGGCTATTGTACAGCACCGCCCGGAGTTCGTCCAGATCCCAGTGGAACGCGCCCAAGATGTAGTAGAGGATATTGCCGAGACGCTGCGTGTTGTTCCTCGGGATGGCGAGATGACTCTGGAGAGTAAACGTCTGATCATTGGAATGATGATCGAGTTGGAGCCGGAAGAACCCGTCGTTGGTGAGCGTCAGCGTGACAATCGTGCGACGATCGGGACTCCGGATCTCCACTCGCCGATCGGCATTGCCATGCAAGAGTCCGTAGAGGATGAGATGGACCAGAAAGACACGCTGACTGATCCGTTCGATCATGGTGGACCGGTGGATGCGCGCGATTTTTCTCTTGACCGCGTCCGGGACAGGGAGTTTCATCAGCGTCGACACCGTCTTGAGTTGTTCCTTGAACAGTGATGTCCTGTGCGCCATTTATCATCAGGACAGAAATAATAAAATACAATTCCTTTTTTTATTTCTGTCCTGATGATAAATAGATGCTGCTACTGGAATTGTTTAGCGGGACGGGGAGTTGGGGCAAGGTCTTCCGGAAGCACGGCGCCCAGGTCATCTCGGTGGACAAGGAGGCGAAATTCCATCCGACGATTGTCACGGACATCCGGGACCTGGACTACAAGAAACTGCCCGTGCCCGACATCATCACGGCGAGCCCCCCCTGCAATTCGTTCTCGACGCTGGGGCGCGCCGGACGACTGCGGGATTGGTACACGCTGGAACCGCTGCACCCGAACGCGGTCGAGGGCGAAGAACTGCTCTACAAGACCATTGAGATTATCCGGTATTTCCTCAAGAAAAACCCCAAATTGCGGTTCGTGATTGAGAACCCCACCGCCATGATGCGCAACATGCCCGTCATGAACCGTCTCCCCCGGCAGACCACCGAATACTGCCTGTACGGTTTCCGGTGGAGGAAAAAGACGGATTTCTTCAGCAATTTTCGTCTGAACCTGAAAGATCCCATCGTCCAGGAGAAATGCGATCCCGCCGGGCTCATCCCCGTCGTGGAGATCCCGCTCCAGGATCGCTACCGGATCCCGCCCCGTCTCATCGAGAAGATCTACCATTCGTTCCTCCACGAACCCCGCCTCGACGTCTCCCTCCGCAAGAACAAAGCCCTCATCCGGAAACGGCCCGATCCGTGACGATACTATCGATATGACGACAGGATGAGGTCTCTCAATTCCGTATCTTGAACGATGGTGTTCTCGTCGTACCGTCGGAAATATTCCCAGTCCGGTATCCCACGCGGATGTCGTACCATCTCCACGGGTCATTTTGATTTTTTCAAAATATTCCCGGCTCTGTATTGGGTAATGGTTGAGATGGATCCGGCTGTTCTCTGTCACGCTCTTTTCCATGTTGTTGATCCCATGCACACCGATATCATCAAGATTCTTAATGGCGCCCGGCCGCACAATATATTTTCGTTCGGGACCGAGATCGGGCTTCCGCCCCGTGATGGCGAGACGGATATCACGAGGATGATGCACCAGACCATCCGAACCGAACATCTTCCAATGGGAGTAGATGATATCGTGATTGTCGTAATCGCGTAGCACACTCGCCAGATTCCCCGATGGCGCATAAAAAAATTCATCCAGATCACAAATAATCAGCCAGTCCAATCTCGTGCACAATTTTTCTTTCTGTGTCACCTCACGTTGGTGTTCGACTTGTCTGTGTTTCTCGGGCAAGGAATAATACACCACCTGATGTCGTTATAATACGGCAACGTACCACATTTTATGGTAATGAGAATAAACATTTACCATATTGTCTTGATCGCGGAAAGTCCTTCCGCGAGTTGGGCAATCTTTTTTCGTCGTTGTTGACCAACAAGGTTCGGAACAGGATCGGGCAGCGCGTCCGTGCTCTCGCCGAATCGTGCGATCTGCCCAGAAAGCGCTCTCCACTGTCGATCTTCCAACTGTTTCTGCAGTCGCGATCGTCGTCGTGACCGTTGTTCTCTTGTGATGGAGTCTTCTACCTTTTTTTTTATTGTCTGAAGACGTTGTGTTTTGGACATTTGCCGATGGATATTGAACAGTTTATTAGTATCGGGTGGCTGCCATGATTCCGTGCGTGGTGAGGATTGTTGGTTCCCAAAAATCAGTACCTGTGACGGCAATCTGGTCTGCGCGGACGGCAGACGCACATCGGGGTGTGTCTTCATCAGATCCAGTAATGTGTAATGTGTCGATCGGTTAAAACAAGACACCCGATCGAGATGTATACGAGGCCCGGTGATATGGATAGTACCCATCGAAGATGCAAGTTTTTGAAGGAATGTTTTCATCGCATCGTTCTGATCTGGAAATGCATTCGTCTGTAATACATCATGGAGAATAATCCATCCCTCAGTCAGTACCTGAAAAAGAAATGGCGATATCGATCGAGGATCCGTGTGGAGATGTGGATACAAGGCCTTGGATACATCCTCAATCTTGTTGATGAATGTTTCATAATCATATGATAACCAATCGAGTTTATCGTAAAGATATTGTTTCAAACCTCGTATCCGTTGTTTCTGTATGGCGGTGTACTCTCGTATCGTGATACCCATAATAGAGAGCATATGTTTTTCTTGATCCAAATCGGAGTTCAACATGGAGGTATAATTGGTAAAGAGTTGTTCGTCTTTTTGAATTGGGCGCAGAGTGATGACAATCGATACAGGACGTTCTAAATATAGAGACAATATCATACAATTGGGATCTGTATCGGAATGATTGAACAATCCTGTGACGGGGAACACCTTATCATTCAGGGATTGATAGGTATAATAGAACTTATAGATGTTGTCATGGCTCACGGAGCCTTTATCGAATTGGTATTTCATCCGTTGTATTCTTTGTCGTAATTGCACGGGATTGATCTTGAAAAAATTATTTCCCAAAATAATAGTGAGGCCCTTACGGGGCGTTCCTCGATTTCGACGAGAATGATGGTATGGAGGTCGATATTCTTTGTGGCATAGACGCCATTCCCGATTGCAGATCGGCGTATATCGATGGATGATGCATAACATGGGGTATAATCTTCCATTTTATTTATTTGTTTTTTTTGATGTAGTGTAATCGATTCTCATCTAAACACGACGCCGTCCATTAGGAAAAATGGGGTGGTTGGCAAGACAGTACACTCGATTGCGCGTGCTCTTGTTGTACATCGGGGTGACAATCTACCAGAAATGGAACCACATGCTCGTGCCCGATGGGAAAAGACAGTACGAACTGCGGTACATCCTGAACGATCGGCTGTACAAGATCAAGATCAAGGCGCACCGCGGGCCGAGAACGGTCGTGACGGTCGAGGATGGCTGGGGCGTGGATGTCACAGACATGGTGACTCCATACCTGGGACCGAATGAGGACTACCACGGGCAGCAGATCACGCCGAAACAACTCGGGTACGATGCGCTGACCATCACCCGACGGAACGGGGAGACCCGATCGTACCAAGCGGACGACGTGCTCGTGTAAAATGGAAACGATTTTTTTTCCTCCAAGATATTAAATGGGAAACTCGGAATTGGAATTATTTAAATGTCTGAATGCGAATCGAGGATGGATCCAATGGCTGGTGGATAACAAAAAAAATCTACGTTATATCGAAAAAATCAGAACACATGTAGCAGAATTTTATCCACCGCCGGTAGTCTATTATGACAAGATCAATCAATTATTTCCTCAAATGGGACTGTCCAAAAAAGAATGTGTCGAGCAATTCCTTATTGAAATGAACCGTAGTAAAATATTCAAAATTCTAATGCAAAAACTCAAGACTCTCCTGGGTTATTCCAGAGATTTCGACATAACCTATAAAAAAACAGATGATGGAGTCATTGCGAGTATCTCCTATCAATTTATGGAACCCGATGCACGCGAGAATTTACTCTATATGTTACCCCTTCTCTCCAAATACATAAACATCGCTGAGAACAACAACATGATAGAAATCTGGATCGGAGATGATTCCATTTTTCATTGGCAAGTACAACAATTCATAGCTATGCAAAAATCCTTCAGACAATCATTGGATAAATATAGAACATGTAAGAGCGCAATACAGGAAGGTTCGAAATTGCGAAATAAAATAAAGGATCTGAATGATGCCCTCGAAAGGCAAGGATTTCGATCCTATTTCGAAAGACCTGTTATTTATGTTGATGAACAGCATGTTCCCTATATTCTCATTACTCTAAAAAATACCGATTATCGTAGACCATCTAGTCAACTTCAAGCCTGTATCAAGTCGATCATTCCTGAACCCCTTATCACAAAAAATTCCTATAAAATACAAATCAAATTAGCAGATCCAGAAGAACTTTTTATGCAACCATCACCACAACAACCATCACCACAATTGCAACAACGACTTCGACGTATACGCCAACAAATCGAAACTGTGCGACCGTCCAAGGGCGGTGCTCAATATGATCAATTCGTCTCAAAAGCCAGACAAAGGGATCAACGACTCTTGGACATATTTAAGGACATAGATCCCGCAATCGCGCGATCGTTGATCCGATTCGAACAATCGAACCGCACTAGGATTATCAATCTATTCAAAGAGAAGGCAACGAGAATCAGACTTGAAAAGTATCTTACGAATTACCCGCCACCATTGTTGGGATTGTTAATGGCCAACGCCGAAACGATGATGACGACCATAACTTCGAGAGGCGATTCGTATTATTTACGAGATGTGAAAGCCTATATGCAACGCGTGCGGGAAGGATATATCAAGACATTATCAGAGGAAGAGCGTCCACGGGTTCAAAAGGTATTTGGCATCTTCGATGTGTAATGATTTTGACCAAAAATGAATATAAAACAACCGAACCATGAAGAAAACAAGAATCGATGAGCAGCAATAAATATGTCCGCATGGATCCCATCACGCACATCCTGAAACGCCCGGACATGTATGTCGGTTCCTTGGAGCGCGCCGAGCAGCCCGGGGAATGGCTCGCGGGGGAGGACGGGCGGTTCCGTTTCGATCCCAAGCCCGTCTACGCGGACGGGCTGTGGCGGATCTTCATGGAGCCCATCTCCAACATCATCGACAATGTCTGGCGGTCCAGGCAGGCCGGGATCGAGTGCAAGAAGATCCGGGTGGACATCGGAGAGGATGGGATCATCACTGTATGGAACGACGGGCAGTTCATCCCCATCGAGGTCCATTCCGACGGCCTCTACAACCCGGAACTCATCTTCGGGAGTCTCCTGACATCGTCGAACTACGACGACACCGAGGAGCGCCTGTCCTCGGGCAGGAACGGTCTCGGTGTGAAACTGACGAATGTGTTTTCCTCTTTGTTCGAGGTGGAGTGCGGCGATCAGGAGCGGATCTACACGCAGCAGTGGACCGATCACATGCGCCAGGTGACCAAGCCCGTGATCCGGAAGAAAAAAAATGCGGGCTACACGCGCCTGCGCTTCCGGCCGGACCTGTCGCTGTTCGGGATGGACGCGCTCGACGCGACGATCCTCGGGCTGTTCCGGAAGACGTGCCTCGACATGGCCATGATCACGCGGATCCCCGTTTTCCTGAACGAGACGCGGTACCACCTGCGCTCCCTCAAGGACTACGTCCACCTCTTCCCGGTGGCCGATCCCAAGATGATGATCGCGTGGGACAATAACGACATCCAGAGGAAGAAAGAGGAGCAATTGGAGGTCCTGATCTGCCCCTCGACGGACGAGGAGTTCCACGAGATCGGGTTTGTGAATGGCATCTACAACCGGGAGGGCGGCGCGCATGTGGAGGCCGTCGCCTCGGAGTTTTTCAAGGGGATCGTCGCGCGGTTGAACAAGGGACGGACGACGCACCTGTTTACGAGCAAGGACGTCCGGTCCTCATTCATGATTTTTGTGAATGCGGTGCTCGTCAACCCAACGTTTTCGAACCAGAGCAAGACGCGACTGAACTCGCCGGTCCCCCGTGTCGCGGTGGATCCTCGGTACATCGCCACGGTCTGCGGCAAATGGGGGTTCGCCGAGAAGATGGAGCAGCTGCTCCGGATGCGCGAGATGACCTCCCTCAAGAAGACCGAGAAGAAGGCCCGCGGGTACCACCGGATCGAGGGGCTCGACCATGCCAACCGCGCCGGCGGGAAGGACAGCAAGGACTGCACGCTGATCCTGTGCGAGGGGCTGTCGGCCAAGACGTACGCCGTCACCGGGATCGACATCGGGTGGGACGGCAAGAAAGGCCGTGATTATTTCGGGATTTTTGCGCTCAAGGGGAAACTGCTGAACGTGAGGAACGCGACCATGGACGCCATCTCGGGGAATAAGGAGATTGCGAGCATCATCCAGGCGCTGAACCTGAAGTACAAGACGGACTACGCCGGCGATGAGGCGTACGAGTCCATGGCCTACGGCAAGGTCATGATCATCACGGACGCGGACGTGGACGGGCTCCACATCGCCTCGCTGATCCTGAACCTGTTCCACGTCCTTTTCCCCTCGCTCCTGAAACGCCCGTTCCTGTACTGGATGATGACGCCCATCGCCAAGATCTTCCAGCCCCAGAGGACCATCACCTTCTACAACGATTTCGAGTACCAGCATGCGCTGTTGGCGATGACGGGGACGCGCTTTAAGGTCAAGTACTACAAGGGACTGGGGACGTCCTCGGACGAGGAGGTCCGGGACACGTTCGGGAGCAAGGTGGTGGTCTTTGAGATGGACGAGGCGACGGACGATCACCTGCACATGGTCTTTTCGAAATCGACGGCGAACGATCGGAAACGGTGGATGGAGGGGTACGACCCACTGGTCTACACCACGCCGACCGACCGGTACTCGATCACGTCCTTTCTTGATCAGGAGCACATCCGGTTCTCGATCGACGACTGCAAACGGAACATCCCGAACCTGTACGATGGCCTGAAACTCTCGCAGCGGAAGATCCTGTACGCGGTGCTGAAACGGAACCTGGTGGCGGGGGGCAAGAGCATGAAGGTTGCGCAGTTGGCGGGGTATGTCGCGGAGACGTCCAACTACCACCACGGGGAGCAGTGCCTGTACGACACCATCACACGGATGGCGCAGGATTTCGTCGGCAGCAACAACATCCCGCTGCTGGCCAAGGACGGCCAGTTCGGGTCGCGCCTGCATCTCGGCAAGGACGCGGCGAACGGGAGGTACATCTTCACCAAGATGACGCCCCTGACGCGCCTGCTGTTCCCGGCGGACGACGACGAGCTCTTCTCCTACACGCTGGACGATGGCGAGAAGGTGGAGCCGGATTACTACGTCCCGATCCTGCCCATGATCCTGGTGAACGGGTGCCGGACGGGGATCGGGAGCGGGTGGTCGTGCAACGTCCCGCTGTACGATCCGGTCCGCATGATCGGCTGCATCCACGAATGGCTGGATCGTCGATCCGCCGGCGACGAACCGTACACGCTCCCGCCGCTCGTCCCGTACTACCACGGTTTCCGGGGACGGATCGAGGCGGTCGGCGACGCCAAGTTCCGGACGTACGGGATCATCGAGGAGGAGACGCCCGAACCGGGGAAACGGCGGAAAAAATCGACCGAGACGCACCGGATCACCGAGATCCCGGTCGATGTGCCGATCGACCGTTTCAAGGAATCGATGGAGCGCCTGCTCGAAGAGAAGAAACTCAAGAGTTTCAAGAATTATTCGTCGCCCAACCAGGCCGTCTTCTGTTTCACGCCGGCGGACGGGTTCGTTCCGAACCACGACACGCTCAACCTGACCTCGGACGTGTCCCTCACCAACATGGTCCTTTTCACGGAACTGGGGAAACTCCAGAAGTACGCGACACTGACCGAGATTTTTGAGACGTACTGCCAAAAACGGTTCGAGGTGTACACGCGCCGGAAGGCGCACCTCCTGGCGAAACTCGCCTCGATCCTCCAGAAAGAACGACTCCGCTCCCGGTTCCTGGAGGACGTCATCGCCGAGCGCGTGACTGTCTTCCGGAAGAGCGAGGAGGACGTCCTCCGGCAGCTCCACCGGCTGGAGTACCCGGCGGATGAGGACTTGGCGTTCCTGCTGGCCCTCCCCGTGCGACAGTTCACCCGCGAATCGCTGGCAGCCCTGAAGGACAAGATTGCGAACCTCCAGAAAGAGTACCAGGAACTCCAGGCGACGACCGAGGCGCAGATGTGGAAGCGCGAACTGGACGGACTCCGCGCCCAGTTATCGGCCTATTGATCATTATGAATGATAAAAACAATCGTCCATTCGTACAACTCGATGATATCATTTCAACGTTGAGATGATATTTTCCATCTGACTGTTTTCAGACATATTGGCCGGAACGGGAGCGCGACGATTGTGGGAGAAACTGTTGTACACCCTCCCTGTTGATATCGAATAATAATTTATGGACAGACGATTGTCCTCGCGGTCTGGAAATCAGATATTGTGTGTTCGGTCTAGAAATCAGATATTGCGTGTCGGTCCTCTCAAATCCTTCCACCGGCGGAATGAAACGATTCAGAATATTCCATAATGATCTTTTTTTATGAAACGGATGCTGAAAAATATTATCCGGCCCATGGATCACGATGGCATTCAGCTTCTTTCTCAGGTTACTCAAAAAAATTTTTAATTTCTCCGGGTCAACAATAACCTTATCCAAGAATATTTCAAGTTTGGGCCCTAAATTTTCCCGATACATCAAAAGCATCAATCTCCAACCCAATACTGCCGAAACATAGAGACTCAGAGATTCGTCATTGACCAGAGGCGAGGATGGATAAATCTCGGTGCACAAAGTTTGGATCCGTCTGGACCACGTCTGAAAATTCTCAATGGCTGGTGCGAACGGTACTTTGCCTACACCTTGTTCACTGAGTTCATGGAGACTGGATTTCACCTGTCCCTGTTTGGCTGGATCATTTTGTATATATTTATAGGGTATACCTCGGGCAGTCAAAATTTGATCAATACGTTCATGCGATGTGGTGCGCGGTGAATAATTCAATGTGAGTTCTTCTCCCTCGGCAATGTCGCGTGTCGTGATAATGATCGGTTGAACTTTCAATCGGGATTCTATGGATGGGAATCCTATGAAACGATGATACACACCGGGACCTATGACAAAACAACAATTGGTATCGATATTATCGTGATTGAACATCCCTAGGACCGGGAAATATATCGGGTTATCATAAAAATCATAGGTATAATATGTAGGCTCGGTATGGGAGGGTTCGAAAATTGTGCCGCCCACAAGGATACGAGTACGGATAGGCGTTAATTTCCGATTGTACGTTTCGACCAGGACGACTGTATTCGCCGGAATGGATCGTTCCGCGATAATTCCATGACCCGCACCCTCAATGTGCGATTCAGAGATACCGATTCCATAACTGTATTGTGGGGTATAATCGTCGCGTTTTTTTGATCGAATCACCATTTATATGTATTTATTTTTTTTTTTTCATACATGGTGCAGATGATCTAACAGACGTCCGTAAGAGAAAAATTGTATCCCACCACCTCGGAAGGGCTCACATAAGGACTTGACAAATCATTGATTTATTTTTGTGACGACAGATGGATCGACTGCAGACCATGTACCCGCACCAGGCGGACGCATGGGCGGTGCGCACGCGCACCATGATGGATCTCGAGGAGGACGACGAATTCACCTACCACATGCCGACGGGATCCGGCAAGACCCGTCTCATGGTCAAGGAGATGAATGCCATGGCCGACCAGAAGGTGCTGGTCGTCTTTCCTCGATTGGCGCTGCACGATCATTGTGCTGGATGCGGAGGATTTGGGGACGTCGACGGTGCTGGGGGAGGCGGAGGTCGAGAGGATCATCATCCCGCAGCGGGATCTTTCCACGTACGACACGATGCGACGGCATCCCGTCTTCGGCGGCTGCGTCCGGCACATGGATCTCGCGGATCTTGATCTAAGGACATGCGATCCGATCGGGATGATCTATGCGGATCTCATGGGAAGCATCCGCGAACTGCGACCGCTCCTCGAGCAATTCCAGAAGGCGACATTCATGCCGGGACGGTTCCAACGAGTCCGATTATACAAACTCGTTCGCGACACGCCTCAACGACGCCATGGTGGATTTTCTGCACGACAAGGGCTTCCGCCGGGCGCGGGAGACCGTGGTGTACGGCGAACAGATGCGGATGGCCACTGGCATGTTTCGCGCCACAAATCAGCTCTTCGATTGAACAGACATGATTCTTGGATCGTCCGTGGATGGTTGAAAATATTCCTGATGGATTCTCTTTCGGAGATTGAATTGTTTCTTGCGTCGTAATACCTGTTGTGCCTTCCGAATACGTCGTATGAGTTCCAGACGTTTCGCAGGATTTCGGATGCGCAGCAGATCGTCCATAAATTCCATCCCCGGGAATGCGCTCAATGCTGTCTGATGAAAAGGTTTCTCCGCGGTCTGTTTCAATAATATACGAGAATACGCCTGAGACAATGGCATGGAGAGATCGAGCGCGGGTTTTTGTAACGAAAAACCCATCGAATGGTAGAGTATGGATAGTTTCTGCAACAAAGGTTCCACTTGATCGTCGGACAGTTCTTTCTTGCCGACGACACGGTCGAACAAACGTCGGACGATCTCACGTTTGAGATCCGGGGATATAAATCTATAGAGGTGATGAACATCCGGACACGTCAGGATGAGATGCGACCATAATCGGATCTGATCCTCACGAGACACATGGTCGGTGATGGCTCGGACAGTGTACATTGTTATCCCATACCGACAGAACGAGTCGAGGATCAATCGTAACAAGCGATTGGTATGTTCTGTTTCCAGTGCATAAGTGATGAACCGAGAAGGGAAATCTCGTGCTTCCGTGATGGATTGCAGGTAGCGAGTCATAATGGCATCGAATCGTTCCATCAATTGTCTGTATTTGCGCGGTCTGTTCCGGCGTTTTTCATCATCAATCAGGTCGAGCGCGTCGTGAATACCAAAAGTATCATAAAACACCCAGACGTCATCTACGGAAGAACCTCCCAAAACCGGCGCGGGAAAGATCCTGGATAGCCAGGATCTGGGGACATTGTCGTAAATAAATCGATTCAGTTCAAAATCGGGAATCATCTCTTTTATCGAGTGCAAAAAAAATAGTCCGTCTTGTGAAAACTGATTATCATGTCATGGAATCGACAGGATATGTGCGATCCTGGTGCTCACATGTCTTCCCGATTCCATGACAGACAACAATGCCCATCAACTACCAGTTCATCAACTCGTTCACGATGGAGCCGGTGGCCCTCGCCTCGATCGACGAGGAGATGTGCAAGGAACTGAACATCCCGTGCAGTCCGAAGCGATATTCGTCCATCTTCCAGGCCATCACACTGGTCGGGGATTGCGTCTACAAGGATGGGACCTTCGACGAGAAGGCATTCCGCGAGGTGATGAAGGACAGCCCGGAGGACTTGTACCACATGTACAAGAAGTACCTCCACGGCAAGTACATCTACAAGTGCTGGCGTCGCTAAGGATGTCAATGCGCCCAATGAAAAAGGGAATACGGCCTTTATGAGGGCGTTCTTAAAGAACAATGTACCCCTATTGATAATGACACATATCGATCTGGATCATCGGAACCATCAGGGAAAAGATATCCATCGTTTGATACGACAGTTGAACAATGAGAATCAGAAATCTCGCATTCAGTCCAGAAATGGAGAGCGTTGGGGGAAAATGTAGTAGATATGAATGCAGATACTTTGATTGGTTCATTATGGATCCTCCAATTACTCAGAAATATCGACAACATCTTCGACGACTTGCAAAAAACAGGACAAAAGGAAGATTAGCAAAAACTTGTCGTTTTTTTTCTCCAATGGAACAAAAAAATAGGATGAGTTCTACCAACATATGGCAATGGCCCGATATGTTTCATTCATGGCGGCGACAGGCACAACGACCGAAAAAACGTATCATGATCCTGGGTGGTTGTAATAATCCGACACGTCCCGCACATATATTTCAGGAACATTATGATTGGAGTCCTCCGGACACGTACCGGATGAACACGTTCCATCAGACGCTCGTTGTCAATAAACCTGTCAACGATCCTCGCAAATCCATCATTATCGATGAATACCTGTCTGGATCGTATCCCATTTATGGCAGAGAATTTGATTTTAATGATGAGGCCTCATGGCGGGCACTCCGGACGCGGTACGATCTGATTGTGTTTGATCAGGCCACGAGCAAATATTTCACACCCTCTGAACCACTGATACGAGCCATCGTGGATCGATTGCAGCCGTACGGGTATTTTTACCTCCCGGTGGAACGATCGTTCCGACCGATCGGACAGAAACAAGAACAACGAGGCATTCCGGACACCGATGCGTACATTGTCGAACAAACGACGGGGATGCCATGGATCCGACACAATACCTCGTGGGGACGTACGGGGACATTCCTCCGCATCCGACCAAACACGGGACTCTCTCGGATCCTCCGGAGCATCCGTCGTGGGATGAATACGGAGGCGCAGCATCATACCATGCCATCCGAGCAGTTGCAACAACAACGGATCGTCCGACAGCGCCGGAAAGGAAATCTCGTGGAAATGTACTTCCTGATCCGGTCGCTGCATCCTCAGGAATTCGAGAAATACGCCGTCCTCCACGAATTCCAGATCCGCCCGGACAATGTCCGAGATTACTATCGAAAACTATGGACGAAATATAAAACGCTATTGGAAACACACCCCTCGAACAAGATTGTACAAACAAGCATGCACGCCATCGAACAGATACTGCGTGAACTCTCAGAATAGAACATAATCACACACACGAGAAATACGACAATGATGGATTCGAAAAAGATATGCTCATTCGTACAATTTCATGACAATCATTGAATCATCATAGGCCAATTGCTGGTACAAGGATCGGAACGGTTGGGGAAACTGTCGTGTCTTGGACATCAGAGCGAGCCATTGCTGTAGAGCATCGGATTTGTGCTGTCGAATATCTGTCCGCGTCCGCTGTGCCTGCCGACGGATCGTTTGTGGCAGCCATTGTTGCCATTGTCTGCGTCGCTGAACGATCTGGGCTATTGGGATCTCGATTGACGTCATCTCCATGGTTTGAATGATATCTCCGATAGCGGATCGGGGGATGAGTACCGATCCCGGCCATGCCCGCTGATAAAAGGTTTTCCTGCCCGTCAGGAGATCGATAGGACGAGAACGGAGCCGTTGTTTCCGATTGATAATATAGGCATGAGAATCTTCTGGGATACTGCCAGTGCATCAATAATCTGGAAAATCACGTCCCGACTCGGAACGCTCTTCGGTTTTCCCTCCAAGAAATATTGACTTAAGGCCATGAATTTCAGGGAGGGACTCCGATGATAATTCAATAGGATTCGATTGTCGAATAAACCGATCTGATCGACAGTGTACCCCCAACGTCGTCTCACCGATGTTTGGTACGTGATACGTACGAAATAACGTCGTAATCTCCTTGTGTCGGCAATATCTCCATCACTCCAACTAAATTTATCTATCATGGGAAAACCATTTTGGAAAATAATATCGAGGTATAAAATAGGGACAGGACAAAATGGCATCGCAGAGACCGTGGGGTTGGTACGAGGTGCTGCACGACGGGGACTACAAGGTGAAACGGATCCACGTCTTCCCGAACAAACGCTTATCGCTCCAGAGTCATCAGTTCCGCGAGGAGTGCTGGTATGTGGTGAAAGGGAGCGGCAAGGCCGTCAAGGGCGACACGCTCGTTCCTCTGCACGAAGGGGATGTGATCCGGATCGATCGTCTCGAGAAACACCGTCTGATCAATGATTCGGACGCGGATCTGGAGATTGTCGAGATCCAGCGGGGCACCTATTTCGGCGAGGACGACATCGTGCGGTACGAGGATGATTTTGGAAGAGGCTGAGTCGTTTTCACGAGTCCGTAACCCGGAAGAATGAGCGTATCGAGGAATTTTTGTTTTCGAGTGAGGAGGCCTTTTTGGAGGGTGCGGATTGTCTCAATCTGCTTCATACGATCTTTTGCATCGGTGATTGCATACACATTGGCAAGAGCCGCGGTCGGAACCGCGGTGAGAAATGTTGTATGGAGTGTTGTGATGGGCGTACTGATCCTCTGCACGGCCTGTTCGATACCGACACCGGTTTTTTTCCATCGGCGCGATCGAGGAACGAGTTTCAGGTAATGGACGACAGTGGCGATATTCCGATCGACAAACCGAAGGTATTCTCGGTAATATTTATCGAGTTTTTGATGGGATCGTGGATCGATAGTGTTTATCCTGGACAGGTAGATCGGAGGCAGTGAGACGGGGAAGCCTTTTTTCCGTCCAATCAATTCCTCAAAGACCTCCTCGATGACGCGGGTCAGCAGTTCTTTATCGATCCAGGAAAGGATAAAATTCGTCAGTCGTGGGCATTCGTACACCAGACGTCGTGTAAAACGCGCTTGGACGGAATCCGGCAGCGCATTAAACTCCTGCTTCCACACACCGGGTTGACGACCCGTCGCACACAGCCACTCGATCAAGGATCCAACGACCGCCTCATGATCCAGGACGAATCGCATCACCCTCTGTGTTGCGATCATCCGGTACGTATGTTTGATGAGAGCGGCTATTTCATTGAATATTTTAGAATTTTCCGCATCATCTTTATCCATCATGAATTTGTCCATATCGATTCGTTTCCGCAACATACGGAGTCGTATATTGCATTCGCGAAAAAATTCAATGAGATCTTTCAATGCGTCTTGTTCTGTCCCATTCAGGATTTTTTGATCAAGAACATTCATGTCTTTTTTCTTTCTGAAAAATCGACGGAATGTCGTTAATACCATTTTTATTCATCAAAAAAAAATTATCTAAAGAAAGAATAAATGGCCATTGTCGTCCGCCGTCCGCCGCTGTACCTGGTCCTTGTGGGGCAGGTCCAGGAGGCCATCGCGCTCCTGGAGGAGCGTCGTCGTGAGATCGAGGAGTACCTGAAGAGTCATCTCGCGATACAGAAACCGACGAAACGAAAGATCGTGGCCGGACAGATCATCCCTCAGACCAAGACGCTCCGTGGCCTGGAGGCCGCCGAGACGATACGGGAGATCATCACAGGAGTGCTGAAGAACCTGACACGGATCCATGTGTTCCTGCAAACATCTTCTGATCAGAAATTCTACGACAAGGTGGGCATGATCGGACAATATGTGGATCGGGTGTTGCGCGAATTCCGAACGGAACAGCGGGCGACCCTGAAATACAAGGACGTCCAGCAGAAAATCACGCCGTTCATCTTTGATACGCCGTGGATCCGTCGTGCGACCGATCTCGCCGGCGATCTCATCTTAACCACCCTCCGCAAACGGGATCAATTCATGAACGCGGTGTCGTCTCCTCCGCGACCCGCCAAACGCGCGCGAATATGATTATCCATCAATCATTATTGTTGTATGTACAAATAATGATCATCTCTAATGAATGGTACAACCGAAACCACGACAGGTGGTGCGCTCGTGTTGTTGCGAGGATAAGACATTGCTGGACTCTTTGGATCCATACTAACCGAGTTTCTGCGTTATTACAATAACTATGGATATACACTTGCGATCGAGAAAAATCTATATTGTTTTTGTATCATGAAAAGTCATATGATCCTTATTGACACCTCGCAATTCATAGATCCTGTCCAGATTTTCTGTTCTGAATGGCTTCGAGCATCGTTTTCAATTTCTATGAAATTTAGCATCCCTAAATTTATCTGTACTGATACGAACTTTCCTAGCTCAGAACACTATGTATCGTGTCTCCCAATCTTTTCGTGACATCAAGATAATTCATATAATGATCAGTCTGATCATCATCCATCAATCGCAGATCATCGATCGAACGCCTCAATTGTTGGATATGCGCAATACAATCTATGTATTCAGATAGAATTCTCGGTGCCGTTCGCCTCGCACGCGACGCGTACAACGATGATCCCTATATTCTTTTGAAGCACGGGTTCGCGTCTTTATATTGGCCAGAAAATTGGCAGTCTGGACACCTTTTCCTGTCAAGGTGTCAATGCCGAATCTGATCGTATCGGGTACAAAATAGCCCACGAGCTTGTACTGGGCATAGCTGATCATTTTTGGATTTTTCATGACTGCATCCGTGATTACGAGTGCCTTGGAATTCCAGAACTGCAGAACCTTGGGGAAACTCTCATGCATACTCAAAGATCCCGACTGTGTTAAGGCATCCATACTCGCAAACAAGGATGACTTCAGATCAGGTATGCCTCCCAATCCCAATTCAATCACTACCTTCCATGCCTCATCTTCTGTAAATCCAATTTTTTTCATGGGATCAATGACCTGATCGACGACGGCATCATGATAGGTTTTTTGCTGACGACTGCTGAATAGATTACTTGAGGTCTGATGGATCTTGATGCCGAGAACGACAGTCGTGATCATCCGTTTCGTTCTCCTAAACTCGAAATCTCTCGTTTGTGTCTCCAAGATAATGGCCATGAATAGTAAAAGGATGATGTTCATGATGATACCCCCTTCCACCTGTCCAATGACCGCAAAAAGTGTCCCAATCTGTCGATCCCTGATGGCGTCCATGGCGATTGAACACAATTCGGATGTGGTATTATACTGCAGCTGAGTGAGTGTATCTCCCCAGATTCAGATCCATGTCCATCATTGCAATCTCATTCATTTATTTTTATTTATATTTTTATTTGAGATTTTTTCGGACGATGATAGTACATGATTCATGGAAAACATCCATGTGAGTTGATTCCCTACGGTGCATAGACAATGCGGGAATTTTCGGAAGAGATGATTCTTTATCTCTATATGCGACTTTTCGGGATCAAAAACAATTATCCTTCGGCTGAGCTTGTACGCGAGCGCCGTGACGCCGCCCGTCAGCCGCTGCCGTGGCCTAGCACAAGGGAGTAGCAGTCAGGCCAAAGCTCGGTGTCCAGCGCATCACTGACTGACTGCCCTGCGCGTCCTCTATATTTCCCTGAAGGTTCAATGTACTTGCGTGGTCATGTATATTTTTATTCTCCTCGATGAGAAAAAAAAATCTTTTTACCGTTATCGCCAAAACATCCTTTGTCCATAATTTAGTTTATCGATGTGAGCAATAGAGGCGCTTTCATTCAATATATGAATTAAGGTGTGGACGCCAATACATTTGATTTTGGCATCTACGATTTGATATTATCTAAATGACACCCTGATCGAGACCCTTTAAAAAGGATCGTTTCTTTTCTTGCCATTCTTCCTGGATAGTCACATTGCATGAATTTTGAAAATTCACTCGTCATGCGATTATAGACATCAATACTAAAGGCAAAATAGAGAAAGAGCAGGATATAGAGCACCCCGGAAAACAAAAAGATCTCAATGCTCTTCCCACCAAGAAAATACCATGTGATGACGATGAGAGAGATGGCGTAGATAATGAGGCCTCCAAAGAAGTAATACAGGGATCGGATCGTGTTCCAAAAGCCAGATCCGAATCGGTTCAAAAGACTCTGTCCCTCGATCCCTTCTCGTCGCACCAACCACAGAGAGAGATAGAAATTGGCAGCAAACCCAATAAAGAGCATAATGATGGTGGCTAAATTGATTTTCTTCATAATCTCCTTTGGGATCATTTTTTCTCCTGTTGCCAGGGTATATATATTCAGGAAAAGGATACACCCAATGAGTATGGTAAAGACCTGAAGTAGGATCTTGATGATGGTGCCTCCATATCTTTCCAAGAAAGGTATCGAATGATGCCGACACTTTGTCATTTATTGAAAAAAAAGAATGAAAAATAAATTTTTTTTTGTTCAAAGGAGACCTTTGGATCTTTGTTCTTTCATTTTTGGAGCATGTCTTTCTGAAAGAATTCTCATGCCGGCACTGGCTTCGGATTCCAGTTTATCCATATCGGGGGCATATGTCCTGAGCAGGTGAAATAAAATATTTGCGAAACGATCGTATTCTTGCTCTTGTATGTTAACTCCCTTCATCAGGGATGAAAAGGCACTCTTGATATCTGTTTCTAATTTATTTAAGAGTGTACACATGTCTTGTTCTGAAAGTGTTTTCACCTGTGTCAGAATCTTCTCTTGTACCGTATCAAGAGCCTTTTGAAATTCGGGTTTCATGGTAAATGAAAATGTGTGATTTCCGGTTAACCAGTGGAACCAACTTTTCCGTTGTTCTCGAATGTCGATCAGTTTTGCATAGAACGTTTTGATAAAGGTGAGGTAATCCACGAAAGAATTCGGGATATCCTGAATCCTGTCTTTCCATACTAAGTAGGTTTCAATCACCCGTGTTTGAAATTGTTCTGACGTTTTTAATTGATAGGTGGAACCATTGTTGGTAGAAATAAAATATTTATTGTTGTCATTCCATATATCTACGTGATGCATCTTGATCTTCCACTTTTCAGAATCATTGAGAGAAAAAAAGATCCACCCTTTCTCTGTCTCTTTTTTACGGAAGCCCATAATGCTGGTGGGATCGTATTGCAGAAAAGAAAAATTCTTCATATACGAGTCGGGCATGAAATTCAAATGACGCAATAACCACCAGAGTTTTATACCTGTCAAGAACACTCCTGTTGTCTTGGAAAGCTTCCCATGGATGATCTTTGAGATCTGATATTGCTCGGATGTATAGATAGGCAGACAACCTTGTCGTACCCCAATATTTGTTTGCGGTTGGAATCTTTCTTGAGGTATTTTGTCGGATGGTGCCGGATGAACCTTGCGAGATGAAAATCCAAAAAAATTCCAACCCGACTCGGAATATGGGGCGGTCTTTTCGTTCGGTGTCTGAAAAAAAGTCTTTAGCCTCTGATTATATTGTTTCAGACCAGTTGCGAAGATCTGGTAATCGGGTTTCCAGGAATCATAAAAAAGGAGATTATCACGGATGATCGGAAAAGGAGGATCGAACGTGACTTCACAATTTTTCACCATTACTTCGTAGGTAAAATCACCTTTGCCAATGCTTTCTTTCCATTTCACAACGGTGCCATCGTCTGAGATAGAGGTCGGCCTATAGTATTGACTTTGTTGTAGTGACCGACCTGCACGATGATAGAACCGGTAGACAATCGCTAAATTTTTCCAAAAGTTTTTGAATGTCTGTTCATTGAGAGAGTCCTTCTTTTTCTCGATCTGCTTGAGTCGACGTTGTTTCTGCAATGTCGTATATGTTGTCGTGTTTTTGATGTTTTTGTTCGCCAATCGTGTTTGGATCGATTTTTTGAACTCTTCATCGAGCAATTGCTGTTTCAATATCGGATCGCTCACACCTGAAAACTGTGCAGGACCTTGTTGTTGCGCCCAACGTCGTCCATACTTGAGTTTGTGGATATCCTGTCTCCTCACCTTTTTCAATATCTGAATCAGGTCCTGGAGTTCTTTGTTTTCTTTTTCAAAATCTTGAATTTTTTTTGAACCATCCTGGGCTCCAGTTGCTGACGCTTGTTTCGCCTTTGTGTAATACGACTCTAATTTTTTATCCAACACCCCCGAAGGAAACGGTTCCAACTCGAGACTCTCGAAAGAAGAGGAATACAATTTCCTGATTGTCGGATACGGCACATTATACTTGAGTCGGAGAAGACGGACCCTTTTCGCAAGATCAATCATCTTCTCTTGAATATCATTCAGATAGTCGACATAGTTATCATCATACGATGGCGATCCTTTCAAAGCCTGTATGTGTCTCATCTTTTGTTCTTGGACATTTGCTGGGGGTTCGGCAATCAAAGCTTCTAAATATGTTCGCAACTGAGGATCTGGATAGGTACGTATGTACGATCGTACGGTATCATCGACAGCGAAGAGAGCACGCAACTGGTTGAAAGGGACTTCTCCTAATGTTCTGTAGATGCGACATCGCATCGCCATATCATGCAGTCTCTTGAGAGATGTCTGCGCCTGAACTATTTTTTTAACTTGGTTGTAATATTTACTCAGGATATCGAGTTTCTTTGTATTCGTTGTCCATTTGATATCGTTTTGCAAGATTTGCAAGAATTGAGGTTGTTCTTTATTTTTGAGCTTTGTTATATCTGATTTGAAGTTTTGTTGGGTATTTCCGCTGTGGATAAAGTTTTGGATACCCCTCAGATATTTAGAGTTTTTTTTTTCAAACCAACCACTTTGTTTCTGTAATTTGTCATGGTATTGTTTGAAGACACGATCTTTTTGTCCTTTCATGTGTTCCTGTATCTCATTCTGGATACGTCTTGATTGTGGGAGGGGCTGTTGTTCCTGTGGTGGTGCACGTGGCAAAACCGAATCCAAAAATTCTTCTTGATCGATCATTTCTTTTGTGACAAAAAAAAAAACTCATGTGAAAATTTAATCCGCGTGGACAAAAGAAAGATAGATCCAACTTCAAAACCATGATACTCTATCACAGACTATCAGATGACCTTAGATCGTGGATCGGCATAATTCCTGCCGAATGTCGTAGATGATGGCATGTTCTTCTCCCAACAGAACATCGCGCTAATCATTTTTTCTTTATGTGCAAGGCTTTATATTATATATAATTGGGACAATAATTTTCTACACACTGCTCGTTGTCCTCCCGTTGATCCTATTGTTCGTGGATCAGTACGATGATCAATTCAAACTGCCCAAGCCCGTACGCATACTGTTGATTGTCGTCAGTTTTATCATCCTATCGTTTACTGTCGGGTCTATGACATCGGTTGGACATTTTCCTCAAAACGACTGCATTCGGGATTTTTTTCCTACCCTCTCTGAAATCGTGGTCTTTCCGTTAATACTATTCGTAGGATTCATCGTCTCAATCTCTTTACCGGGATATTTCCAATTCATAAACGAAAAGACGTATAGGATCTGGAAATATTTCCTAATCGTTCTGTACGCATGCATAGTATTTACCATGATCGGGATCGGGTTTTTCAGATCCATGAAATATGTCCCTCGTGAAAATGAGGATTATTTACAACTACAAGGACAACAAGGATCAGAACCCGTTCGATTTATTATGAAACCTGTAGACGTGTTAGGTGTCACTCTAGGATCACAATGGGGAGGTAATATAGTTTTGATATCTATCGTATCCCTATTGCTGACAAATAATTTTTACGCCGGGAAAGATTTCCAGGAAATATTCATTTTGATGAGCAGTGTAGTGGTTATCGTGGGTATTTTTGGGATCCTATGGCATTTTTACACGGAACGATTAATCTCGAAACACGGATATACACGACTGGATGGCAGGTTCGACATCTATGATGACATTTATGGATTCAATATGAGGAGAAAATGCGATATACCCGAAGAGCAAGTTCAAGTTCCTGACCACTTAAGGAGAAGACCCGCAAACTCTGGATCAACATCACGGTCATCTCCGACGTGTCCAGCTACCCAAATTATCTGAAGCATTCATGGACGATCCGCGCGTCAAAACAAAAATAGGACCACGAATTGCGGCGTTGGATGAAAAACCCAAACCGGTATACATACGAACTTACCAAATATGCACAACGATTCGGAATGCAGTCCAACAATCTCCGACACTTCGACAGACGTTTCCAGAGGATGTCAGACAACTCCAGGCCTATTTTAGGAAGGTACAGCAGGCGAAAGCGGCGAATCCATAGGTATGCACTCAAAATATTTATTCTGCAGTACAGAATAAACCGTAATGCCGTTTCGTTCCTGGTTCTTGCAGAAATTGCCGGTCGAATTGATCGAGTACATCGAATCGTTCCATGACACGCGCAACCACCGGCAGCACGACGATCTGTTCTACAGCGAATGAATGATGCATCTCACTCGATCGTGATCCAGTCGGCAATGTCCTCGAGGAAGGTCGGGTACACGGCGATGCAAAGGGAGGAGTAGATGCAGAACGATTGCACCTGGATCTCGGGGGTGTGGTTTGTGGCAAAGACAATGTGGATGCGGGACTCTCCGAGATCACGAAAGATAATGATGCCCGGGATCCACTGCTGCCCGTCGATCATGACCTCCATCTTCCGGCCGATCGGCAGGTTGTCCATGGAACGCCAGATGTCCGTGTGCGTGTGGAGCGGTGCGAGTTTCGAACTAAAGAATGGACGGTTCATCATGTGACGCCCCACCTGGATAAAGAACGACATACGGTCGTAATCCACCGTCAGGATCCGTCCTTCTTTCCACACGATCGTTCCCTGATCCGAGATTGTACAGACATCCACACGCTCCCCGGTCTGGAAACGGATCATGCCCTGGACGAGGGCGATGATCTCCCGCAGGATATCCTCCATCCCGCGGACAGGGATCACCGGGTCGAGGATCGATTGCCGACATATGCAGCAGACAGTCGGGCGTGTCTTTGCATGACACTCCTTGCACATGCAATGACCGTTCAGACAGATGATGGTGCGTTCGGGGGATACGTCCCGACAGATCGGACAAGAAAAGGATTGGAGGATTTTGATGTACATCCTGAACCGTTCTTTTTCTTCCTCGTTTTTGTCCTTCCATTCCTGGTCCATGTCGTCCAGTTCTCCCCGGACAAACCGGTGACTGTGCCGGATCAAAAACGATGTCTCCATGCGTTTGCGCTTCTTCCTACATTGTCGAGAGAATAAATTTTCTTCTCCTCATTATCGTCCGCTCCAGACCTTGATGAGCGGGAGTCGGCGGATGTGTTCCATGCTGTTCTTCTCTATCTGGTACGTGTCGTACGAGTAGTTCCATCGGATGTAGCCGAAAATGGACCCGAAGAGCGAGGGGTACGGGAAGATGGAGGGATCATCGTACGTCGCCAGGCACCCGATCACTCGTTCCATGCAGCTCCGTGTGGGACGATCCTTGACGTGCTCCACCAGCGCCAAGAAACCGTACGTCTCCTCCATCCGATCCAGCCATGCCAGCGTGCAGATGGCCTGCAGTCCAAAACATCCGTGCCATTTGTCCTTCTCATGGTAAAAGGCGATCAGTTCCTCCGCATGCCGGAGCCGGGAGAGCAGGGACACCTCGATCTTTTCCTCGTCCCAATGGTGTTCCGCAAAATGCCAGAGGAACTGGTACGATTTGGTATCATCGAAATCCAGGTATTTTTGCACAAAGACGGAATCGTGCAAGAGGATGGCCCGGTCGAACAGTCGGTATTTGTGGAAATAATAGTACGCCAACAATTCCCCGCACCGAGGGAACTCCGATCGGATAAAGAAACAGTTCTCCACCTCCAGATCCTCGTACCGGAGGTATTCGGGCTTGCTGTCGTCGTCGATAATCATGATGATGTTGGTCGGGTAGTACCGTCGGATCGATCGGTACGACTCTTTCCAGTACCGGTTGGTCTGCTCCGAATTCACATGCCGTGTCATGATGAACCCCAACGTCATCGTCTTTGTCCTCTCCCGGATCATCTCTTTATATCATCATCAGAGGCGGATCTGAGGGCACAACTGCCATTTCTTGAAGCGATTGAATTTAGGGATCTCGTGGAAGATGTCCCCATCGATGTTCTTCCAGCCTTCGCCCAGCAGGCGGTCGATGAAGGCCATGACGGTCGTCCGATCGGTGTCGAGGGATTCTTGTGTCGCCCGGGTGAGGAGGGGCGATGTGTAGAAGATCAGGTATTCCTGGAGGAATCGCGATTCATGGTCCAATTTCTGCTCGATAATGTAGAAACAATGGGGATGGTCGGGATGGTACAATTCGATCTGGCCGGAGAGATCCATCTCCATCTGAAAGTCGGCGGGATCCATACGGTTGGTGATTTGTAGGAGGGAGGATGGACGACGGATTTCAATTTTGTAGGCCTATTTCAATATGGATGAATTCCAGCACAAAGACAGACATTCGCAATCTATTCCAATAAAAATTTTCGAATCGGGTACACAAAAAATCGTACGTCCGTACGATTTTTTTTTTTCGTAAAATCCTTTTATCGATACGACAATCAAAAAGATTATGCTCGTGTTTCTCTCGGGTCCGTCCTCCGTGGGCAAATCTACCATCTTGAAAAAGCTCGCGGGGAAACAATCCCTTCCTTTCAAAATCCATGTTCTGGAGGGGGATGCGGAAGCCATGACATTTCTCAAAATGGTGAGCGCTGAAATCGGAGAGGGGAAACGCCCGCCCATGGACATGCCATCGTTCAAAGTACTCATCGACCAAATGTACCACGACAAGGTCGTCCCCATCATGAAACGGGCGGCGCTCGACGATAACACGCTGCTCGTGGTGGACGATGTCCTAAGGAATATTCCAGGGTATAAACTGACCGTCCCCTATTTCGTCGTTCTTATCGGCGCCCCCCTGGATCGCATCTTGCGCAATCTCAAGGCCCGTTCAAAAACCGACACGAGGTCCGCAGCCGCTGTGCTGGACGAAATCAGTGCTTCCTTTGCACCGTCTCACAATCACCTACGACACTGCGAGAGCATGCTCGTTTTTAAGAAAAATCACCTGGAATCCTTTCGCGCCCTGTACGACGAGCATCCCTACAGTGTTCTAGGCAAACGTCTACCGACAACGATCCGGCGGTTTAGGGACAAATTTTTTCCTCACGGTGAAGACAATGTGTGCGTGGTGCCGACCCCGTCTGTCCGCGTGGACGCATTTTTTATCCACACAAACACGAGCCGTGTCATCGATCAACTCGTCGCCTTTTTTCAGAATCACCTGGGAAGATATTGATATTATCAAAATTCTATGAAAAAAATCAGCCGCCGCGGGGTCCGCCGTACGAGGCACTCCCGGCCATGCCCATGCCGGCCGGTCCGAACCCCTGTGTCTGGATGGGCGCCGCGCGCTGCTGCCATTCGCGGTGCGAGTTCTTGGCCATCAGGCGGTACTGCAGTTCGGTGCGCTGTTTCATGCTGTCGTTGTGGAATGTCTGGTCCGCGAGGGAGCGGAAATCGTCGGGCGGGAGGCCGGGGTACGGCCCGCTGTTGGGGGCAAAATTCGTGAAATCCAGTTTATTCCTCGAGATGAAATTGTACTGCGTGTGCGCGTCCACGTCGTTGTAGTAGAACCGCGGCTGGCCCGTGGTGGGATCGAGGTAGGAACGGTAGGAGGTGCCGTAGCCGGTGAGGCGCGGGTCGTAGATCTCGTTGCGCTGGATGTCCTTGGCGAACCGGTCGCGGCCGCGGAGGAGGTACTCCGACGGGTACTGGTTGGGATCGTACTCGTCGATCATCATATTGCCGCGATCGTCCATCCGGCACGCGTACGGGAGGTGCGGCTGCGTGAACGAGATGCCGAGGTTCGACATGGAGGCGTCGGGCTGGTTCACCTGCGAACGGGTGTAGACGTTCGGCTGGAGCGGGATGCTGAAGAGGTTCTTGTTGTACTCCATCTGTTCCGGCGAGTACATGCACCGGACGGGCGGTGAGTTCACGGGGTAATTGTACCGGCTGTTCTCGGGATAATACCCGAACGCCGTGTCCATGGACTCGCCGACGGTGGTGGGGAGTCGGTAGGTCGCGTTGTCGTACGGATAATCCTCGCGGATCACGTCCTTGATCGGTGTCCTGGTGGACGACGGCGGATGAAAATCCTCGCGGATCGGCCTTTTGCCGGTGTCCGTCGGCACGCACGCGTAGGTGCTGTCCAGATCGCGGGCGACCCGCGCGCTGATGTCGCGATCCCACGTCATGTACCCGTTCTGGCTCAGTTCCTGCCGTCGCTGGTCGTTGATCTTGAACGGGACGACAAAATCGTTCGGGACCCACGTCTGCGCGTCGTAGATCGGCGGCGGGATGACGGGGATCGCGCGCGTCTTGGGGTTGGCCCCGCCCGCGAGCGCCTGATTGATCGAGGCCGTGGCATCGTCGAGAGGTTGATCGGGCTTGCACCATGTATCGGCCTGCTGCGCATCGATCAACTGCGGGTTCGAGTTCCACGAGGGGATGTCGATGGTCTGCTGGGGGTTCTTGGAGTCGTAGAGGATGACGTCCGGTCTCTGGTAATTCTCCTTCATGGATGGTTTATTCAAGAAAACATACAAAATAATCATGGCAAAAATAATCATCATCAGGATAAAGACATACCGGTTGAAACCGTAGAAGAGGTACAGGATCAGTATCAGAACAATGATGATGCGGGACAGACAATTGAACTGCTCCGCGATATCCTGGTGACGATCGGGAAGGAGGTCGTAGAAACGGAAGAATTGCTGCCAGTCCTCGAGCCATGTGAGCCCGGACCGGTGGTAGAAGGGTGAAAATACATCTTCACACTGGGTCTGGATCATATCATTCGTACGGTTTTATTCTCGTGTGGATTTTTTTTTTCACAAAAATGATCATCTCCTCCGCGCACGCGGCGATGGAGAATGCGGCGGCGTAATCGTATAAGAATGATCCGGCGATTGGACTCGCGGTGTGAATATCCTATGACTCGGGACATAGGTGGCTGCTCGTGTACGATATGCCGCGCGCGCTTCGCGACGGGCACGTTCGATGATGGATTGATTGGGAGGGACAATCTCGGGAAAATTGGCTTGCCTGAACTGATGGCGTTTTTGCAACAGACGGCGCCTCGCCATCTGTTGTTCGCCGCGCCTAATCTGTATGAGCGCGGATAAAACATTGTACATGTACCTGTCCTGCATCTTCTCCTTGTCCGCAATCATTCTCGTTTTCCTTGATTTGAGATCGTCTATGGTTCCTTTGAGTATTGTCCTTCGCAACGGATCCGTTTCATGGTCTCGTTGTGCAGATAATGCACGGATCGTATCGATGATTTGTCTTTTGAGTGTATTCCACTCTCTGCGAAAGTTTTTCGCCGTATCCTCGAAATCTTGTGGGGTGAGGAAATCTCGCACTCCTACGAGATCGTTTCGGAGTTGCGCGAGCATGTGAGTCCGCACTCCTGGCGTTCGCAACGGGATCAATTGTTCGTACCATGGGAGCATTTTATTTTTGTAAAGAATAAATAAATGGTTGCATCGTACACAAAACTGAAAATAATAAGTACAATAGTCTGTGTAGAATAATATCGAGTCTCGTGCTAATCAAGCGATTTGTCTCTGCAGATTGAATCATGGAGTACAAGGATAAGAATGTCGTGTCCAAGGGCAATGCCGAGGAGTACATCTACGGCGGATGGTTCCTCTCCGCGACAGATGCGTCTCGCCTCGAGACGACCGCGCGCGAGCTCTTGGATGATGTCGTCGCGTCCATTGGCGACAAGATTGTCGCGGAGTGCGGGCACCTCACCCACACGTTCTGCCTCAAGAACCCTGCGAAGCAGGCGGAGGTCCAGCAGTTCTTGGCGTCCGCGCCCGCGGAGAGGACGATTGATCTTGTCGGTCTCGCGTACAAGACGTGGGAGGAGGATGGCAAGAATCATTTCATCAGCGCCTTCGTGCCAAAGGCGGGTCTGCCGGATCTGTCGACCAACAGCCATCCTCACATCACCGCGCTGCGCCTCGGAACGACCTCGCCGGTGCTCTCGAACAACATGCTGGGATCGGAGGATCACGAGTTCATCCCTCTTACGGAGATTCTCTCTCTGACGTTTCATGCGGGGGCGGTCCTGATGACCAAGAAGGCATAGATAATAGTATCCATGATTGCCGTGCGAAATCACGCATGATTTTTTTTTTCCAAAAAAGAAAGATGAGTTCGATCGATTATTATACGCTGCAGGATGCGTACATTATGCTTCCGAATACGCCCTCCCAGTACGAGAATGTAAACTACCCTTGTCCCTATCATGAGGTGATTGTCGATGCGCCGATCACCGATCGAGCGTCATCGTGGGATGCGACTTATCGCTCGATGGTGAAAGACTATCCATTCCCCATCCTCACACCGGATGGGTACCGATACCCATCCTCATAAAAAAAAAAAAATTTTAGAGAAGAAAAATAAATGAAAAAATTTCTAGGGAAAGGTTTCAGCGCGTTCGTATGGGGTCCTTACACACAAGAAGAGCTGAACGACATGGAATGGGGGAAATATCTCGAGGATTTGCCCGCATTATGCATCGTCCGGATCTTGTGTCGTCAACCCGATCGTGATAATTTATTCTGGCTCGCGCGCGGTTCATCATCCATGATTGTACCTTTGGACGATGCTCCCATTGAGATTTCAAAACGAATAGTCGAACATTATTTCAATCATCCGGATATATCCACCAAAACTCAATTCTGGTTGGAACTCCAAGAATACGGTGGCATCGATTTTTTTAATTTCATGGCAGGACTCACAAACGCGCGGGACGGTATCCTGTTTCCCATAAAAAAATACAAACATTATCTCGGGATCAAAAGAGATGGTGATTGTAAAGAACGGACATTCGGAAGAGGGATAGAGAGCCTCTATCGGTATGGCATTTCTGCGCAAGAATTATTCGTGGGGGTATGGTCGTCCGTGATTGACATCCTCCTCGATACGCACAGGATCATTTATGAGCATAACGTCGTATTTGCCGATATCAAGCCAGAAAATATGGTCATTGATAAGGACACATACCGACTGCGCCTCATCGATATCGGGATCTATTCGATTGAGGATCTGAAAAAAAATGCAAGCAAACGGTGTACCATCACGCCTCAGCTCGATCTCATGCCACCCCAGGCCATGGGGATGTTCCGTCCTTTCCAATACACCCGGAAACAAATCAGGGATTATCAGCGAGATGTCTATGGGAATCTCTCAATCTGTGCGATCCTGCAAACGTTCCGCAAAGAACGAAAACATCTATCCCCACAATCGGCATTCTATTTTGTATTGTACCCCCTTTTTTTCCTGTTTATCAGGTACAGCGATCAATTCGATATCCGTCAGGAAGATCCAATCTATCGGTTTGTGGTGTCCACGATCCGGAAACGAGACACGATCGACGAGGATGCCTTTTATGAACTGATTGTGAAGATGCGCTCGTTCCTCCCGCGGTACCGACCGATTTTTGAAAGATTGCATTCAGTGGCGGGCATGCGGCAACGATGGGGCGGGTACTCGAAATCGCATGCGTACCTGGCAGGTCTTCAGAGAGAGGCGCATTCGGGTACGCCGTACGTCCCGTCCACAACGAATCCGAGCAAACTGCAATCCCTGCGATCCTATAAAGAGAAAATCACAAGCACGAAAATTTAATGATGAATATAGATCGCAAAAAAGCATCTAAACATGTGATTTGTTTTTTAAAATTCGTAAAACCAAAAATGGTAATTCGATGGCGGTCTCGTGTACAACGTATAGACTCGAACGCGCATGTGTGAGCATCATGGCATTGATTCTCACGCCTGAATTTTATCTGAAACATCTGCATTTGTGATTTATTTTTTTTGATAGATGAAGAGTCCCGTGCGCCGGGTGAGATCCGTGGGCGGGCAGAGGGTGATTTTTTTTTGTAGGTACCCCTCGATGAAGAATCGGCTCGAGGTGATGCAGTTGAGCAGGTCGACGATGTAGCCGTACTTGTCGTTGCAGTGGTGCTCCAGGATCTTCGGACGACGGCTCTTGAGGGCGTGGGAGATGACGGAGAGCACCTGGCAGTTGTCCCTCGCATTGTTCTGGGGACCGTCCTTGTGGTCGTAATCGAGGGGCAGGATATCGTCCAGGAGACGGAAATCAAAATACTGATCGCGGCATTCCTGCTGCTTCAGGGTCTCCAATTTGGTTTCCAGCGAGAAATTTTTGCGCTTTGTCTCGGCAGCGGTGATCGTGGTGGTGCTGGCCGGCGATGATATTGGTGCTGGCGCCGGTACTGGTGTTGGTACCGGTGCTGGTGCCTCATCTTTTGTCAGCGAGATGATGGGCCGTGGTGGATTGGAGGCGGCGGCAGCGACGGTCGCGGATTTTGTCTCGACAGGATTTTCCGGCGGGAGGGGTGTATCGAGGCACAGGTACTCGTCCTCTTCTTTCTCGCGCACCACGACGCGATCGAGTTTTTGTTTCTCGTACCGGATCAGTTCCTTCTCGTGCAGTTTCTGGATGAATTCCAGCGTGTAGCGCATGTCGCCCTCCGGGATGTTCCCGTCGTTGCTCTTATTGAACTGGATCCCCAGGAGCGCGTTCAGCCACTTGTTGTTGTAGACGACCTCGTGCTTCAGGAACGCGATGTGCGGATCCTGGCGGGGCATGCGGTAGGTGATGTCGCGCGCCAGGATCCGGTGGTTCCGGATGATGTCCACCGTCCCGTACGATTCGGGCAGATCGGACGGGTAGTAGGTGCCGCTCCGGAAAATGATGGTATCGACGTGCGTCATGGACGAGACGGGCGGGATGTGGACCGATCGGAGGATGTTGTTCCCGTTCTTCCGTTTTTCGACAAACTCGATCGTCTCCCAGTACGGGATGTCTTTGCGATGCAGGAAGATGCGGTACGCATTGGTGTCTTTCAGCACAATCACCTCGGATTCGATCGTGTAGGCCCGGTCGAAATAATAATGCATGTTGTGATTCTTCTGCGAGTACGAGATCTCCCGCGCCTCGTTCTTGGACGTGGTGAAACATCCTCGCACGATGAAACCGATCCTGGGGTGATGTTTCAGGTAGTACTTGTACGCCATGGAGAGTTCCTGGAAGACCTTGACGAGGAAATGGTCGTTCCCCTTCTGCTGCTGGATGAATTCGTGGCGGATATTCTCGATCATGAGAGTGGTGCCGGTGTGGAACGGATGGTAGCTCTTGAAAAATTCCAAATCGAGGTTGAGGATCTTAGGAACGTACGTATTTTCCTCGGACATCTCGTGCCAGTCGGCCATGGCCTGGATCGTGCACTCGTGCGCCGCGTCGTGCGTGAGGATCGTCAGTTTGTTCCCGAGATTGACGGAGGCGGACTTGAAACCCGTCCCGAACTCGCCAATCTCGTCCTCGGATCGTGGGCGTTCGTATGTCCAGGAAAAGATCCGTTTCAGATTGTCGCGCGCGATCCCATTCGGCGCATCGTCGGACACGAGGATCTTGTGGATCCAACGGTTCTTCTCCTCGATATGCTCGCGGATATCAATCAGGATGGTCTGCGCGCCGGCGTCCAAGGAATTGTCCACAAACTCGTTCAGCGCCGAGTACAAATCATAATTGCTCGCCCGCGCCTTCTTGATCTCGCCCCTCACGGTAGGGGCACACTCCATGTTTGTTCTGTAACCCGATGACATCTAAAATCATGATACGAGATCGGCGTATTGTGAAGAAGAAAGAAAGAAAAAAATATTGCACACCAATAAATGGGAAAATCCAAAAAAAATCCATCGCCCAAATCATTCGATCTACTAGAGATGTTGCCCACCCCGCGGAGACGGGAGAATGATTATTATGATATACTCTATCCGTCACTGCCCACTCCGACCAATCGACTGTTCCCATCGCCCAAGAGCAGCGACAAGGTTGAAAAACGCGACAAGACAGCCATTAAAAATACAAAACGGAACAAAAAAAATTCATCGCCGACAAAATCCAAAAATAAAAAAGATCAGCCGACACTGAGGGTCTGAATCGACGTTAAGAATTGATGGTTCGATTGCGGGCATAATACGTCCTTGGTAAGATACAATTTCAGGATACCCTGTTGTACGAGCGTAGAAAGATACGCATCGATCTGACAATCGAATTTATCATGATGGGCTTTCTGGTGATCCACTATTTGTTGTATACCGTTCCGTGTAATCAGGTAACAATTCGTCAAGAAAAAGGATGAATCCCGACTCGCCAGATCCAAGGCGGTGTGACGCGTCGGTTCTTTGATCCCGTTAAAAAGATGACTCAACAGGATGAGATCGGCGTCTTCCGGAAGATCCTCAAGGATGTTCTGGAGGGTCGGGATAAAGTCGGGATTGGGGATGGAATCATCCTCCAGGACGAGGAGGATATCGCCCGATCCGTTTTTCAGGAAAGTATGATAGCATTTCAGGTGCGACAAAAAACATCCGATCGCACCGGGGGTGAGTTCATGATGATGTTCTCGTCTGCCCGCCCTGAGATTGTTTTCCATGATGCGGATGGCCTCGTCCGTCAGGTGATCCGTGTACAAACGCCACCGATCGTCTCGTGTATCGACCGCATCGATGAATCGGATGCGCAAAGAGGAAAAATGTCGTTGGATGTGTCTTCGCCGTTGATGTTCATCTGGAAGATTGATACAGTAGGTTGTCACGATTTTGTCCGAGTTCGAAGAAAAATAGATCCACAAGAGGAGACTCACCGCAAGAATAAAAACACTACATGTGTATAACCAGTACGACATATTTATCTCTATAATTATTTATTTCATCCGACAATTATAAAATGTTAAATAGTATGTCAGAGAGAGAATAAATAATTTTTTTCAAGATTATTTTGCCAATTTTCGGTAAAAAAAAAATTGTCAATGAGAAAAAATGCCCCAAGACCAATCCGATAATCATCAATTTTTCATACTCGGTATCAATCTCATACTAGCATTGTCTGTCTTACTACTCACTGCCATACCTATATCCGATTCGTCATTTCGATCTATTTTGTATATATTTCTATCTTTGATGGGAGGTATCTACATGGGAATTTCTTCACTTTTCATTCTGTATTTAATAAATGATATACTCCATGCTTTATTCGTCGCGGCAATCTGGAATCTGCCAATGATTCTGTTTTATATCTTTGTATCGATCCAGAATTCGATAAAGCGTGAAGAGAGAGCACCGTCTTTGGATACAACCAAGATTCAAAAACTCGAGAAACAACGAAAAACGATACAGATTGTTTGCATAAGTGTCTCTGCTCTATATATCGTCGTATCTCTCACTCTCCGGAGTACGAGGTTTGGGGGCGAAATTGAGAAAAAAATCAGAAGACCGCGAATGACTGGATTGAACGTTTCCTCACAAATCCTGACATAAAATAGTGTATATTTATGATGTAGATGCGTTGGGATGGTGTTCTTTCTCATGACATTTCCGGCACAGCGTCATGAGATTAAAAAGGGTATTCTTGTGGTATTCCCCGATGTACCCGTCCGGGGAGGCGGATGTCTGTGGCTGGATGTGGTGCGTGTGCAGGTCGCGGACCGCCCCGCACCGTTCGCACCGTTCCATCCATTTTTTGCGGTTGTAACGGGATGGTCGCAGGATCGGCTCCTCGTCCAGTCGCGCGCGGTATTGAAAGGCGTGCTCCAGGAATTTGGGGTCGAATCCCAGGTATTCGGCAATCTCGAGGCCGTAGATGGAACGGCCGAACCCGTCGCGGAGGATCCGATCAAAGACGAGACTTTTTTGGGATGCGTCGTACTCCATGGAGAGGTGTTTCACCTGGAGTCGAGGATCCTCCATGAGTTCTCGGAAATTCTTGAGCGTGTGGAGGTGGGTCGTGAGGACAAAGCGGCACTGGTTCTCGAGGAGTCGTCCGACCGTGGCCGCGACAATCCCCGTCGCGCTGAACGTCTCGGTGCCCGCGGTCAGTTCGTCGCAGAGGATGAGGGAATGCGGATCGGAACGGTTGAGGATGTGGCGCAGTTCGTTCATCTCGGTGATGAATGTGGAACGTCCTTTCCAGATGTTATCGCGGCTCCCGATCTTGGTAAACAGGGCTCGGACGGGCGACCATTCCATCGAGGCCGAGGGGACGTACATGCCCGCCTGCGCCATGACGACCGCCACGCCCACGCTTTTCATGAGCGTGCTGTTGTGCGCCAGCGTCCCGTCCGGCATCAGGAATCGCTGGTTGCCGTCGAGACCGAACCCGAAGAACGCATCCTCTCCCCGCGGGAGGATCCGGATCGGCACGATATTGTCCCGCACCGGATCGAGGATCAATCGTGCCTCCGTGAATAATGCGATGCGCCTCCCATGGTGGAGACAGGCCCGGTACAATCGTCGCCATTGATCCGAATCCATCGCGCCCCGATCGACGGCGCAACGATCCTCGTTCCTCCAGACGGCCGGCAATGAATTGTCGTCGTCGGAGGAGGGCAGATCGGCGCCGGTGCACTGGTGCATTATCCAGGCGGTCGCCGGCGCGCGGAGGAGGTCGTCGATCGATCGTTCCACGATCCGGCTCCGATCCGGATCGGTCAGGCATAGGATATGATCCCGATTCACCGTCATGAGGAGGGAGGAGGTGTCCGCGCGCACAACATCGTACATCCTACCATGTCCTTCGACCAACCGCAGGATGCGGCGCGGACAACCGTCATCGCCGATGAGCCGGTCCTCGAGCGTCAGTTCCTCGACACGTTTGAGACGGCCGTCCCAGAGGACCATGGGCGTGCCCCGCAGGAAACACTTGCCGGCGCTGTTCTGGCCGAACAGGAGCATGCCCCCCAATTCGATGTTGTTGGGGACGAACCGCCGGGACGGGTTCGCGTGCTCGACAATCAGATGGCGCAGTCCACGACAGCGCAGGGTGCGTTCTTTCTTAGGATCGAGAGGTTTCGGTCGCACGAGACGGTACTTCTGATAATTGCGGGCGTTGCTCAGGATCACATCGAGACGCGCCGAGAACTGCACAATGAACGGTAGGAGGTCCTGATGCTTGTCCAGCACACTCTGGACTTCTTCCTCAAAGATCTGCCTGCGTTTCTGCGCCAGCGCGTGGAAGATCCGTCGACGTTCATGGGAGGCCGTGTCGAGGAACGGGTGCTGGAGGCGCACATTCTGTGCCATGGTCCGCTGGACGACATCCTTGGGCATGCGGATCTCCCTCGCCATCTTCTTGGTCACCTGGAGGTACGCCTCGTCCTCGGCAAACACGAGGCGCGACATCATCTCCTCGGAGAATTCGCGGCGCACCCACTCGCGGATGCGTAAATCGATGGCCAGGGATTCTCGTTCCAGCGCGATCAATCCCTCCGGCGTCACCCGCCAGATCCCATTCTCCCACGTCTTCCACGCCTGCATGAACTGCTGATCCCAGCGTTCCGCGCACTGCTCCTCCATATGGATCCACGACGCCCTGTGGTGACGGTACTCGTCGGCCAGGGCAATGGAGGATGGGATCTTCTCGCACAGACGCCGGAATTCCATCGCAAAACGCAAGAAACGAAAGACGGACGGGACGGTCATGGTCCCGATCTGGAATCGCCGGTAGTAGTGCTCCATATCGATGGTCTGGAGACGGTGCATGTCCATGTCCTCCATCATGCCAGACATCGTCTCGATCTCTCGGTACCGTTCTTCCAGGATCTTGATCGAATGGACCGGGGAGAGGAGTCGGCGCCGGAAAAGACGTCGTCCCGCCGCCGTCGCCGTGCGATCCAGGATGTCCAGGAGGGATTTCTCTGTCGACAGGAGGTTCAGGTCGTACAGCGTCTGCAGGTTGTACAACATCTTGTCCGTCTGGATCTCGAAACAGGGCGGTTGCAGCCGGTACACCGCGAGCGGGTGGTGTTCCTTCAAGAATGAGAGCAAAAAACACAGCACGGGGATCACGTCCGGATTCCGTTCCAGGCCCAGGAACTCGATCGTGGACATCATCGCCGGTTTCCCCGGGTAGATGCCGCTCAGGAAAATCTCCTGGAATTCCACCTCCTGGTACCGCCGGTGCTCCCCCACAAATTCGGGCAGACGATGGAGCATCATCGTGGCGGTCGCGCCAGAAAAAAGTCCGTCCTCGCCGCGCCACACCAATTCCTGTGGCCGGAGGAGATCCACCAATCGTCTTACACGATCCTCGCTGTGACGATCGTCCTCGAGCAGGACACGGCCGTTCGATAGATTGACGTGCGCCATGCTGAGGCGGTCGTGATCCGCAATCACCGCCATGATCGAACGATCCTCCGTCTCCTCCTCGTCCTCGTCCATCCCGATCATCACCGACGGGCTGTAGATCGCGCGCAGACATCGCTGCGAACTATCCTCCGCCTGCTGGTCGTACACCGCCACGGTGTACCGGTGGCGCACCATCAGCGACACGTACTTGTTCAGGTTGTGGTTCGGGAACCCGCACATGAGAGGGTTTGTCATGGAACTCGGCAGGTTCTTGTTCTTCCGCGTCAGGATGATGTTGCACAGACGGCTCATCTCTTTCGCCGCCCCTCGCACCGCCCCGTCCTCCATCTCGTACCCGTAGATCTCGTAGAATTTGCCAATCTCCATCATCACAACCACCTTCTCCCCGTATTTATGCTCCATCTCCTCCTGGATCTTCAGGTACATCTGTCCGATGCTCATCGTCTTATATTATAATATACCGCATGTCTTTAACGCGACATCACAAAAATATCTATCGAGATTGCAATCTCGATAGATAGCGCTGTCTTCGCTCTAAAATAGAGGATTGATGTTCCAGCCGAGCGCCTCAAACAGCGATTGCATAATGGTATCATGAAAATATTTGCGATCGATCGTCTTGAGGATGCTGAATTCTTCTTTCCGGCACGGGTACCGGTGTCGTTTCAGCAACTGGAAAAGGACGTACTGGGTGTTGATAAAGTTTTTCCTCTCGTTGTTATTCCGGAAACGCTTGTCGTACAGGTCGGTGAGCTGATCAAAATCGTGCAACAACTGATTCTCCAGGTGCGAAATGTCGGGCGTCGGTTTTCCCGTCAGCTGGTGATGGATCAGCGTCACGTCCTCGTAGTGTTTTGTGTGCTCGGTCTCCTTGAGGAACAGCATCACATGTTCTTTCTGGATGTCCTGGAACGCCACCTCTTTCGGAAGATCCTCGTAATTTTCCGGGATGAGGTGGTGCAGACGGAATTGTTCAATCAGATCGCTGTACACCTTCGCATCGATGGTCGCATTCTGTTTGCCCTGGTACTGATTGATGGTATCCCGGAAATGCGTGCGGCGGTCGTACATGTACTTGTTACTCAGGTTCACACGATCAATGTCTTTGAACGAGATGTCGTTGGTGACGGAATCGTAAATGTACCCGCACTGCTCGCACACAAAATAATTGTCATGATTGGCAATCTTCATATTCTCGGTGTGACAGGACGTGCATTTCTGCTTTTTCCCCGTGCGCAGCATCTGCAACGAACTCTGGTTCGGACTCGTGTGGTACTTGTCCATGTCCTGCATATTGTTCTTTTCATACTCGTCCGGGAAATACCGCCGCACCAGCCTCAGGTACTCACGGATAATCGTATGGATCTCTTCTTCCTCATTCGATTGCACCATCACACCGATGAATTGAATCTTGACCTGTTTGTGCAAACACTCCTTGTACCGATCAAGCAATGGAATCGAATGAATCAGATAGTAATTCACATTCACATCATCCTCCCCCCGTTTCTCTCTCAGCACATGCATCAGATTGTTATGGATGGTCATGATGTCTACCCGATTCCCATCGTACTCCTTATGATCCTCTTTCTTTTTCTTCTCCATAGGATTTATTCCTCATGGATCGAATTATTTAACACATTTTTTTTTTTACAAACAGAATAAATGGCATCATCATATTCAATAATAGGAGACAGGACTTCGGGTCTTGCACCATCGCTGAAACAATTATTTTATTCGAGCGCATTCACGTACACGCTCATCCTCGTCATGACCGCCGTTCCCACGATCCCGCATAAAGCATTGGAAATCGTTGCGATCGTCACCAGTATCCTATACTGGTTGTATATTTTTGGCGTCTACCGGCGAATCGATCTTGCCACGAACTATCAACCCGAAGGATCCGTGCTGGGGAATATTACAGAAACTATGAAATACTTTGTTTTTGTGGCGGTCGTAGGGGTGCCGATCATCCTGTTTGATATTCTGTATGCTCGTATCGCGCAACTGGAAAAAACGACCGACAGCGACATCCAACAACGTCTGCAGAAAGAGATCCGGTCATGGCGTCTCGCCTGTATCATCGTCTCGGCCGTTTATTTGGCGCTGAGCCTGCTCCTCATCGTTTCAACGGATGTGATTGTCGAAAATTTTTTTACGAGTGACACATAAATATGAAATTCCTCGAGTACTATTTCTTTGGTGTGATGATCCTCATCATCGGCGTCATCATCTGCGCCGAGATTCTTGATGGCAACAAAAACAATTCGAATTTTATGCTGGATTTCTATATCCGGGATCATCTCCGACCTCTGCTCCGCGCGACAGGCTCTGTCGAGGAAGTGCACGCGCTGCTCGATTCGGACGACGCGTCCGACCTCGTTTGTCATTCGTGCATCTGGAGACAATCAGTCGTCATTTCTTTTGTGACGAGCATCCTGTCCATCATGATTGTGCGTATTTTTTACCCCATGCCCGCGCGCATCGCGATCCTCCTATTCATATCACAAACGACCATCCTTCTGCTGTTGATTAGTTTCATCAATACTCACTACTATGACAAAAAGATTGGATTCTATCGAGAGATCATCCGGCACATCAGGGATGTGCGTTGAAAAAAAAAGTATTCAATAAATGACCTATCCGCTCGTACCGATCGTCTACATGGCTCTGGTAGGCATCTCCCTCTCGCAGTGGATCGTGGCGGGATTCGCCGGCAACGAACTGCGCCTCGCGGATCTCCCCCGCACCGTCCGCACCACCAGGAACCGCATGGTCGAGGTCGTCGGCGCGTCCGTCCCGCTCTCGCCCGACATGCTGCGCGATTCCATGGAGCGGTACAGGATCTTCCTCATTGTCGCTTTTTCGATCCTGAATGTCCTGATCCTCATCGCCATCGGTCTCCAGAGGTGCAGCATCATGGTGCGACTCCTCTCGTTCCTTTTGTACATCTTTTTCCTGATGGCCGTCTCGCTGCTCGTGTTTTTCACGCTCTATTTTTACGACGATCAGGCGCGGTACCATTACATCTATGTCGAATTCTTCTACCCGAACCTGTCTTTACGATTCTAATTCGAGAGTGGGGAATCGTGCCATCTTGAAAAAAATCGCCTCGTACGGATCGATTGTCCTGCCAAAATAACCGCCCGGATAGTACGGATCGCCGTAGTTCGAGGTCGGATTGATGTCCTCATCCAGCACCCGGTAATCGCGCCCGCGGTACTCGTGCAGGATCGAATTGATGTTCCACTGCTTCCGGAGTGTGATCCGCGACAGGCTGATTTCTTTCTGGTGGATGATGTTGGTGTAGTCCATGGTATTGATGTGATTTTCGTTGAAAAAATCAATCTCGTCCCGCAGGTAGCGGAAGAGTTCCTTATCCATCACAAAGAACATGCTCTGGATGTGCGTCTGGCACGGTCTCGGGCCGAACATGTTGATGGAGGTGCCCGCCAGTCTGGTCTCCTCATCAAGAAGGTCGAGGAAATAGGGTGTCCACCGGCGGTGCGGATCGCGGAAGATCGGCCCACGGACCGACGAGTTGAGAAAAAAATAATAGTCGTACTCGCGCGGGAGCCGGTGGACCATGTGACTGAACGCGCCGAAATCGTAGCCCCGGTTCTCTCGTCGTACAATGGTGATGTTGGATTGCGCCGGGATCTCCACCGAACATGGTCCATTCAATACAAAATAATAATCGAGTTTTGGATCGTCCATCCCGTGACGCAAAAAATAGCGCAGATTCTCGCGGTACAACTCATTCTTCTCGTAGTACGCATAGATGCAACAGCACGACGACATTCTGTTTATCGGAAGAAAGAATCAATCGTAAAATTGATTCCGGTGCCTAACCGATGGATCGATCGAGAATAACCGATAGAACTGATGTTGTTTTTTCTGATTCGCAGGATTCATCATGGACGCGCTCCCCTCCGAGATCTGGTCGATCATCCTCCGGTTCGTGGATCTGCACGATCTGTCGATTCTCCATATGGTCTGCAACGATATGGAGACAATGGCGCGGGAGCACCGCGGGATTGTGCTTTCTCAGGATCTCTGTTCCACCTACCATGTGTATCTCGATCGCTGCGCGGGCGAGAACCTCCAGGTGCTCTGTCTGCTGGGGTGTTTTGCGTACAATCCTCGCTGTCATCATACCGACCGGTACACGCGGTACGGACGGTTCCTGGAGGATCTCCCATTCCTTTTGCGATGCAAAGACATGCAGCCGATCCTCGCGCGGTACGGGCTGCCGCCGCCGCTGATGCGATGCGCGGCCTAGGTAGGAGGAGCGGTTGTGATACCGACGGCGATCCACGAGATGTATTCGGAAGTCGCATTATTAATGTACGCCGGATCGGGTCCTCCCGTCCCCGTGATAAAAAATTTCCGCCACGAGAAACCGGTCGTCGAGATGCCGGTGATGGTCACCCCAAAAAAATAGTTATAGATTCCAGAATACAGGAGGGAGGCCGTGACGTTCGGGATGGTGGCGAACGGCGTCGAGAAAGTGGTGACGCCGACATCATCATTGGTTTGATCAAGGCCGGTATCCAGCTGGTACTTGTAGCCGACCTGCGAGGTCGATGTGTTGTAGTTCATCAGGTAGGTATTGGTGGTACGAGTGGTCTGTGAGAGCGGATTGACGTAGAGCGTGCCGGTCGTGCCCGCGAGCCCGCTATTGTTCGAGGTGAGCACGATCGCGCCGCGTTGCGAGGAGGCGCTGGAACCGATGGCAACACCATTGTAACCCATCGAACCGCCTATAACATTCGCCGACGGGCCGATCGCGACACTATAGGCGGGCATGGAGGTGCCCGCCCCGGCATTGGAACCGATGGCGATCGATTGGTACGTCTGTTGTGTGCCCGATGCGGCGGCGTTGGTGCCGATCGCGATCGCTTCGGTCGTCTGACCGTTGAACCCCGCATCCGTTCCGATGGCGATATTGTTGGTATCCTGACCATAGTACGCCGCATCATACCCGATGGCGACGTTCGAATCATTTTGTCCATCGTAGGCCGCATCGACACCGACGGCGACATTGTACTCATACTGGCTTCCGTAGGCCGCGCCGGGTCCGACCGCCGTATTCAATCCTCCCTGGCCATAGTAACCGGCAGCGATACCGATCGCAAGATTCGCGTACTCTTGTCCTTCGTACGCGCTCCCAGCGCCGACCGCGACATTACCGAATCCCTGTCCCGGATAAAAATACCCGGTGCTCCCCGTATCGCCCGTTCCACCACCATTGACCGCCTCGTATCCGATCGCGATATTGAACAGATCCTGCGACGCCGTCGGCACGGAATCGTGTCCGATCGTAATGTTCGAATAATTGTTGTCCGGATCCGTCCGGGGAGCGGCGGACCGATGCGCCCGGCGCTCCGCCCGGAACGCCTCCCACTCGGGCGTGCCGGTCTCCGGCAGCGCGCGGTTGCGCCACGAGTCCGACGGACCTTCGACACTGCGCTGGAAATAGGGGGTGGGCGGGTAGTACGGCCCAAACGGCTGCGTGCCCGTCCCGATCCCGATGCAGATGTTGTCGTTGTTGACGAAATTGAGGCAGTTCTCCACATTGATATTATTCGATACATACAGTTCCGAATTAACCACCAGCGTCCCGGTAGGCGAGGTCGGTACATACTCGACCGGGATCAGTTTGTAGGCGAGCCGATTGACCTTGCAGGTCAGATTCGTCAGATTCTGTCTTGGATCCATTTCCACTACCTATGGGCAAGATTTTTTTTTCAATCGAAAAAAAATAAAAGAATAAATGAGCATCCCTTCTTACAAATGGGTCAACACCCTCGATCTGAATCAGCAGGTCGATATCTCCCTCCAAATCGACGGTGCTATCCCGTACCGTATTGCCATCCCGCTCAACCCGCAGTACCCGCAGTACATCAACGACATCGTCCTGGACCTGACCGGGAGTTATCTCGATCCCAACTGCCTGGATCCGCAGGACGCGCGGTACATCTACCCGCTCTTCTCCAGGATCCTGGTGACCGCCAATAATTACCAAGATGTCTATTTCGACCGGACCTACCCGTACACCCCCAACAACGGTTCGGAATGGAACACGCAGGTCCACCTGAATCTGAACCGCCCGATCGTCTATCCCACTACACAGACCGTCTACATCCTGCTTTTCCCCAGCATCTGCAAGAGCCACATCCCTCGTCTGAACAGCATCGTGTTTGCCTACCGCGCGGCAACACCGTCCTCCTCGCCCTCCTCGAAATCGCTCTCGAGGGATGGATGGGTATTTGTCGGACTGGGCATCGCCATCCTCATCCTGCTATTCATCATCCTCATCCTCCTCATCAACCTGTAAACGGTAGGATGGTTATATTTTGCAGACTGCTTTCGTACTCGGAAAGCGTCTGGCGTATCTGCCGCAACGAATTGACACACCTCGTGGCAGTACACAGGTATCTTTTGATGTCGTTAGGAGAAATGGATTGGATGCGGATTCCCTCTCTCTGCCGATCATAAGGCGTGCATGATGATCGCTCATGACCTCGGCAACATTTTAATTTCAGATGTCAATCTCCGAATCCTGATGGTACCCGATGATCCCGTGGATAAGGAACAGGCATCCCGTGTACAGCAGCCGGATGTACAGGGGGTGGAGACTGTACCAGAGCGAGATGCCGATAAAATAGGAGAACCACAGGTAGTTCCGGTAGAACCGGATGGACCACGCGCGAACGAATGAAATGACATGCGCGGGCTCGCGGAGAGAATCCATCAATTGCCGGCGCGTCTCGGCCACGACGAGCTGATCGGGCGCGGTCTCCAGGATATCCCCCAGATAAAATCCTTTTTCCAATAACCGGATCCGATGTCGAGAGATGCAGTAGTACCGGTAACGGCGCGCCTCCATGCACGAGAAGAAAAGAATGGGCACAATAAACAACAAAATCATCCGGAACGGGAGTCCGGTATTGATGTAGGTGACGCTGAGTGTGGCCAGCAACGTCATGGACCAGGTGGAGATCATGTCGAGTCGCTGCCGGTAGATGGTCATCCGATTCATCTCGCCGCGGTACAGGTGCGCCACGACCTGGAGATGCTTGTCGTCATGACAGAACGACATGTTTTTTATCCCATCCATCGTCAACATCTTAGGTGATCATGTGATGATCCGTGATTGGATCAGCGGAAGGACATCGAATGAAAAATAAGAATCGTCCCAGAGAACGACCTCACCCTCGGCCTGACCGGCATTATTCCGACGGAATTGGGTGATGCGGATGCGCGGTTCGTAATCGTTCTGATCCTCAAACGAGAAATAGTACAGATGAGTATCGTAGATGAACTGGAGCAATTGAGGGAATGTCTCAAAACGAACCTCCACATCGATCAGCGCCGTCATGCACGAGGTGAATATTGGTTGTGTCGAATAATTACGATTGAGAATGACCATATCATTCGGTGTGATACCTCGAGTAGTAGGCGTGTTACCTTCCGTCACACACGGAAATCCCATGCGGATGTGGAGCACACGAGCATGCACGGTCTGTCGTGGAGGCAGGAACCGGAACACATCCCGTTCCAAGAATTCATAAAATTGCTGTTCTTCCCTCGATAATCCGGCTCGATTTTGAGTCTGTTGCCGTCGATTTCTCAAAGGGATAAATTGCGTCCTGTTTGTGATCATGAGTGAATTCTGACGAGTTGGGCTTGGGAAACCATATCCGCGCTGGCGTGCCTCGTAACGGCCGAGAGCTGACAAATTGACAATGGTGCGTGAGGGTTGTTCAACTGTACTGAATATGCGGAATTCAGGTATCAGATAGCCCTGACCGTATTTTTTGAGGTACAATCGAGATTCATACTGACCACCACCCGACCGAAAAAGATTACTGATTGATTGTGACCTCATATTTTGTTGTGGAACATGAAGGTAATATGTGGGCACATAGGCACGGATCGTGATACCGAACGGGAGACGTTCGACGCGCTGTTGTTCGCGTCGAGAACGACGGCGCGCAATCTGTTGGAGCAATCGCGCATCTTGTTGATCCGAATGACTACCGGGTATTCCGGACGGTCTCTGTGCTTGTCCGCCTCCTGCGGACATGATGTTTTATGATTTGAAAAAAAATATATGGATAGGTTTTCGCGATATCATTTATCGCGTTTCAGAGGTTCTGATCTTCTTGGACTGGGATTGTCCGAGGATGCGCTGCCACTCGGCCAATGCATCCCTCGGCAGGATCCGTTTCGCGGGATCCGGCTCGATCATCTTCTCGATGACGATCCGGAGCGGGGTGCGCCCGAACAATTCCATCGCGACGATTCCGAGCGAATAGATGTCGACCTTGCGGATGTCATGGAACCATGGTCGATCCGCGTCCGGCGGCGTCGCGTCCGTGGGGCGGCGACGGTCTCTCATGTACTCATCGAATCGTCTCAGCCACGGATGAGCCGGGGGTCGTTCGAGAAGACGTCCATTAAGCATCTCCTCGTAGACACGACATTCTCTCGCACCCATGCCGAGAAGACCACAAAAATGATCACAAGAAATGTTTGTCCTATCATCCGACGTTTTTAATTTTTCGTACAAACGAATCAACAAACGATTGTTCGTCACCGTGGTCTTCCCGGCCATCATGGACTGCAACAAGGATAATCGGGGTGGATCGAGATGTTGTAAAATAATTTTGAAGGGTGCGGGCAATTTGATCAGTCGTTTGTGCTTATCGAGCATGAGTTCCGGGGGCCAGGCGAAATAGTACTGATAGATATATAGATCGTCCGGATCGTTGGTGAAAAAATCATAATCGATGAATTTCATCACGCCCGTCTCTGGATGGATGACAATGTTGTCCGTCTTGATATCCCCGTGCATGTACCCTCTGTCCGACATTGTACAGATCCCCTGGATCAGGGATTGGAATCGTCTCGCCATGGCGATCCAGTTGCTCGCCGTGACATCGGATTGTTTCAATGTACGCCCCTGGTTCACCATGATGATGGATTTGGGGGGGCGTTGTTGATCGTCCTGAGTCGTCTGGTACTCCAGGATGCGTGCTCCCAGGAATGAACGCTGCGGATCGATCTCGCCGAGTTTTGTCTGCCGCTGTCGCAATTGTTTCGTCGAGTCGGTCATGGTCGGTTTGAAGATTTTTTTCGCCTTGCGACCGGCATCCATCGCAAACACCGTCCCGTACGTGCTCTGTCCGAGTTTGGTGTGGTGCTGCGGTGATTTGGATCGTTTTGCTGGCCGTGAAGAGGGTTTTTGTTCCGCACCCGTCATGTCTGTTTATTCCACAGCAATGAATCAAAAATTAATTATTATATTTTTTTAATTATAGAGATGTCTGCATTCCGCATATGGCCCGTGGTCCTGTCCAATCCTAATGTGATCTGCCCCAAGTCGCCTTATGTATTGTCCTTTTATTTCAATGTCAACGACCCCGAGTTTTCGTCCGTCACCCAGGTGATCAGTTCCGCTCCTGGAACGTACACATCGCTCTCTTACGTGAAAGCCCCTCTGTATGATACTGTGACGAATGCGCTGATCGGGTACAAGATCACTACCGATATTCTGCAACAAGTTGGAGACAATCTGTATGATATCACCAATTACTCCACCTACAACATCATCGGCCAGGGCACAATCTCTTGGAATGGATTCTATGAAAATACCATTCCGAGCAATATCTACCCGCTCGGCACAGAATTAGCATCCAATATTGTGTCGACCTCGGGCGTGTTCCTCGGACGTCAGGGCACTGTCCAACTCACAGTGCTTCCCTCGGGTCAGCGCAATGTCGTGATAAAATGTTAAACCAGTAATTTTCAAAAAGAAATAGGATAACAAAATTTTCCAAGAGCCATTATAAATATTGGATGAAATATTTTTTTTTTTGAGAGAAAAAGAAATGAGCACAGTAATTAATGTAAGACCAGCACAAGCACAAGCAAAATCAGCACAAGCATTAGCAAAACCACCACCACAAGCACCACCACAAGCACCAGCATCACCACAACCACCAGCAAAAACAGCACTAGCACCAGCACCACCACAACCACCAGCACAAAAAAAACAACAAACACCATTAGCACCAACACAACGAGTAAAAATACTACAGACGTCGCCGTGTTCAACATCATTGCTCGATAAAAACTCTCTCATGTATACATTGATGGCGCCGTTTATCGACCCGCAGAATTACCAACTCACGACCGAAAATCTGTGGATCTGGGAGGCGGCCTTTTTCTTGTGCGCAACCCTCTTATTGGCGGTCGCGCGCCATTATCTGACCTTTTTGAAAGAGCACACCAAACTCGTCGTCTACGAGAGTCTTGCATGGGGGATAGACACCATTATCATTATATTGGGAATCAGTATCTGGCGTTATATGAATAGTAACAGGACAACTACGTTATCATCATTATTGTTTTCCTCACTCCCTCTCGCCATGATGGTCGGCATCGGCGCCGGTCTGTTGTCGGTCCTGCTCGAGATTGGCGGATTGAACACGGTGATTTACAGCGAGAAATATCCCGAGCCCGAATGCACGCTCAGTCGGGAGTACTGCGACGGCCAGAAATCCAGGCATTTGTTGTTTGAAATCGCGTCCGTCTGGATGATCCTGTTCATCTATGTGATTACCGCGTATTTCGTCTTTAATTCTCCCGGGGTATTCAAATCGTTCAAGGAGCACTACTACCCCAAACCGTTCGGCTACGAAATCATCCAGAAATCGATCGGGTACCTCATCTCGATCGTCTCATCTCTCGTCATCTCTGTCCTGTCCCTAGTCTTCCTCATCGCCCTGACACCGCTGTACTGCATCTTTTTTCTCTGTACCCAGAAATGGAATCTGATGGAATTCATGAGGAATTGGAACTGCATCCGATCCAGTCTGTTCTCCAAAGTGCCTCGATGGGATGAATGGAACACCGGGTACGTCATCTTCCTCTGGCAGTTCGAACTCATTGTCTTTGGATTGATTTTCGCCGCGCCCATCCTCTATGTCATCAAGAATCGACTGGATACGGAGACACCCCCGATCGATCCCGCCACCCCCAGTACAAACTCATCGTACCTCTATGGCAGCGAGTTTGTCCTTCTTTTTGCCAAATTCGTCCTCGTCATCGGTCTCAAGATGATGATTGAGAGTATGCTCACGAAACCGACTTCCCAACAACAAAAATTAAAATCATCTTAACATTTTATGATAAAATGATAAAAGGATATGCGTTTGTTCTGGGTGCTGCCGATGCTAGGGATGGTCCATTCGTTTTTGTTCACGGGAAAATGGGTGATACAATCGAAACAGAACCTGCAATTCATCGTGGAACCGTCCAGGATTGTCATGACCAACCGCGAGATCGGGAGCCGTGTGTCGATGCGATCCTACGATTGGGAGTGGGACAATGATGCGTACCACAACGATCTGTTTGAATTCCAGGTGGAGATCCGTCCTGTCGATTGGTTCAACATCCGTAAGTACGCGCGGCACATTTCTTATATCGAAAAGATCAAGAAACACGGCATCCACGTCCGCGCCATCATCCTGGATAAGGATCGGATCGAGATCCACGCGCGCATCTCGAGCGAGACGCTCCGGCCATTCTGTCTTGTCCGCGAATGAGAATCATCCGGCCGATCGGAACGTGTTGGCGAGCGTCGCCGTGGCCTGCTGCGGGGTCGCCGTCATGATCGCGGTGGCGACGGGGGATCGGTTCTTGAAAAGGATCACTACGAGGATGATGACGAGGACGATGATGATGCCATTGTACAAGGGACTGTAATTCCTGTAGAACCGGCTGCAGATCGGGCAATCGACGATGTGATCCGCAATCACGACGCAGTGAAGGTTCCTGGGCGAGGTGTAGACCTCGTGCGGTGGCGAGGACGGCGATTCATGGAAGTACACGGGACGACTCGGCACATAGGATCGGATGGGCGCCGACGGTTCGGGCTCGATGAGGTGGGATGAGGACGGGATGGTGAACGGACGTTGCTGTGCTTGCGGTTGTGATTGTGCTGGAGATTGTGAAGATTGTGTCACGGATCGTTGTGCAATCTTGTAGGCGTCCGGATGTCGTTCCGTGTTGAGAGGTTGTGGATCGCGCAGTTCGTACAATTCTTTTTCCTTCATATTTGTTTTTCCATAGATGCGCTGCATGAGGATGTTTGTTTCTTTGTCGTTATTTTTTTTCATGAAGAAAAAAAAATACTCATCATTCATCGACCCTCATCGCTGTTCATTCAATAGCGGGTACAGATCCACCGGCCGGTAGTGGATGTTCTTTAGGATCTTGCCCGTCGATTCGTTCAGCACAATGTAGTACCCGGTCGCCGGATCGTGGCGGTAGATGGGCGAATCATACGCCGTGTTGCCCTTGTCGTACTCGTCCCTGTACCAACGGACCGTCTCCTCCGCCTCGGCGACGGTCTTGCACAGTTTCGACATGTTGGACAGGTGGACGATCGAGAACGCCTCGTCCATGTCCACGCCGAACGAGATCCCCGCCCCGTACACCACGTACAGGATGTCGGCCAGCGCGTCCACGGTCTCCACAAGATCCTGTTTCAACAGCGCCTCTTTCAGTTCCTCCACCTCTTCGAGGATGAGATCCAGTTTCAATTTCACCTGCTTGGGATCCTGGATGAATAGATGTTTTTGGACGTTCGCCGGGACGTCCAGTCCAAACGCGCGGTTGAATTCCTTGACTTTTTCGAAATTGCTCATTTTTATTTTTTTTTCAAATCTCTTTCCATCATAAATCATTTTTATGACGCAATTCTTTTTTGCTGGCCATGATGGCGTACTACAAACGACATCCACACTCGATCCATACCATGAGCCGGCACATCATTCTGCATCAGTATCGTTTCACACAGAACAATCTTCCTCTGCGGTGCTACGGTCTTTTCATAAACTGTCTGTTGATGCTCTTTCTGGGATTGGCTCTTTATTGTCATCACCATACGGTCGAAGATATCATCGTGTGGATCCTCCTCGTGTGTCTTTTTTACGATATCATATTCGGATACTCCCCAGAATGTGAACAGGACGTCCGTATTCAGATGAAGAATCGGTAGCATAATGAATTCGCCATCCTAGTATTTCTATCTATCTATTTCTGGTTGTACCGGAAACAACGCGTCCCGAACACGATTGTCGCCATCATGATCATCATCGCCACACTGTTGATCTTGAATATTTCCAAGGATAGGGCCTGGATCGGCATCTTGGAATTCATCATCCTCTTCTATGCGATTTTCATATACTATCAGATCGTACCCTCCCGGGAATAGCGATAGGATCATCATCCACGGGTAGCTGAGAGGGAGCGGATCCACCGCCTCCCCGCGCACACTCGATCGGAACAGCACAATGTTCCCGAGACCCCCGTCGTACTCCCATGTCTTGTTGCTATAATACTCGACATAACGGGTCATCTCATAGAATACAATGCCCGTCAGAGTGCACATTAGGTATTGTTTCCAATACTCGGACCACCACGAGAGCAAGACACACCCCAGCGAAATATTGCCGGGAATCGATCGCAGGAGGAACGTGTAGATGGACGTATACCGGTGACAGATCTCCTCCTCATGACACAATTCGTACCCGAGCGCATAAAAGACGGATCGGGCGAGCCAGGGGGATTGGTCGTGCACGGAACGGGCAAGGTTCAATCCCTGGCCAAAGACGATGCCCGTCGACACCAGCGACAGAGGATCCGATGTATGGTACCGCAGGGCGTAGATCATGCAGGGGATCCATCCGTACAACAGCACACTTCCTGGCGCTGTCCGGTTCGGATGGTAGTAGAACATCATGTCCAACATCGGCGCGATGATAAAGATGCTTGACAGAAACAGGGATGGTTCCTCGAGGACAAAGAGAAAGAACAATGAGATGTAGGCCAACAGGTACTCATCCATTTTTTTATAGATAAGAGTCTGATTCCATAAATGGATGTCATTTGTTTTATGAGTGCAGTTAGAATATTTTATAGATTTTTCTACAAAGGGGTGATTTCATAAACGATCGGTTCAGTCGTACAATCTCGGCGCGCAATCGTCGGATGATCCTTTCTCGTTCATCCTCATCGTCTTTTGTCGCGAGCATCTCTCGGAGCACGCCCGGATCGAAACAGTGTTCCAGGGTATCGTGCCGTTGTTGCCGGAGGTCGGCATCCTCCTGTCGGAGTCGGGCGAGTTGTTTTTTCAGTGTGTAGATTTTTCGGTACGTTGGATCTTCCCATTTGTAGGTCACCCAGACCGGCAGGAAATGTCCAATGTAGGAGAGGAGTTCCGGGAAGAGCCGGTCGCGGAGGGTCTGTAAGAATTCTGATTCTGTCATCATTATTATTTTTTATTTGTCATACAAAGTCCAACAAATCAGTTTTTCAGTCATCAACTGATTTGAATTCGAATCACAAACAATTACCCATTCATAGAGCATACATCTCGGTCTCGGGCACATCGAGGATGCCCGACATATTCAAAATGTCGTCGACAGAAGAAAAAACGGGAAAAATCGGGAGTTGCCATTGGTGATTGGGTCTCATCAGCGATTGTTCCGCGGCGGTGTAGGGAGGATACATCGGCAGGCCGTACTCCTGGAGAGACCGCATGAACCGGTGGGGCACCGTGTAGGAGGCGCCGGGATATTTGGAGGTGCGTCCGGCGCGTTTCGTCTTGCGACAGACCGGCACGACTTTCGCGGCGAATCGGCGCGGACTGCGTTCGTCCTCCCGCCACAGGAAAAGACTCCCATGGTTCGCGGAGTAGAGGGGCGGGATCTGGCCGCTGGGCAGACGGGGCACGCCCTGCTCCCGGATGGTCTCTTCGAGGGTCTTGTGGATACCGGGGAGCATGTCCTGGAGCGGGCGCTGTTCGTGGCGGACGAGCCGCCAGCACCGGAATTGCCGGTAGGAATCGGCGGAGAGTCGTCGGGGCATGACGTTGTGGAGGATGCATTGGCGGAAGATGATCAGATGGCCGGGAGGGATCTCGTAGACGCGAGAGGTCCGATCGCGGGGGAGCACCTCCGCATGAAAACCGCTCTCCGTCCCGTTCGCACGCCTCGCCGTGATCTCGTCCAAATGAGATCCGGGGATGCATTCAAACAACTGCGATCGGCCGGCCTCGTCCAGGTTCAGAAATCCCCCATACACCTCGTCGTCGGATCGCGGTCGGAAAATCTCCGGATCGTCCGCATCGGGCACCATGATGGCGGGATTCAGATCGCGGTGCCACGTCTCGCCGGCGATGACCGTTCCGCGCCGTCGGACGCACGTCCTGTCGAACAGCATCTCCAGGCGCCAGCCGGTCGGATCGCGGCGCTGCGAGCAGACCTCGGCGAAGAACCGGATCATCGGCGCGGCCGTCCGCATCCGCAGCGTCCGGATGAACGGGTTATGGAACGAAGAGGGATTCGCGTACGCGCCGAACGCGCCCATCACCAGCGGCATCTCCGCCGGTGTTTCAAACTCGGGGAATTGTTGCTGGCATTCTTGGAGGGCGCGCCGGAACAGATCCACCTCCGCCTGTCCCAGCAACGGAAGGACCACCACACCATCCTCGAGGAGCGCGGTCGCGTCGGTCATGGAGAGACAACTGTCACAGCACACAATACAGAAACAGTCAGAACAAGTTGATGTCTGATGAGTACAAGACAATATCCATTTTCACTTTTCGGATGGATGGTACATCCATGAATGACTCCATAGCATTGTGTCCCTCTTTGCTGCCAATGCGATTGTCCTCGTAAAAGTCGTCGCTGTGGGATATTCTCAATCAAGGTGTTTTCAACTTTGAACAATTTTTCGGCCGTTGTATCCCGCATGAGGACAATCACGTACGATAAGACCTCCAAGCGAGAATTCCATCAGACCTACCGTGAATATCTGCAACGATTCAGAGAGATGCCACAGTACAAACGATTCTCCCACATCTTTATCGGGGTGCGATTGATCGATGGACGATTGTCTGCCGTTGTATGCACAATGCATCCATCTAACGAAATATGGTGAAAAATAGGTAAACATATTTAAGATCATCATGATCTCCATCATCAAATGAGCATGGAGTTGTTGCAGGAGTACATGGAGGAGGAGGACATGGGAGCCGTCCTGAGACGGTTCCATGGGGAGATGAGCGAGGACGATCGGTTAGAGTTTATCGTGGTCCTGGAGAAGATGCTGTGGTTCGGGCCGTCCAACAGCATGAAACGGTTCGTCAAACTGTTGCTGGAGAACGGGGACGGGATCTCGCCGGTGATCCGGTGTCGCATGGCGGAGCAGGTGTACGAGGCGGACGATCCGTTGTACATCGAAAAGATCCGGGGATGGCTGCCCGCGATGGAGATCGCCTGCCGTCTCGAGTGGATCTACAAGATCAGCGAGTACCCGACCTACCCCGCGGCGCAGCAGTTGGCCGATTGGATGCGCCACATCTTCCATCATCCGTCGCTGGAGACAGACAACGAGTACCGCTACCGCGTCCTGATGGACGCCGGGCACGCGTACGAGGAGAAAGATTCGATCTTCCTGGAGATTGTGTTATGCTACCGACGAGATTTCCAGGACGCCATCATGTACAAGATCATGCTGGCGCACCACCTCCTGAAACGGGACCTGCGACGGCCGTTCGAGGACGACGCGGTGCTGTCGGACTGCCTGGAGGAACTGCTCGGATGCCTGCGGGACGACCACCAGCCCTTCGAGGCGCAGGCGGACGTCTGCGATTTCTTCCTCAATACCGAATTCCCGCGCATCCTGCCCGCGTACCGCGAGGAGGCGCAGCGCCGGATGAACCGGCTCTTCCAGGAGGACCTGACGAGTTCGCTCTCCATCACGTCGAACCGCCAGAATGTCCATTCCGAGTCCATCGAGAAGAGCTCCGAGGAAGTCCTGGAACAACTCCATGGGCGCTACGGCCATGTCGTCCACGACTACCAGAAGGTCCAGGAATGGCGGCTGGCGATCGAACGGTGGTCGGTGTTCAAGGACCTGGACAAGACCGAGCAGGACAAGATCTTGACGGCGATCCACCGGATCGGATTCGACAAACGGATCTACGGGAGGACGGGCGACACGCTCGCCGGGATCCTGGCGCTCGTCTGGAAGCACATCCACCAGTCCGACCACCGGGAAGAACTCCAGAAACGGCTCATGGAAGAGCTGCTGGAGGCGTCCGGGCAGTGCTCGACCGGATTCGCGGTCCGCCTCCTGAACACGCTCTCGGGCTTTGATGATTTTATGCTGAAAATCAGCTACCGCGAGGCCATCCTGACCCGGGTCGTCCACCGCCTCAACACCATCATCCAGACCATGGAGGACGAGGCGGTCCGGGACATCCTCCTCGAGGAGATGACAAACCCGTGCTACACCGGCCGCAAGAATTTCCTGGACCTGTTCCGACGGCAGGTGCCCCGCCTCAAAGAGGAACTCTACGACGAATTCCGGGGCGCCGTCGCCGACACCGACTTCGACCTGTACCTGCGCCAGGCCCTCCTCCACTACGAGAACGCCTGAGTGGATGGATCGCTAGCAGATGTATTTTTCTTCTGGATGAGACGATGGTTCGATCTCGGATTAATCCGATTTGTAATGCAATGCTAAAAAGAAAATATAAATAAAAAATGGAGGATGCTATGTTTTGCAGCAGCTTCACAGTGGCGGTATGGATGAAATACCTGCAACAACGCTACCAACAGAAACAGAAGATGACAACATCGCAGGCTAACAACATACAACAGTTTATCACCAATATCGATCCCATGAACTGCACGCCGATGGACCTGAAATATTTTGTCAATTATTTTCCGGAATTGTTTGCGTTCGCGGGCGACATGACGCAGATAAAGACCGGCGCCATTCTCAAATGCAATTTCTTTGGCGCGCCAAGGTACGGCCATACATGCTCGCTATGGAGAATGCGAGTTCGATTCGAATCGATGATATCTCTTATGCGAGGGTGAAAATAGGTAATTTTGGGGGAAATAGGTATACGGAATTCTATATGCTATTCCCTGTAAAACATGTCGATACACGGTCATCGCCATCAGCGGCATATACGATAGAGAAGAATCGAGGCAATGAATTCGTACTCACAACATTGTCGTCACCCCAACGATCGAATTATATTTTCCGTACAAACGGAAAATTTCGCATGTATGTGCTGAACCCCAAAAAAAATATCAATGCCCCTCAATTCTTAAAAGCGGTGAACGACACGACAGCCACCAATCCCGGATATTCATCGGTGCGCGCCCTATCGTCTGCATTCTCCTCGTGTTTCAAGAAGAGGCATTTTTTTTCCTACATTCTACAGAGATTCTCCGGCACCATCGAGAAAGAGGCTATCCGATTCGATCATTTCTATGTTGAATCTTGAACGGTGCTTGTATAAAAATGATTCACTATTTCCAGAGGATGGGGATAATCGATCATGATCCGTCCATCCCTCCTTCTCGGAACCGTCACGGCCCTGTATTTTGTGCCCGAGATTTTTCAGTACAGTCATCACGCCGTCGGCACCATCGTCCTTGCGTACCTCATCCAGGTTCTCCACGATGCCGTCTGCGTCTATCTGTTCGCGCTCTTCCTCCGGTGCGCGTACACCCGCCTTCCCATAGACCTATGCCGGCTGAACATCATGCACACCATCATCGTCGGCCTGTTCTGCTACTATAAACGGTGCGTCCTGACGCTGTGGTACAATCATGTCCTGGGGATCGAGATGTGCACCCGATACATCCCGATCTGGCAGCGCACCGTGAACCTCATCGGACCGTCCTCGTGCCCGCCGGAATCGTGGCAGACAACGTACCTGTGGCTCAACAACCATATTCTGCAGACAATGTTGGTGCTGACGGCCAATGTCCTCCAATTCCACCAGTACCGTTACTTATCCAAAAAACACCTGAAGTAATCGCACGGTCGGGTAGGACAAGAAAAAGAATCGGAGCAATAAGAGCGGGCAATAGAGCATCATGATCATCATGGTGACGAGGATGAATGTCAATCGGATCGTCAGGATCATCAGGAGATAGCCCATCGATTCGTGCGCGATCTGTATCCTGAACATGATGGGAAGATCGATCCTGGTCCGACATAGAGGGCATTCCTCGTACCCATGATGGAGCAGCCTTTCGTAGCAGAGGATGTGGAATGAATGCTTGCAGGGGAGGATCTCGTACTCGTCCTCGTCCTCGATCGCCTCGAGACAGATGGCACAATCCATTTTACAATAATCTTATTTTTATCGAACAAAAAAGACGCTCAAAATAAATAAATAAATAAACAAATGATATCCGAACAGACGATTGTCGTGAAAAATACTTTTGTGCCGTACAAATCAGCGCCCATGCCGACAATACAGGTGCCGTCCGCGTTGATCGGAGGATCTCCCGCTCGTGTGATCGATACGGATCTTGTCTTGGAATTAATCGTAAAGGGCGCAAACGAGCATTTCTCCCCGGCCGACATCCTCGCGCACAGCGGGTACAAGCCCCCATCCATCGTGCCGATCGATCTGTGGGACAGAAAACTATCGCGTCTGCGGTGGCGGTACAATGCTCAACCCCGGGAGTACGAGATTGTCCTGAACACACCGGTCATGTCCCAGTACAAGAAGACGTTCAACGATCCGGGTGCAGATACCCTGACAAGATTGCGGAAAGAGGCTACGAAGGCGGTGGGAAAGACAATCGTGAATTACGAGGGCAAAACGGGTCATCTCATCTATTATTATCTCGCACGACCTCCGGTCATCACCCCCGCCATGGTGGTCGATTTTTTGGTGCACAAGTACGCGCTGACCCCGATCGAACGGAAATACCTCCGTTTTTTCAAGATCGCGCCGGCTCACACAACCAACAAGTACGAATCGTTCCTGCTGTGGAACATTAGCGCGGAGGACCTGTGGGATCGGATCCAATGGCTGCAATCGCCCGAACTCCTGTACCGACCGACCGGGTTCGGCTACCAGGAGATCCGGAAACGGTGGTACAAGGATCTAGGGAAAAAGACGCCCGAAAAACCCGTCCTTTCGTACGACACCGCCTTCCAATCATAATGTTTTTTTTCATGATGATCAACAACATGAAAAACAAAAAATGCTGTTTTACGATAGCGCCAGGGAGAGGGTACCGTACGTCAGGCAAGTCACAATCCCCGAAAACAAAATGGCCACGATCGACGTTTCGGCGACAGACCATGCGGACTTGTCATTCTCGGCAGAAAACTTTTTATAGTGTTTTTGTATATACTCGAAAAATCGTTGGATCGTCTTTTCATCATTAGGTGAGTTTTTTAATGTTGTCATCATCTCACTCAGAGTATTCAGATAGTTCTTACATCTATATTCGGATTCTCGTAATGCATGAATGATCCCTCCCAGGATATCATAGATCTGCTGTATGTCGGCGACGGATTGTTGTGATGATGCTGTCGCATGATCAAAATCGATGATCCGGAATCCGTGTCGAGGATCGAACAGGACGTTCGCCACGAGATCTCCATGGTGAATCTTGTTTTTGCGCAATGCACGGATCATGGCAAAGAGTTCGGGGAGTCGTTGCATCATCGCGTCAAAGAATGCAAAATCTTGTGGGATCAATGGCTTCGATTCAGACAAGTATGTGATGGGTCTGCCCGGGAATGACTTGGTCTTGTATCCTTTAAATTGTTGGAGCGATGAGGCAATGGTATCGGGATAGATGTACCGCTGATGTGTAGGATCGATCTGTCGTAATATTTTGAGGATTGGGGATAATTTTTGAAAGACTCGCTTTCTCTGTGTTGGGTCGTTGAATGTCTTTATATACTGACCGTTCTGTCGTCTGATCTGGACTCGGGATGCCATGAGTCGTGTTAATTTCTTTTCAAAAATAATTTTTATTTTCTGGTGAGGAGGAGTTGTAGCATCCGTAATGATTTTTTGAATCGTTCCAGGAAGACGCACATGTTCGCCTCGCACGGGATCACTCAAGATATTGGCACGCATTATCTTTTTCCTCGATACATCATCATTATATCGTAATAGTTATGATGACGGTACGCATTGTCAGAAAATTATCTCATGCGATAATATCCATTATTTTTTACTTCGAACAATATTCAGAGCCGGATCGTCTCAATCAGACAATTGATCTGGAGGAGAGGATTGGGCGACAGGGGCGGGATGTAATCCTTGATCTCCGTCTCGAATGTCCGCCCGTCGGGCATGCTGATCCGGAATTTGAGGTTATCATTGGGTTTGAATTTGATAATCTGGCTGGACCGGTCCGAATTGATGTTGATGAATTTGGTAATGACGGGGCTGTTGACATCGGAGATGCTGCAGACGAACGTCGCCGTGATGGTGTTGGGATTGTTCGAGTAGATGACGGACTTGTTGTGACCGGAGGACGCCGTCTCGTTGGTGATTTCCAGGAGGACGTACGGGTACGAACTCGTGAGCGCGCCGAACGGGAGGTTGAGGATCTGATTGGGCAGGATGAGCGTGTTGACGGTGAGCGCGTAGCAGACCATCTGGTTGGAGGAGACGGTGGACCCGCGGTAGTCCATGCTGACCGTCCCGTCGCGCTGGAAAGGGAGGATCTGGTAGAAGAACGCCTCGGGGAAATCGTCCAGGTTCGTGCACTGGAGTCGCTGGTAGATGTCCTGATTGAAGGCCTGCGTCAGGATGATCCGGCGTTCGCCGTAGCAAAACATGTCGACAATCGGTGTGACGCCGTTCAGCGTGTTGCCATCGATGGCCGTCATGTTCTTCATGATGCGGTTCGGGATGAACGGCAGAGAATTGTTGGGCGATAACTGGAGGCGCGTAGGATCCGATGGATCGAGACGGAACTGGGGGGTGAAAAGGAGCGGCATGAAATAGTTGCCGACAGGGGAGATCATGCCGACCTGCGAATGAATCTCGTAACCGATGGCCGTGGCCGTCACGACCGCACGGCCCAGATCGTCGCGGTACGATTCTCCGATCGGCAGGATGTAGTACTCGCCGTGAGTGATATACTGGTCGCCGCAGTACAACAATTCCATCCGCGCGATCCCGCCGTTCGTCGTCGTCGTGTGGATGACCCGGGCGACCGCCAGACACATGTCCGGGCGCGTCTCGACGCGTTTCACGATCTGGACCTCCATCTGATTCGTATACCCGACGCCGGGGGAACTCAGTTCGAACTGCCATAGCCCATTCCTGAGAAACACGGGCTCGAACACACCCCGATCGATCGCGGGCGTCGCGATCGAGAACGTATATTGGTCGCTGACATCCCATGCGCCCGAAAAAGGCTCATCGAGCTGGATGGACTGTTCCTGGAGCGTGCCGGAGCGCACCTCGTTCAGGGTCACATCCCACACGTATACAATCTTGTTGACCGAGATGAAATAGCCGTCCTGGTTGGTCGTCACGCCGAGGTACGAGGTCTGGTACCCCTGGAGCACAATCAGCGAGGACGTGCTGGGATTGGAGAGCGTGTACGCCAGCCCCACGGTAAAATTGAGGATCGGCGTGTCCAGCGTCAGGATGTGCCGGACCGGGTCGTACCCGATCACAAGATAGGTATTGGTATCCCCTGCGACTGTGACTGTCAGATTCAAAAACATGTCGTTGGCCTCGTCCAGCGTCGTGCCGATGGACGGATCGTCCAGTCCCGTGAGATTGTCGATGGTAGCATCCACCTGGATCGCCTTGGCATTCCCGCCGATGATCGTCCCGACAAACGGGGTCGAGGACAAGAAACAAGAATTGTGGATGGGATAACCGTCCAGCAGCGGATTCCTGGACGTGAAGATGGTATTCCCGATAGGAACATTGATGGGAATGATGAATTCCGCCGGATTGGGATAGAGGTACCGATCCCGGTAGGTGGAATCGATCATCATGTATTTCCGATCCATGAGTCTTTTCTTTCTTTTTTTTTTCTTTTATATGAGAAATGAGTGGAACATATTATGCCTTATTATCTTCCTCGTGTAAAATCAAAGATATTGATGGGAAAGGAAAAGGCATCGTTGCGAAACGGAACATCCCCAACATGAGTCTGATCGCCATGGACAGAATTCATGAATTGGGTCCAGACATTGAGAATCTCAATATCATCATAAAATACAAATCGTGGTCAGATGCAGAAGAACCAGCCTCCCTACCGGATTTATTTTCAGCCGACCGTCAGACCTATAAAAATAAAGTGAAAATCAATATCAAACATATGATCAGTCATGCTTTCAGTAATCCGGATAATCGATGGGAAATGTATCCCATCATACAATTATGTAATCATGGGGAAGGCACGTCGTTGAATGCGTTTGTATTCCATACCCAACAGTTTGCTTTTCTTGTTTCATTGAAAGATATTCGAGCAGAGGAAGAAATTTTAATTTCTTATTTTGGAGATTATTCGTTTTACAAGTCAACCACATTGATCGAAAAGATGCGCACACTAGGACGGCGTAACCAGTACACTGCCGACTATAGGAAAGACATTCCGGCTCCAAGACTTTTATCCCAGTTCCAATCTTCTCCATGGTTCAATGACATTATGAAATTAAGGAAGAGCATCCCCAATCACCAACGTCTAGCACGCTTGCTCCCGACATTCTGTCGGATCATCAGGGATCCGGCATTTCAACGCTCCGAATCATTCGGAAAACATATGTATTGGATACAATTTTATCCCATGATCATCACACTCCTGAATAAAAATATTCTCGAGGGTAATGACAGGTACGCCGGTTTCGATGACATCATCGATGATTTATTCGGGGAACATCAGAGACTCTCTTTACCTACCCTGCTCGGGTATACAAAATTTATCGATATTTGGATGGACTTATGTACACGACAAGGTTATGGATTTGAGAATCTTGTGAATGCCATCGTAGAACGTTTTCCATCTATCGAAATCATCCGTCTTGGCAAATTGGTTGCGGAATTACCTTCTCTGAACATACGACCCATACGATCGGGTCAAAGATCCCTGCAAGAGATACAAGAACAATCTCATAGATTGTATACAAACCTGAGCCAATCGGTAAAAAGAGATTTACGTCAGGAATATTATGATGCACAACAATTCCAGCATCAGCAGCAATATTTCGACGCATCAGATATTGTTTGATTTTTTTCGGATTTTCAGACTATCGATGTCCTTGTTCCATCGATCGCGTAAAACATACAAGGACGGATCGATATCGTGTTTGTAGACGGATTTCAATGATGATGGTTGTGATTGTGGTTTGGATGGCGACGGCTGTGATAATCGTTTGGATGATGGCGATGGCGATGGCGATGGTGATGGTGATGGTGATGGCGATGGCGATGGCGATGGCGATGGTGATGATGACAGTGATGGTGATGGTGATGACGGTGATGGTGATGGCGATGGTGATGGTGATGAGATTGCACGGATCATTGTCTCGAACATCTCCAGCGCATGGCTCGGGAATGTCCATCCGGGACCGCGATCTTTCAGGTTGTCATAATGCCGTCCCAGCACGTGGCGCATGACCCGTTTCCACGATTCCTCGTCCACATCCACTAGATCCGTGTCCATGACCAACACCCGTTTCTTGTCCACCTCGTATTTCATGATTCCCTTCTCTTCATAAGAGTATAATCTTATATCATATCGTCTGTCTATTGAAAAAAAACGATTTAAAAAATAAAATTGTCAAAGAAAAAGACGGATCGTTTTTTTTAATCATGTCGGCTTGTCGGAAAAAAGTGGAGAAGCATTCGTACGGGATTTTATTGTACACAGAGGACGAGGAGGAGCGACGGTACCTGCTGATACAGAACCGGGATACGGAATCGTTCATCTATTTTTTCCTGGCGTGGAATATGGAAAAATGGAACGATCATTACATGCTCAAGGTCATGCGAGGGTTTTCGCGGGATGAACTGAATCGGCTCTTGTATTATCCGTTCGATATCCTCTACACGGATCTCTATGTGCTCCACAAGAAAGGGACGTACCAGAAACAGTACGACAGGGCAAGGGCAAATTACCGGTATTTTCACAGCCGCAAGGACTGGATCAAGTTGTGCTACACCATCACGACAACAGAGATCCAGTGGGGATTCTCCAAGGGACGGATCGAACCGGACGAGGATCAGCATACCTGCGCGCTCCGCGAACTCCGGGAAGAAACCGGCATCGATCCGCACCAGATTGAGATTGTCCCTGACAAAGCAATTACCTACATCAATGAAAAAACATTGTTCAAGATCAATGTCCATGTCACGCTCTTCCCCGCGAAATGTCCCATGCGGATCCCCATCCAGTACAAAACATTCGAAAACACCATCCGTTGTTTTTCCGTCTCGAACGAGATCCTTCACGCGAAATGGGCGACCCTCGAAGAAGCCATCTTCCTCCTCCCCCCTCACCTCTACCGTCTCCTCTACGAATTCCATCATGATTGGATCAAACCGATCTAAGAGGATCGGTTCTTGAAAAAAAAAAGACGATGGAATTGAGTACATGTTCCACAAATAGTGCGCCCCTGTTACCTCTGAAATGGCCGATTATCATTGTGGGTGTCCTGACGCTCTGTTTTGTGATTGGTATTTTTCTATCGTACCGCTACATCAAGGCCATCAACGCGCGGTTCGCGAAACTCGAAGAGATCCTCGGCAAAGTGATTGAGAAGAACAACCAGATCCAGCATGTCCTGCAATCGGCAGCGGCATCACAACCGCCCGCGGTGATTTTTGCGCACCAGTCGACACAGACACCACCACCACCGCCACCGCCATCGCCTCAGGCATCATCGCCTTCTCCTCCGCCCGTCAATCTCGACCAAGAGATTGAGAACGAACTCAAGGAATTGGCAGAGGCCAAGAAAGAGGAAAAAGAGGGGCGCGTCGAGGATTCGAGCGCCGAATCGTCGTCGTGATTTTTATTCATTTAATTTCTTTCTTTTCCTGAGAAGAAAAAACCATGATGAACTATAGCGATCTGGAAAGCTACAAGGAGATCCCGGATCCTCCTTCTGTGGTGTGCGCCGACGAATGCGACACGCAGCCGCAGGTGGGATGGGAGATTACGAGCGAGGGCAATGAGAAGATCGCATTCCTGTTTTCGCAAAAGAATCTCGATTACCTCTCCGAGACCATCAGCGACGCGCTGACGGGCGTCGATCCACAGGATCGGCGCATCATCGTCCCGCACGACAAGATCTGCAACGTCCTGAATTCCGTCTACCGGAATGGGACGCGGCCGAACGTCGGGGACATCCACAGCCGGTACATTGTCTCGTCGATCCAGACAAGGAACGACCTAAGGGACATCAACAACCAGACGATCGGCATCATCGTCTCGGCCATCAAGGACGAGGTCGAGACCACCGAGAACAACAAACGCCTGACGGTCTGGAACACGCTCTACGGCGACTTCAACGAGGTGGGTCTCCGCCAGCATCCCATCATCAAGATCCGGAAACGCCACCCGCAGTACATGGCCTTCAACATGAATTACTGAGAATCGATCTTGTTGAAATAAACAATACTATGCTATACATCAGTATAGCGAGGAACACAGAGGGTAATACACAATAATAGAACGAGTCATGGAAAGATAGTTGTGATTCGATCACGACGACCGAACCATTGATGATGGAAAGGATGACAAATGCAACCATCTTAGGTTTTACCCATGCCATGTAGATCGAGTATGCAATCGTCTGCACCTCGGCAATGATAAAGATTGTGAGCATGGATCGATCGTAAGGCACGCATAGCAATAGGAATCCAGTGAGAAGGATTTCAATCATCATCAGGAACACGATCCACACCTTCTCATCAATCTCGGGATCGACAACCGCATCGTAGAACCGGCGCGCGCAGGATTTGGATTCTGGATCGATCTCCGGCAGGGAGATATAGTTGTCCGACGCTCGAGGAAACAGATATCCCATGCAAAGATTCATGATATTGAATATCACATCCACAATGAGAAAATAATTGATATGCAGATAAGAATCGAATATTTTATAGTGGATGAGCACCATGACATTGAGCATGAAAAAAACATTCCGGTACAATGGAAAAAGCGTCATTTTACTCGTAATATGACGCTGTATGTGTTTCAATTTTTGATCAAAAATTCTTTGAATGAATTTATGCAGCCCCACCTTGCATGGTCGCATATTGGTCCTTTGTTTTTTTCCATTGGGCGAGACGGTCATTGAGTATTTTCTCCCGTTGTTCATCCGGCGCGGTGGATGGTATCCGATCGAGGATGTCTCGATACACCGCTCGTATCCTCTGGATAAATGTTCTTTGCTCTCTTGGTCTTCTTGCATTGGATTGTCGTATCTGTTGCACGATCCACCTCCGATTGGTCTGGTTCACACCTGCGAATCGTAAATCCCTCATAAAATTAAAGATATCGATTTGCTGTTGCGAGTATCGTTGATGGGCAGGAAACATCCGAGATAACTCTCGATAGACATCGGGACGGAGTTGATGGATGCTCCTTATGATATCTTGTCTCGATTGTCGTTGTTGTCGTTTTCGTTTTCGTGATGGTCGCGCCACGATCGTCCCCGTCCATAATCCCGTTCCTATGTATTTCGCCGCTTCATATTCTCGAAATAAAGGGAGGTATTCCTCTCTTCGGATCTGATCGGGTCGAGGATTTGCCGAATGATAGAGGAGATATCGTACAGTCGCTCCATTATTCGGGATTCCGGAAGCATGCATCAATGCCGTCAATCTCTGTTCATCCACATGATTGACATGAGCGCCTCGATCGAGCAAGAGTCGGACAATCGTTTGATTACCGGGTCTTTCGGAAGCATGCATCAATGCCGTCAATCCCTGTCCATCCACATGGTTGACATGAGCGCCTTGTTCGAGAAGGAGTCGGACAATCGCTTGATTACCGGGTCTTCTGGAAACATACATCAAGGCCGTCAATCCCCGTTCATCCGCATGATTGACATCGGCGCCTCGTTCGAGCAAGAGTCGCACAATCGCGAGATTACCGGGTCTTTCGGAAGCATACATCAATGCTGTAGATCCAAACATATTTGCATGATTGACATGGGCGCCTTGATCGAGCAGGAGTCGCACAGTCGCTTGATTATTCGGGATTCCGGTAGCATGCATCAATGCCGTCAATCCCCGTTCATCCATATGATTGACATGAGCGCCGCGACGTAGCAAGAGTCGCACAGTCGCTTGATTACCGGGTCTTTCGGAAGCATGTACCAATGCGGTGTCTCCCATTAGATCCGCATGATTGACATCGGCGCCTCGATCGATCAGGAGTCGGATAGTCGCTTGATTATTCGAGATTTCGGTAGCACACATCAATGCCGTCTGTCCAAATTCATCCGCATGATCGACATGGGCGCCTCGATCGAGCAAGAGTCGCACAGTCGCTTGATTATTCGGGATTTCGGTAGCATACATTAATGCCGTATACTCAAAATTATCCGCATGATTGACATGGGCGCCTCGATCGATCAGGAATCTCACATTCTCGAGATTATTCGGGATCCTAGAAGCATGTATCAATGCCGTTTTTCCATGCCGATCCGCATGATTGACATTGGCGCCTCGTTGTATATGAAAGTCAATCATCATCGTATTATTGGGAATTATGACATCCTGGTATAATTTATTTTGGGGTGATTGTACTGGCATGTCTTTTTTTTATAATGAGATATAAAAAAATGAGCACGCCGCTGTACGAGACGCTCGGGCAGACCGGTCAAGGTCTGGGCTATTATGTGAGTCCGGACGGGAATTTCTCCACCTACTTCGGTCCCGGGTATTACCAGCCATGGTACCGGTGTTTCTGCAAGGATGGATGTCCTCCCGCGCAGCCCACGTGCGGTCGGTGCGCGAGCCAGCAGTTCTGTGGATCGTGCGACATGCAGATGAGCGCCTACTGCGATACCGCAAACGTCTACGGCGGTCTCGGGTGGATCTGATTGTTTCATGATTTTGTTTCTTTCAAAGATGATGCCGTCGTATCATCGCCCAAAATATACCTGGAAAATTCACGATTCAACTGTCTCTTTCGTGATTGATCCGTCAGGGTTCTTGTCAATAATGTTGTGGAGATGTCTTGCAGAACCTCCTTGATGCCGTCCATGTATTTGTTGTATCGTCGGTCATTCTGGAACAATCCTGCCTGAATCCATCGGCGATTTTGTTCGTTCAGACCGGAAGAATACAGCGTCCTCATAAAGTCCCGGATTTTTTTCTGTTTGGGCGTCTGGTGGGGGAGGTGGAACAATTCATTCAATGTGCTGTAAGCTTGTTGAGGAAGTTGATTGATGCGATCGACAAGTCGTTTTTCTTGCAGGGAGGTGGCATCGAGATACCCTTTTCGCATCCCCGTCCCGATCTGTATCATGGCCCTGCGTTCTTGAAATAAGGGGAGGTAGGTGGATTGAGAAATGTCTTGGCGCTTAGGATCCGGGAGATGTCGGAGGAGCCATTCGACATTCGCTCGATTAGCTCGTCGGGAAGACGCTTTCTGTAATGCCCTCGAATCGATCGTGGCACCTCGTTCCATCAAAAGTTGGAGCGTCTCGATATTATTCGGTATCCAACTGGCAATAATGAATGCCGTATACCCATATCGATTGACAGATTCGATATTGGCGCCCCGATCGAGCAAGAGTCGGATCGACGCTATATTATCAGGGACGTAGGCCGCAAGGAGTAATGCCGTGTTCCCATCCGCATTCGCGTGATTGATATTGGCGCCCCGATCGAGCAGGAATTCGAGAGTCATCTCATTATTGGGCACATGCGCCGCATTCGTCAATGCCGTATTTTTTCCGAATCTTGCCGTCACATGTCCGATATTGGCGCCTCGATCGAGCAGAAACCCTAGATTCTCTACATTGCCAGGGATCATAGCGGCGGTCGTGAACGCCGTGTTGCCGATTGTGTTTGCGTGATGGATGTCCGCGCCTTGATCGAGGAGAAATCCGATATTCTCTATATTATAGGGTATCCTTGAGGCGAACACCAATGCCGTATATCCGCACTCGGAATAATACGCGGTGGCTCTGATATTGGCGCCTCGTTGGAGGAGGATTGCGAGATTCTCTATGTTTTGGGGTATCATCGATGCAAACATCAAGGCCGTGAGTCCACTGCCATTCACACGATTGACATTGGCGCCCCGATCGAGAAGGTATTGCAGGTTGACTCCATTATTTTGTATCCTGGCTGCAATCATGAGTGCCGTATTGCCTTTTCTATCTTTATGATCGACCTCCGCCCTCCCTTGATCGATGAGGATCGCAAGATTCTGTATGTTATTACGCACCTTTGATGCGATCATTAATGCTGTATATCCAGAATCAAGAAGACCATGAATATTTTTTTCACGCGATATCAATTTGACGTCGGCGCCTCGTTCAATGAGAAATTGGAGATTGGCTCCATTATGTCGTATGCCGGCGGCGACCATCAATGCCGTCTTACCGGTCTCATCCCAATCATTGATAACATACTGTAATTGTGGATCGAGGCGTCGAAGATTCTGTACATTATCGCGTTGTTTGACAAGGTCAATCCATTGTCCTAGCTGTAGCATAAATCTTTTATCATTGGAAAAAAAATTATTGAGTGTTCATCATGAAACTCGGCGGCGTGTCGTGCCGATGGATCGGTTTCAGGATGTGGAATCCCATGGCGTGGTACAGGGCGATGGCGGGGAGATTGTCCTGGGAGACCTCGAGGTGGAGGGGACCGCGGACGGTCTTCTGAAGATGTTGGAAGATGCGTTTCATCAGGCCCCTCTCGCGGTACATCGGGTGCGTGCACACATTGTAAATCATATTGGGGAACTCCTCGCCGGCACGGTTCCTGTTCCGCCGCGAGAACGAGAGCATGGCCACAACTTTTTTCCGTTTCGTGATGTAATACTGTGTCGTCGTTCTCATCAGTTCCATGATTTTCGTACCGTCCGTACGGAAAGCATCACTCAGCATCCCGACAATCCATTGGACCTGATCCGGTGTGAAATGATGGATCCCTCGAGTCCGATGGACAATCTCTCTCATATTTATTGTGATGACTCGAAATAAAAATGTACTGGTAAAATAAAATATCACGCAATCAATCGATGGAAAATATTAAAGAATTTTACGAATTTGTGTACCATCTGCTTCCGTACAAAAATGTACCTGCTGGTCTTCGATTGCAATGCCAGAATTTTACAACACCCCAATGCAGAAAATTTTCGGTAAATGCATACAAACAGTACATGGACAATATTCGTTCACTACCCGACCAGCGCAAACAGGCTGAGTTTATCCAGATAGCGAGACGACATCTGATTGATCTGCTAAAATATGTAGTAGAGACATATGGGTTCGATGATGTCATCAAACTCGTCGATATCATGACCAAACTAATTCCCATGGATGCTACACCCTTCGATCCCGACATAAAAAAATCTTTGAATACAAAATTTAGAAAGATGTTTGTTTCAGGGAAATATTCACCCTCTGTATTATTTGATTTTTTGAAAAAAGACATTGAACAACATATTCAAAAAAAAGAAAGTATGGTAGGAGGAGGACAAGCCGATCCGCCCACATCAGCTTCAAAAAGACGATGGCGGAGAAAAGCGTCAAATACCGTAAGACAATTGCAATTTCGTTTTGAACGACTCCGAGATATTCCTCCATCCAAAACAATACAAGAACGATTTGAGACATTGACGGGGCGACCTCCTGCGTCACATCAACAAATCCAAGCCAGCATCCGTCAACAACAACAATCACGTTTACGAGAACGATTTCAGGCATTGACGGGGCGACCTCCCGCGACAGAACAAATCCAAGCCCGCGTCCGTCAACAATCACGCTTACAACAACAACGGAAGAGTATCCGTGAATCGTCGTCGGTAGAAGATCTTGTCGGACGGATACCAGATGACGAATTGGATAATATTGCCCATGATGAAAATCATCCTCTTTATCCATTCTTGAATCAGAGCGGGGATGAGTTCATCCTAGATCCCGTGGTCATGGAGGATGGGGAGACGTATGAACGATCGTTTGCGGAAGGATGGATCCGCACCTGTCGACAGAAAAGACAACCGCTGACCGCCATAAAATCGCGGCGGCCTATCGGGAATTCGCTCCTACCCAATCTGTTCTTCCAACGGATATTCCTAGAAACATTGAAACGGTACTTGCTCGATCGTGTAGCATGATAATTTTTTTCACAAATAAGAAAGAAATTCATCCATGACCAACAAAATCGATCTGCCGCATGTGATCCTCGCGTGTGCTCTTATATCCTTTTTCACATTCGGCATCCTCTCCAATCTCCGGGAGGATCGGGTGCGCGTCTTCATCGGGTGCGGTGTTGTGGGGATCGTCTCCTCCGCTGTGGGTATTGTGGCGGTGCTCTACCGTATCGCGCGGGACAGGATCTACAACGGTCTCCTGATCATCATCCTCTACCTGTTCCTCATCGCGATCGGGACGTTCGTGTTCTCGATCCTCTACATCCTCGATGAGGCGCATTTCTCGGGCGTCATTCACAGAAAAAATCTAATCAACAGCATGTGTTATTTCAGCGTAGCCACCGTCTCCACCATAGGGTACGGCGATATCGTCGCCAGGAGCCGGTCGTGCAGGAGTGTCGTCATCGGGTTCATCGCCGTCAGCATGTTTATCAACATGTACGCCATCAATCTGATTTTCTCAAAGGGCACGCTTCGCATGCTGTCCGCCCATTCACTCGACAATATAATCTAAGACCGATAATTTATGAAATAAATGGATATTCACTACACGGTGCGCACGGGCGATGTGCTCCCGTACATCGAATCGTTCAGGGTGACGCGCCAGACCGAGGCATGCCCGCCGGGTATCATCCAGATCCTACAGCATAAGATTATCGCCGACATTTCCCAGAATCCTCATCTGCGCGAATTCACGTTTGCCCCGAAACATTCGTGCGCGATCCATGTGACGATCGATATCATCCAGGATCACCCGATACTACTCCCATCAGTCTGAATCTGAGTCCGATGACGATGTGAATGGGATCTGCTGCACAAAATACCGGGCATCGCGGCCGCAGCACGATTCGTCCGCGCGCACCGAGGCGCACGCATGATGATGAACGGCCCCCGTGACCGGTTCGATGGTACCGAACAGACGGCACGTCGCCGGGACGGTGGAAAGGATCGCGTGCTGACAATTCCCACATAGCCGGACATCCTCGGGTCCGAAGACCGTCCCGTTCGGACGGAACGGGATGACAAACGCCCACATCCATAGATGCTGTCTCATAATCTCGCACTCATTATTTTGTGATTGCCCAGTGCTTATATCACAAAAAAAAGTAATCGAAACAATAAAATCCAGATGAAACAATCTTTTTTCGCGCTGTGCGTGCTCACCCTCACGGGATGCCTGGCATTCCCTTATTGGAACGGTGTATTCTGCATCGAGCATCCGATCCGGAAAATGGTGCGTTTCACGCCGTTGAATAATCGGGTCCTCGACGATGGCAGGATCATGTCGTTCCTGTACCACCCGCCTCATCGGCGGAATTTCACGATCCACTATGTCGCACCGAATACCTACCTGATGGTAAACGGGCAGAACGCGTCGGACTACATGATTATGAGACAAAAATTATAGTGCTCCTAGGAACGGATAGGCCGTGTCTTTGAGTCGAGTAATCTCCTCGGAAATAAAAGGCAGATTGAATTGCTGCCCTATGTGCGATAAATGAGCGAAAATCCCTTGTCGTTCCCATCGTCGGATCATTTGTTCGCGCTGATAACTATGATCCAGGTCGTCTCGGAGTTCGTTCAGGAAGGTGGTTGCCATATTCCTTGCCTGTGCGACCGTTGTAGGCCGGATGAATAATGTTTTGTACATTGAGAGTCGTCGTTGGATCTGTGTTTTCTGTGCGGACGGCAACAACGTCGCATCCTTCTGGATGCATTTTGTGAGTTTCGTAAACGCGTCGAGTCGCTGCCGATGATTCAGGAGCCGTTGGAATCGTCCGTCGATGATACGATGGACATCCAGGTTCTTCAAGAATCGCGCGCCCTGGTTCAATAATTGTTTCACTCGTTCATTGGTCGGAAACATCTGTAAAAGATACCACAATATCTGGATCCGATCCGACAATCGTTGTTTGTACTCGGCGAGCGATAGACGATCCAGGAATGAATCATCATCGATCCAATCATCAATTGTTAGATAATGCAGGTACGCATCCAGATCCGTCCCAAGGTTCTCAAACGCCAACAGGATTCTGTCACGGAACGCCCCATCATGGAATGCCTGTCGGATCGTTCGTGCATCCAATTGTTGCAGCGCTTTCTCCAATCGCGCCTGGCTCATTTTATATCCACGAAAAGAAAAATTTTACAAGTTTGCATAATTTTTTTTCCTTCCCCATAAGAAATGGCCCTTTATCATTTTACAGTCAATTTCCACCATTTCGCCCTTGACATGCCTAGCATGATTGCTCAAAATGCTGATTTCCAACAAATTTTCAATCAACGACTCAGTTTCGAATTCACATCGCACATCTCGGAATTCTTACTTAAGGAATACGGTGATGGATACCATGTCCAAGTGACTGTCCATGCAGAAAACACAAAAGACATGGTATTAGTCATCGAGGTAAGACTCCAAGGACCGCCAGCAATATTTGCCAACTTGCGATCGACCATTATACCTTTTCTGAAACAGAATCAATCCAACTGGATCAAGGATGTTATGAAAGACATCACCTACACAGTCAAACCCAAAATCAGATCGGATATCCCACCTTCGGAGCAAGAGAAAGTTCACGAATTAGAAAAAAAAATCGAACGATCGTTACCACCGACCGGCGATGACACAGTTCAACGAAAAGTTTTTTTGAATATTGATAAAGACACGTTCGTACGGACCCTGTATCTCGTCTTCAATCGTCCGTATCAGGACAAGTACGACAAGAATGACATAAAAATCATTGTGAATGCGGCGGTGACACCCGAACGGACCGAGGAACAACAGCAAGATGCCAGGAGGAAGGCTCAATTGATGGCTCAACAACTCATGGCTCAACAATTTGCGGTGCAAGAGCCCAAGAAAAAAAAAAAAAAAAAA
>Ga0214917_10000204_pt1 | contig 75636 bp, 71 predicted proteins | sample LL_1208_BB_MetaG_FD_177983 | JGI IMG/M metagenome (GOLD analysis project Ga0214917, IMG submission 177983) | Freshwater microbial communities from Lake Lanier, Atlanta, Georgia, United States - LL_1208_BB | ecosystem: Environmental > Aquatic > Freshwater > Lake | place: USA: Georgia | collected... | reverse complement strand
CTTGCGACCCTGCCGCTTGCTGATGGTGTGGCGCATGGGGGTGAAGCGGGTGAGGTAGATGTCGGTGGGGCCCAGCCTTGCCGCCTCCGCCTCGGTCAGCCCCACCGTGCCGATGGGCGGCGAGGTGAAGACGGCGGTGGGCACATTGAGGTAGCTGGCGCGGCGGGGGTTCTTGCCGAATAGCGTATCGGCCAGGGCATGGCCCACGGCGGTGGCCATGGGGGTGAGGTTCAGCCTATCGACCACATCGCCGATGGCGAAAATATGCGCCTGGCTGGTCGCGTGCTCGTCATCGACGATGACCGCACCCGCGGCATTCATGGCAACGCCCACCGCCTCCAGCCCCAGCCCGGCCGTATTGGGCTTGCGGCCGGTGCAGAAGAACACCGCATCCACCGCGCAGGTGGCGCCATTGCTCAGGGCCAGGCTGTATCCATCGCCTGACCGAGTGATGCCCCGGGGCATGATCCCGGCATTCATCACAATGCCCTGGGCCTGCAGCGCCTCGGGCAATGCCTCGCGGATATCCTGGTCAAAGCCGGTCAGCGGCAGGGGGGCGCGATAAAAAACCTCGGTCTGTGCCCCCAGCCCGGCCAGCAGGCAGGCGAATTCCAGCGCGATATAACCGCCGCCAATAATCGCCACACGCTTGGGCGGGGCCGGCAGGGTGAAGAGCCCATCCGAGATCATGCCATGCTTGGCGCCCGGAATATCCAACTTCATCGCCTGGCCGCCGGTGGCGATGACGATGCGCTCTGCAGTGACGCGCTTGCCGCCGACATCCAGCGTATGGGCATCGATAAAAGTCGCGCGCGCATCAAAAACCTGGCAACCAGCACCCATCAGCAGCTTGCCGTAAATCCCAGACAGCCTGGCCACCTCGGCATCGCGGGCGGCGGCGAGCACCGCCCAATCATGCTCGCCCTTGACCATGCCGGTCCAGCCAAAGGCTGCGGCGTCCTCCGCCCACATGCCGTATTCGGCGGCCTGGACCATGATTTTCTTGGGCACGCAGCCGACATTGACGCAGGTGCCGCCCCAGAAGCGCTCCTCAGCCACGCCCACCCGGGCGCCATGGCCGGCCGCAATGCGGGCCAGCCGCACCCCGCCCGAGCCGCCGCCAATGACAAAGAGATCGAAGTCGTAGGCCATGTCTGGAACCTTTCGCGGCTGCCGGAATGTGGTGACGACCGCCATTAGCACCTTCCCCATTTGCCGCCAGATGGGCAAGCTGGCTGCAAATAAGGAGGAAGCGGCCCTTGCCGATAGACCACACCCATGCCCCCGGCCTGACCAGCTGGGTGGCCAGCGCCAATACGCCCGGCTGCGATTTCCCCATCCAGAACCTGCCGCTGGGGATTTTCTCCATCGCTGGCGGCGCACCGCGCGGCGGTGTGGCGATTGGCGACCAGGTGTTCGATATCGGCCTCGCCATGGCGCATGGCCTGCTGCGCGGCGCGGCGGCCGAGGCAGCGTCTGGCCCTTCGCTGCGGCCATTGATGGCGATGGGCCGTGCCGCCTCGGCCGAGCTGCGGCACAATGTCTCCGCCGTGCTCGCCGCCAGCGCGCCTCCGCGCCCCGAATTGTTGCACCCGCAATCCGCTATTCGCATGCATCTGCCGGGCGAGGTGCGGAATTTCTCCGATTTCATGGCCAGCTATGATCACTGCGCCCGGCTCGGCGCGGCGCGCGACCCGAAAAACCCGCTGCCGCCCGCCTTTCACCATCTGCCGGTGGCCTATCACTCCCGCGCCAGCTCGGTGCGCCCATCGGGCACCGATGTGCGCCGCCCCTGGGGGCAGTATTTCAAGGATGGCGAGATCGTCTTCGCCCCGACCGGCACGATGGATTTCGAACTTGAACTGGGCATCTGGATCGCCGGCGAGAATGAGCAGGGCGAGCCCACGCCGATCAGCCTGGCGGATCAGCGCCTGTTTGGCTTCTGCCTGCTCAATGACTGGTCGGTGCGCGATATTCAGCGCTACGAAATGCCACCGCTCGGCCCCTTCCTGGGCAAGAGCCTGCACACCTCGGTCTCGCCCTGGGTGATCACGGCCGAGGCCCTGGCGCCCTTCGCCACCGCGCTGCCGCCACGCGCGGCCGGCGCGCCGCCCTGCCCGCCGCATCTCACCAGCGGCCGGCCCGATGGGCTGCGCATCCATATGCAGGCAGCGCTGCAAACCCCCGCCATGGCGGGCGCGCATGTCATCACCTCGGCGCCGTTTGAGAATATGTACTGGACGCCAGCGCAAATGGTCGCCCACCACACCTCCAATGGCTGCAACCTGCTGCCGGGGGATTTGCTGGGCAGCGGCACCGTCTCCGGCCCGGCCGAGGGGGGCGAGGCCTGCATCGCCGAGCTTTTGCTGCGCGGGCCTATCCAACTGCCCAATGGCGAGAGCCGCCGTTACCTTGAGGATGGCGATACCATCATCTTCACCGGTCAGGCGCATGCGCCTGGCGCCACGCCCATCGGCTTCGGCGAATGCCGCGGCACCATCCTTCCAGCCCATAAGGCCTGATCCCCATGCGACGCATCATCGATATTTCCGTGGCCCTGAAATCGGGCATCAAATCCGACCCGCCGAACATGCTGCCCGAGATCGAATATATCGATCACCACCAATCGGCGCCGCGCATGGCCGAGTATATGGGCGTGGCCATTTCCGACCTGCCGAATGGCGAATATGCTGCGGTGGAACGGGTGAATATCTCCACCCATAACGGCACCCATCTGGATGCGCCCTATCACTATTTCTCCCGCCAGGATGAGGCGCTGATCCCCGGCGGCCGGCCCTCGATGCGCATCGATGAGGTGCCGCTGGAATGGTGCTTCCAGCCCGGCGTGAAGCTCGATTTCCGCCATTTGCCCGATGGCCATATCGTGCAGCCAGAGCAGGTGGAGGCAGAACTCAAGCGCATCAACCACACCCTCAAGCCGCTTGAAATCGTGCTGATGAACACCCGCGCCGGCAGCCGCTATGGCGAGGATGATTTCATCGATAGCGGCTGCGGCATGGGGCTGGCCGCCACCATGTGGTTGCTCGAGCGCGGCGTGCGCGTCGTCGGCACCGATGGCTGGTCCTGGGATGCGCCCTTCAGCGCCACCAAAAAGCGCATTGCCGAGGGTGGCGACCCCTCGATCATCTGGGAAGGCCACCGTGCCGGACGACAGATCGGCTATAGCCATATGGAGAAGCTGAGCAACCTGGAAAGCCTGCCCGGAGATGGCTTCATGGTCTCCTGCTTCCCGGTGAAAATCCACCGCGCCTCGGCCGGCTGGGTCCGCGCCGTCGCCATTATCGAGGAGTGAGAATGATGCGCCTTCTATTCGCGATCCTGCTGCTGGCACTGCCCGCCCATGGGCAGGAATGGCGACCAGATGGCGCCATCACCCTGGTCAGCCCCTATTCCCCCGGCGGGTCAGACGCCTTCATGCGCGCCATTGGCGAGTATATGGGCAGGCAATTGGGTGTGCCGGTGGCGGTGGTGAACCGCGATGGCGGCTCGGGCGTGGTGGGGATGCGCTTCATGGCCTCCTCCAACCCCGATGGCCGCACCATTGCGCTGACGCCGATGACGGCGGTGGTGGTGCAGCCGCATATGGTGCGCAATCTGGGCCTGGACCCGAGCCATGTTGCCCCGGTCTGCGGCACCAATGAGAACCATCTGGGCATTGTGGTGCGCAGTGACAGCCCGATCCGCAACCTGGCTGATCTTCTGGCCGCGGGGCGGGCGCGCAACCTCAGCTATGGCAGTGCCGGGCCCAATTCGCTGCCCATGCTGGGGGTCTGGCGCGTCAGCCGCGCCACCGGGGTGGAATTCACCCATATCGCCTTCCGTGGCGACCCACCGCATCTGAACGAAACCCTGGCGGGCAGGCTGGATTTCTCCACCACCGTCGTCGCCTCCGCTTCCGAATTCGTGCTGTCGGAGCGGATGCGGCTGATCACCGTCTTCAGTGCGGGCCGCCATCCGGATTTCCCGAATGTGCCCACGGCGCGCGAACAGGGGGTGGATGCGCTGCAATTCAGCCAGGTGGGCATTTACGCGCCGCGCGGCACGCCCGAGCACATCCTCAACCGGCTGGACATGCTGTGCCGTGAGGCGCTGGAACAGGAGCCGGTGCGGCGCATGGCTTCCACCGCGCGCAGCATCATCCGCTACATGCCCCGGGCCGATTTCGCCGCCATGATCAACAGCGAGTTCGAGGCTTATCGCACCATCCTGCAGGCGCTGGGCGTGCAGCCGGAATAGGGCTCACCCCTGCGCTGGCGGCAGGCGCATCCAGGTGGCGGGCTCGGGGTGCAGCACGGCCTCGCCGCAGGCCAGCGGGCCCTCAAGCGCGCCGAGGCGCAGCAGCGCCATCCCCCGGCCATCCCGGCCCGAGCGCATCTCGCCCATCTCCACCCCCTCACGCAGCACTGGCGTGCCGGGGGCGGGCAGGGCGCCCTCCACCCGCACCGGCACCAGCCGGCGCTTGACCAGGCCGCGATACTTGGTCCGCGCCGTCAGCTCCTGGCCCATATAGCAGCCCTTATCCCAGCTCACGCCGTGCAACTCATCAAAGCCGGCCTCCAGCAGCACGGTCTGCTCGGCGCGCATATCGGCGGTATCGGGCAGGCCGAGCGAGAGCCGATGCAGGTCATAGGCAGCGGAGGCATCGGGGTAATTGCCGCGCGGCATGATGGCGCGCCAGCCGCCCTCCGGCAGGCGGGGATCGGGCGCGGCACCCTCGGGCATTGGCGCATCGCCCCAGCCCGCCACCACGGCAAAACCATTCGAAGCATCGCGCAGGCCGATCTTGGACCGCAGCCGGAACTTGATCAGTCTTTCGGCAATCATCGGCGCCTGCTCGCGCTCGCACTCCAGCAGCAGCGCATCCGGCCGATGGACGACGAAAAAATCCGCCAGCCACTTGCCCTGCGGCGTGAGCAGCGCGGCCCAGACGGCGCGGCCCGGCGCGGCGGCCGCCACATCATTGGAAACGAGGCCCTGGAGGAAGGCCACGCGGTCCTGCCCCGCCAGTTCGACAACGCCGCGATGCGGCAAAAGAGAGATCGGCATGGCTGATACTTGGCGGGGGCGCGGCCCCGGTGCAACCATGCTACAAGCGCCGCGTGCGGATCCTGTTCATCTCCTCCACGCGCATCGGCGACGCCGTGCTCTCCACCGGGCTGCTGGGCCATTTGATGGCCCAATACCCTGGCGCGCGCTTCACCCTGGCCTGCGGCCCGGCGGCCGAGGGCGTTTTCGCCCGCATGCCAGGGCTGGAGCGGCTATGGGTGCTGCGCAAGCGGAAGTATTCGCTGCATTGGCTCGGCCTGTGGTGGTTCGCGGTGCGGCGGCGATGGGATTTGGTGGTGGATCTGCGCGGTTCGGCCATGGTGTTCGTGCTCCCCACCCGCGCCCGGGCGCTGATGCGCGGCGGGCGGCGGGCCGGACATCGGCTGGCCCATCTCGCCGAGATTCTGCGCCTGTCGCCGCCGCCGCTGCCTCTCGCCTGGTTCAATGCGGCCGATACTGCCCGCACTGCGGACATTCCCGGCCCCTTCCTCGCCCTCGGCCCCAGCGCCAATTGGCATTACAAGGTTTGGCCGGCGGAGCGCTTCGTCGCCCTGGCCCGCGCCCTGACTGGCCCCGGCGGCGCGCTGGCGGGCCATGGCATCGTCATCCTGGGTGGCCCGGGCGAGGCCGAGGCCGCGATGGTGGCCCCCGTTCTCGCCGCCCTGCCCGGGGCGGTGGATATGGTGGGCAAGCTCACCTTGCCCGAGGCCGCGGCCCTGCTATCCCGCGCCAGCCTCTATATCGGCAATGATTCGGGGCTGATGCACCTCGCCGCCGCTGCCGGTGCCCCCACGCTGGGCCTGTTTGGCCCCACCAATGCCGAGGAATACGCGCCCTCCGGCCCGCATGCCCGGGTGGTCGAGGCGGACCGCCATATCAGCCCCCCCGGCGCGACTGAATTGGAAAAACTCGCCCGGATGGATGCCCTGCCGATGGAACGCGCCCTTGCTGCCGCCACAGCCCTGCTATCGCCGGTGCCCGCGGCATGAGGCTCTCCGCCCTGCTCGTGGCCCGCAATGAGGCGGCAAGGCTGGAGGGATGCCTGGCCAGCCTCGCCTTCGCCGATGAGATCGTGGTGGTGCTTGATCGCAGCACCGATGCCTCGGCGCAGATCGCCCAGGCGGCGGGGGCGCGGGTGGTGGAGGGCGAATGGGCCTTGGAGGGCCCCCGCCGCAATGCCGGCATCGCCGCCTGCAGCGGCGATTGGGTGCTGGAGGTGGATGCCGATGAAACCGTGCCGCCCGAACTCGCCACCCTGATCCGCGCCACCATCGCCGATAGCCCGCATGGCTTCCATCGCGTGGCGATCGATAATTACATCGGCGGGCGGCTGGTGCGGCATGGCTGGGCCGGCAGCTTCGGCACCACCGCCAAGCCCATCCTGTTTCGCCGCGGCGCCAAGCATTGGCGGGCGCAGCGGGTGCATCCGGGCCTGGATTGGAACGGCACCGAAGGGGCCAAGATCGAGGCCGCCGCCATTCGCCATGATGTGGACCGCGACATCTCCGATATGCTGCGCCGGTTGGACCGCTATAGCAGCCTCAGGGCGGCGGATCTTCTGGAGAGCGGCGATATCGGCACCCTGCCTGGCAATCTGCGCCGCTTCTTCAGCCGCTTTTTTAAGGCGCTGGTCACCCGCAGGGGCTATCGGGAAGGTGGCTGGGGCCTGCTGCTGGCCTTTTGCGCCGGGCTGTTTCCATTGCTGAGCCACCTCAAGGCCCGGCTGGAACCGGAGCGCCACCGGTGAGGATCATCCTCGCCACCGAAGGGCCGCGCCTGCCCGCCGAACGTGCCCTGGAGCAACCCTGCGGCGGCGTGGAGATTGCCACCGCCATGCTGGTGCGCGCCCTGGCCCAGGCGGGCCATGCGGTCACCGTGCTGGCCGGCACAGCACCGGCGGAGCGCGATGGCGATGGCGCGCTCTGGGCTCCCTCTGCCGAGGGGGCGGCTGATCTCGTGATCGCCAACCGTGCGCCAAAACTGTTTAAAATTCTTCCTAAGGGGCGACGGGTGCTGTGGTTGCACAATCCCGCGCGCTACCTCGCCAAACCGCGCCACGCCATCCCGCTGCTGCTGGCGCGGCCGCGCATCGTGGTGCTGGGGCCCTCGCACCGGGCCAGCCTGCCGCGGCTCTTCGCCGGGGCCGCGGTGGAAATCCCGCTGGCGGTGGCGCCACCCTTCACCGCCGGCGGCACGGCGCATGGGCCGCCGGCACCGCGCGCTGTCTTCGCCTCCAACCCGCTGCGCAATCTCGATGCGCTGCTGGCGATCTGGGCCGCGCGCATCCTGCCCGCCGTGCCGGGTGCCAGCCTGCATATCTATGCCGGCGCCGGTGTCTATGGCGGGCCGCAGAAACTGACCGACCGCGCGGCCCCGGTGATGGAGCGCGCCGCCCATACCCCAGGCGTCGTGCTATGCGGGCCGCAGCCGCGCGCGGTGCTGGCCGAGAGCTACGCCCGGGCGCGGGCCATGCTGTATCTCGGTGATCCTGGGGAGACCTTCTGCCTGGCGGTGGCCGAGGCCCAGGCCATGGGCCTGCCCTGCATCCTGGGCGCTGAGGGTGCGGTGGCCGAGCGGGTGCGCGATGGGCAGAGCGGGATTGTGGCCCGCGACCATGACGCCTTCGCCGAGGCGGCGATTCGCATCCTGCGCGATGATGCGGCATGGAGTGCCATGCATCACGCCGCCCTCACCCAGCCGCCACCGCCCGATTGGGCCGAGGTGGCGGCACGCTTCGTGGCCCTGGCCCGGCCATGATCGCGCTGCTGACGCAATGCTTCCCGCCCGATCGCGGCGGCATAGAGACCACGATGGGCGAAATGGCCATGGCCTTCCATCAGGCCGGGCATAGGGTGGTGGTGCTGGCCGACCATATCCGAGGCGGCATGGCCGAGCCCGATTGGCCCTTCGCGGTGCGCCGCTTCGGCGGGCCGCGCTTCTGGCGGCGGGCGCGCAAGGCCCGCGCCCTGGCCGCGCTGGCCGCCGATGTGGTCTGGGCCGATAGCTGGAAATCGCTGGAGACGCTGCCGGCCCGCGCCCCGCGCGTGGTGGTGATGGCGCATGGCAATGAGTTGCTGCGCCAGAGCGGCGGGCGCGGCGGCCGCATGGCCCGCGCCTTCGCCAGGGCTGATATTGTGGTGGCGAATTCGCGTTTCACCGCGGGGCTGCTGGCCGGGCTGCATGATGCGGTGGTGGTGGTGAACCCCTCGATCCGCCCGCCGCTGCCCGCACCGCGTGAGCCTCAGCCCGGCCATATTGTCAGCCTTGGCCGGCTGGAGGCGCGCAAGGGCTTCGATATGGTGATCCGCGCGCTGCCGAGCCTGCCCGGCGCGCGCTATACGATGGCCGGCGCGGGCCCCGATGAGGCGCGGTTGCGGGCGCTGGCCACGCAATGCGGCGTGGCCCAGCGTGTGGCATTTGCCGGCAGTGTGGATGAGGCGACGAAATCCGTGCTGCTGGGCCAGGCAGAGGTCTTCGCCATGCCGGTGCGCCGTGAGGGGCTCTCGGTGGAGGGGTTTGGGCTGGTCTATCTGGAGGCCGCGTGGTTCGGCGTGCCCAGCCTGGCGGGCCTGGCCGGCGGTGCGGCAGATGCGGTGCTGCAGGATGAAACCGGGCTGCTGGTTGATGGCAGCGATGCCGCCGCCGTGCGCGAGGGGCTGGCAAGGCTCCTGGCAGACCCGGCCCTGCGCGAGCGCATGGGCGCTGCGGCGCAGTTGCGCGCCCGGCGCGACTTCACCTGGGAGGCCGTGTTGCCGGCCTATCTCAGGCTACTGGAACGTTCTTCCGCTCATAATGGCTCGAGTATTTCTTCGTGATCAGATCGGACTTTACGATCACGCAGACATCGGTGGTATTGAACGGCACATCCAGCACCGCGCCATCACCCACGAACCCCCCCAGCCGCAAATAGCCCTTGATCAAGGGCGGCAGAGCCAGCAATGCCGCCTTTTGGTCAAAGCTGCCAGGCGGCAGCAGGTTCATCGACACATAGCGCTCGGCAATGGCGCGCGGCCGCAATTCCTCGGGCGCGAGATGGTGCTGATGCAGATAGGACAGCACGGCGGCATTGGCGTCCAGATCGAGCCCAGGCAGGCTGGCGCAGCCGAACATCAGCCCAATGCGGTGCTGCGAGACATAGGCGGCGATGCCCTGCCAGAGCAGCTGCAGCGTGCCGCGGGTGCGGTATTCGATGTTCACGCAGCTGCGCCCGAGTTCCAGAATCTCGCCCGGGAAGCTGGTAAGCGGGCCGATGTCATATTCATCAGCGCTATAGAAGCGGCCCAGCTTCTGCGCCGCCGCGCGGCGGATCAGGCGATATGTGCCCACCACGCTGGAAGCACCCTCGCCCCGGTCGTGATCGAGCACGAGGAGATGGTCGGCCACGGCATCGAACATGTCGGCATCAAGGCCGGTGCGCAAAGCCTCGGCATCGGGCTTCGCCCCCATTTCATCGACGAAGACCTGATAGCGCAGGCGTTGCCCGGCCTCGATCTCGTCCTGGCTCACCGCCACGCGCACGCCCAGGCGGCCGCTGCGAATTTCCTCGAAGGGCAGGGTCATTTCGCCTTCTTTCCGGCCTTGGCTGGGGTCGTTTTCACGGGTGCCACGGCGGGGCGCCGGGCAAAGAGTTGTAGCCGGACATCGACAAGGTCAAAGCCCAACCGGGCTGCGATCTCTGCCGCGATGCGCTCATGCGCCGCATCCTCGAATTCGATCACCCGGCCGGTATCGACATCAATGAGATGATGATGATGGCCACGATCGGTCGGGTCATAGCGTGAGCGGCCCTCACCGAAATCCCGACGGGCGAGGATGCCCTTCTCCTCCAAGAGCCGCACCGTGCGATAAACGGTGGCTATGGACACCCGGCTGTCGAGGACCGCGGCGCGGCGGTAGAGCTCCTCGACATCGGGGTGGTCCTCGCTATCGCTGAGGACGCGGGCGATGGTGCGGCGCTGCCCGGTCATTTTCAGGCCGCGCTCGATGCACATCCGCTCGATTCGGGAGATGACGCGAGGGTCCTTCGCCGCGCACTCGGCTTGCGCTTCATCTGCCTGCGGCATCATACCCAAAGATCGCTAGCTCCGCCCGAGGGACCACAACATAGTATTGTCAGGCCCTCAGGGCAAAGCGTCCCGTATCATTTTGGGGATGAGGGTCAGGTGGCAGCCCCAGCGGTGCCGCGCGGCTTGGTGCCCAGGCCAATTTCCTTGGCCAGGGCCGAACGGCGCTTCGCATAATCATCCGCCACCATGGGATAGTCGGAGGGCAGGCCCCACTTCTCGCGGTACTGCTCTGGGCTGAGATTATAGGCAGTCTTCAGATGGCGCTTGAGCATTTTCAGCTTTTTGCCGTCCTCAAGACAGATGATATAGGCCGGGGTGATGGACTTCTTCACCGGCACAGCCGGCTCCTGCCGCTTCACCTCAGGCTCAGGCTGGGCCTTGCCCAAATTAGCCAATGCCGAATGCACCTGGCTGATAAGGCCCGGCAGTTCAGCCATGGCCACCGGGTTGTTCGCGACATGCGCAGAGACGATTTCTGCGGTCAGGCCCAGCAAATCTTGTGCCACTTCATTCTCCAACATATAAAATTTCTCCCTACTCGGCTCGTTTCCGCCGTATACTATACTTCGTAACTGTATCGCAATCGGGCAGGGACGATTCAGCGAGAAAGATCGAGGCTTAATGACAGAGAAAATGCAAAATCCCACGCATTCGATAGATGTCCGCCAGGAGATGTGTCCAATGACATTCGTGCGGGTCAGGCTGATGCTGGACAAAATGCCGTCAGGCGATTGCCTCGAAGTCTTGTTCAATGGCGAGGAACCGGCGCGGAACCTGCCGCGCTCCGCCATCGAACTCGGCCATACAATCCTGCATCAGGACAATGGCAGCATGCTGCTCAGGAAAGCCTGAGCGTCATGACAATCGCGTCTGTTCCATCCGCATAGTAGCGCGGCCGCCGGGCAACTTCGGTGAAGCCGGCCGCGTAGTACAGAGCCTGTGCGGCGGCGTTTCCCGCACCCACCTCCAGAAACAGCGCTGCGGCGCCCAAGCCCCGGCAAGCCTCAATCGCGGCATCGAGCAGCCGGCCGGCAAGCCCCTGCCGCCGGGCCGGCGGGGCGGTGGCTAGCGTCAGCACCTCGGCCTCATCACCGCCCAGCCGGCACATGATGAAGGCATCCCCTGGCCACCACAGCACGAAGCAGCCCCCCATCTCCATCAGGCCGCTGATATCGCCGGCCCGCCAGGCCATACCCGGGGGGAAACCAGCTGCATGGATGGCCGCCAGCGCGCCCACCTCGGCCATGGTGGCGAGTTCGGGCGCGGTCATGTGACCGCAGGCTGGTCGATATAAAGCGGCAGGGCCGGGGGCGAGGGTTGGCCCGCGCGCAGGCCGGCCGCAGCCGCCAGCGCCACGCCGCGCGCCACACTGCCCCGCAGGCCGCCCAGCGCCACCGGGGCGCCGCGCGCCAGCAAACGCGCGGCCGCCGCCGCCGCACCGCTGCCGCCCAACATTATGGGGCCTCCTGGGGCCGGCAATGCGGCCTCGGTCAGGCTCGCCGGTGCCGCCCCTGGGCGGAGCAGAAAAATCCCGCCACGCCGGTTGTCGATGGCGGCCCAGATGGCGCGGCCTTGCGGATTGTCCAGCAGGAAGGGCAGCGCGGCGAGGATGGAGACACCACTCACCCCCACTCCCCGCCCATCCGCCAGCCCATGCGCCAGCGCCAATGCGGTGCGAATGCCGGTGAATCCCCCGGGGCCGATGCCGGCCGCGATATGGTCAACCCCGCCCTGCTGTTCCATCAGCGCGGCCACCAGGCGAGGCAGTATGGCAGGCTGGCCAAACACCGCTGGGCATTCTTGTTCGGCCAGCACCACCCCATCCGCGATCAGGCAGGCCGAGAGCCGCGCGCCGGCCGCATCGAGCCCCAGAATGCGCATGCTAGAGGTTTATCTCCAGCATCACCGGCACATGGTCGCTGGCCTGGGTCCAGCCGCGGGCTGGCTTATGCACGGTGCAGGCCGCGAGGCTGCCGACGAGGTCCGGCGAGACCCAGATATGGTCCAGCCGCCGGCCCCGATCCGCCGCCTCCCAATCCTTCGCGCGGTAGGACCACCATGTGTAGAGTTTCTGGTCTGCCGGCACGAAATGGCGCATCGCGTCATGCCATTCGCCCTCGGCCATCCAGCGGTTCAACGCCGTGGTCTCGACCGGGGTGTGGGAGACCACGTCGAGCAATTGCTTGTGCGACCAGACATCCTGTTCCAGCGGCGCAATGTTGAGATCACCCAGCATCACCCGCCGTGCAGCCCCGGCCCGGCTCTTGGCCCAGGCGGTGGCCTCCATCACGAAATCCAGCTTATGGGCGAATTTCGGATTGGCCACCGGGTCGGCAATGTCGCCACCCGCGGGCACGTAGAAATCATGCAATTCGATGGGCCCGCCGGGCGCATCCACCATCGCTCCAAGGTGGCGGCAATCGCCCTTTTCGCACCAATTCGGGTCCTGCTCGCGCACCGCGATGGGCAGGCGGGAGAGGATGGCCACGCCATTATAGCCCTTCATGCCGCGCATCGCGATGTGCTCAAACCCCATCGCCCGCACCGCATCGAGGGGGAAATGCTCATCGGGGCATTTCGTCTCCTGCAGGCAGATCACGTCAGGCGACAATTCCTCCGCCAGCCGCGCCAGCAAGCCGATGCGCAGGCGGATGGAGTTGATGTTCCAGGTGGCGATGCGAAGGGCCAAGGGCGGATACTCGCGAAAGGGGCCCCGAAGCTTTGGCCATTCGCGGCCGCTTTGGGAAGCCTCGGCGGCGCGGGTTGGCCCCACGCCGCCACAGACTGAGACGATATGCTCAGACGATGCGGGTGGTGACGGTGCCCACGCCCTCGACGAAGCCTTCCAGCAGGTCGCCACGCACCACGGCGGCCACACCCTCGGGCGTGCCGGTCATGATGAGGTCGCCCGGGGCCAGTTCGACCAGTTCCGAGAGATTGGCGATCACCTCAGGCACCGACCAGATCAGCTTGGAGAGGTCAGAGGTCTGGGTGACCTTGCCATTCACGCGCAGTTCGATCTTGCCCTTTGAAGGGTCAAAACCCTCCGCGGGAATCAGCAGGCCCATCGGTGCGGATTTATCGAAACCCTTGCCCATATCCCAGGGGCGGCCGGTCTTCTTGGCCTCGTTCTGGATGTCGCGCCGGGTCATATCCAGCCCCGAGCAATAGCCCCAGACATGCTTGAGCGCATCGGCGATGGCGATATTGGAACCGCCCGTGCCAATGGCCACCACCAGTTCCATCTCGTGATGCAGCGACTTGGTGACGGTGGGGTAGGGCATATCGGCATCGGAGATCACCACGGCATCGGCCGGTTTGGCGAAGTAAAAGGGCGGCTCGCGAGTCGGGTCGGAACCCATTTCGATCGCGTGCTCGGCATAGTTGCGGCCGACGCAGAAAATGCGGGGGGGGGGGAACATCGCATTCGAGCCCTTGATCGGCAGGGCGGCAATGGCGGGCGGGGCTATGACATAATCGGGCACAGTGTCTTCCTCAGCTTAGGATTTGTAGGCGCTTAGCAGGCCACGCCATGGGGTGTCACCTTCAGCATCACGCCATGGCGCGGCCGCAGCGAGAGCTTGGCCCGCGGCACCGGCGACGGGCAGCCCTCGGCGGAAAAATCGAGGCGTTGCAGCAGCACCGACAGCATCACCACCATCTCGGCCATGGCGAAAGCCGCACCGGTGCAGACCCGCGGCCCCAGGCTGAAGGGAATATAGCCAAAGCGGGGCAGTTTTCGCGCCGCGTCAGGCATGAAGCGGTCCGGCCGGAAGGCATGCGGCGCATCCCATAGCCGCTCATGGCGATGCAGCAGCCAGGGCAGGGCCAGCACCGTATCGCCCTCTTGCACCGCGATATGGCGAATGCGGTCAGGCCCGGCGGCCTGGCGCGAGAGGTAGGGCACGGGCGGGTAGAGGCGCATCGTCTCCTGCAGCACCGCCCGGGTGAAGGGCAGCTTGTTGAGTTCCTCCGCCGTGGGCGCGCGGCCGCCCAATACATTGGCATGTTCCTCGCGCAGCCGCGCCAGGGTGGGCGGGTGCCGCGCCACCAGATACAGCGCCCAGGAGAGGGCATTGGCCGAGGTCTCGCTGCCCGCCAGCAGCATCATGGCCACCTCGCTGATCAGCTGGGTCTCATCCAGCAAGGCCGCGCCATCCGCCTTCTGCGCCGCGCGCAGCGCGCCCAGAATGCCGCCCGGTTCGGCAATCGCCATCGCGTCGCTGCAAATGCGCCGCACATCGCGGGCATGGCGCCTGGCCGAGCGGAACTGAAAGCCGGAAAACCGTGGCGGCAGGCCGAAAAGATAAGCGAGATCCACGCCCATCACCGCGCCCTCAAAGGCGGTGAAGCTGGTCACCAGGCGCTGCGCATCCGCCATGCGCGCTCCATCGCCGAACAGCGCGCGCATCACCGCAAGCGCTGTGGCCGCACCCAGGCCGGGCGCCACATCCACCCGGCCCTGCCAGCCGGCCGCCAGCGCCTCGGCCCCCTCCACAAACAGATGATGGAAGTCGCCCATGCGGCTGGGGTGCAGCTGGCGCGCCATCACCGCGCGGCGGCTGCTCCAGATCTCACCGTGATTGACGAACATGCTATCGCCCACCAGCGGCACCAGCGCCTGCTGGAAATGCTGGCTCTTGGCCTCATAATTGGCCGCCGAGGTGATATAGACCTGCCGCACCAGCTCAGGCTCATTGACCACCACCACCCGCCGCGCCAGGGTCTTCAACGGCATCAGATGGTGGCGGAAGCTGACCTCGGGGAAGAGCCCCAACAGGTCATCAATGGTGGCGGTGAGGATGCGCATGGGGCCTGGGAAGCGCGCATTCACCGAAGGGCGCGGCGGCACCAGATCGGTGGTCAAAGGGCTCATGGCTGGCTGTCCGTCACACAACATCATCCCGGGCTTGGGCCAGCCCCGCATCGGCGAGGGCGGCGGGGCGTCCGTTGCGTGCATAACCCGGCGGCCTAAGGGGAGATAGACCTCCGCCGCGCCACGGGAGGCCAACAAAAAAGCGCCCGGCCAGGGGGGTGGCCGAGCGCCTATTATTGTACTTCCGATCGGATTGGTAGGGCGAGCCGGCGGGGGAGCCGGATCGTCCACCGGCGTTCAAGATGCACCGGCTATAGCGTTCTTAGCCCGGGTCGCGTCATAGTGCAAAACTTGATTCGCATTCATCCGCCATGACTATTCAGTGATAGGTGGCGCTAGCCGCTTTGTCAAAAAATAGACACGCTAGCCTCGTCAGTCTCTTCTTGTTTATTCAGTTCGTTATCCGCGCTTCTTCATCTTCTTTGGGTCCCACCCGCCGCCGCCAGGGCCCATGGGCTTGGGCTTCCATGCTTCTTTTTTTCCGCGGCTGGGCTTGGCGGGGGTGCTCTCACGCAGCGATCTTCCGGCCTCATTGGCCGTTATGCTGCCGCCGCTGCCCAGCCCGAGTTCCAGCGACTCGAGTCGCTTGATCTCATCGCGCAGCCGCGCGGCGGTCTCAAACTCCAGATCGGCCGCGGCGGCGCGCATCTTCTTCTCCAGCTCGACAATGCTCGAGCGCAGATCCTTGCCGACGAAATTGAGGCTGGCATCGCCTTCGCTCGCCTCCACCGTCACGTAATCACCCTGGCTGACATCCTTCAGCACATCGGAGATGTCGCGGCTGATGGAGGTGGGGGTGATGCCGTGTTCGGTGTTGTAGGCGATCTGCCGGGTGCGGCGGCGCTCGGTCTCGCCGAGTGCCTTTTTCATGCTCTCCGTCATCCGGTCGGCATAGAGGATGACCCGCCCCTCGGCATTGCGCGCCGCCCGGCCAATGGTCTGAATCAGCGAGGTCACGCTGCGCAGAAAGCCTTCCTTATCGGCATCGAGAATGGCCACGAGGCGGCATTCGGGAATATCCAGCCCCTCGCGCAGCAGGTTGATGCCCACCAGCACATCGAAGCCGCCGCGGCGCAGGTCGCGGATGATCTCAATCCGCTCCAGCGTGTCCACATCCGAATGCAGATAGCGCACGCGAATGCCGGCCTCGGTCATGTATTCGGTCAAATCCTCGGCCATGCGCTTGGTCAGCACCGTCACCAGGATGCGCCCGCCTTGCAGCGTCACCTGCCGCACCTCGGCCAGCAGGTCATCCACCTGGCCTTCCACCGGGCGGATGTCACAGACCGGGTCCACCAGCCCGGTGGGGCGGATCACCTGCTCGGTGAAGGCGCCGCCGGTGCGTTCCATCTCCCAAGGGCCGGGGGTGGCGGAGACGAAGACGGTCTGCGGCCGGAAGGCATCCCATTCCTCGAAGCGCAGCGGGCGATTATCGATGCAGCTCGGCAGGCGGAAACCATGCTCGGCTAGGATGGCTTTGCGGGCAAAGTCGCCACGGAACATGCCGCCGATCTGCGGCACGGTGACGTGGCTTTCATCGACGATCAGCAGGGCATTATCCGGCAGATATTCGAACAAAGTGGGCGGCGGCTCGCCCGGGTTGCGGCCGGAGAGATAGCGCGAATAATTCTCGATGCCTTTGCAGGAACCGGTGGTCTCCATCATCTCCATGTCGAAGATGGTGCGCTGTTCCAGGCGCTGGGCTTCCAGCAGGCGACCGGCAGCATGCAGCTCCTCCAGCCGGGTTTTCAATTCGGCCTTGATGCGCTGCACCGCCTGGCTGAGCGTGGGCCGCGGCGTGACATAGTGGCTATTGGCGTAAATGCTGACTTTTTCCAGCTCGGCGGTGATCTCACCGGTCAGCGGGTCAAATTCGCGAATGCTGTCCACCTCATCGCCGAAGAGGCTGACCCGCCAGGCGCGGTCATCCAGCTGCGAGGGCCAAAGATCCACATTCTCCCCCCGCACGCGAAAGCAGCCGCGGGCGAAGGCCATGTCATTGCGGCGATATTGCTGCTCCACGAGGCCCTTGATCAGCAGATCGCGGTCGATCCGCCCGCCCTGTTCCAGCTTCACCACCATCTTCGAATAGGTTTCGACCGAGCCGATACCATAAATGCAGCTGACACTGGCGACGATGATCGCATCATTGCGCTCCAGCAGCGCCTGGGTGGCGGAGTGCCGCATGCGGTCGATTTGTTCGTTGATCTGGCTGTCTTTTTCTATGTAAGTATCAGTCCGCGGCACATAGGCCTCTGGCTGAAAGTAATCGTAATAGCTGACAAAATACTCGACGGCGTTATTGGGGAAAAAACTCTTCATCTCGCCATAGAGCTGCGCCGCGAGGGTCTTGTTCGGCGCCAGAATCAGCGTGGGCCGCTGCACCGCCTCCACCACCTTCGCCATGGTAAAGGTCTTGCCCGAGCCGGTGACGCCGAGCAGCACCTGATCCTTCTCCGCCGCCTCAACGCCGGCGATCAGCTCGCGGATGGCATTGGGCTGGTCGCCATTCGGCTCGAAGGGGCTGACCACTTCGAGCCGCCGGGTGAATTCCGGCGCCGGGCGAGCCGGAGGGATGAAGGTGACCGGCGTGAAGCTGACATTCATCCCCCCAATATATGCCCCTGCCCGGGCGGAACAATCAGCTATGCGGCAGGCGATAGCCCGGCTCATGCCAGGGCATGGCCACCAGCCGGCCGCTGGTGGAGAGCGTGATATAGGCCGTGCGCATATCAGCGCCGCCAAAGCAGATATTGGTCGGCATCAATTCCGGCATTTTCTCCACATGGACGATATCGCCAGCCGGCGAGACGGTGGTGATCTCACCGCTCACCAGCGTCGCCACCACGATATTGCCCGAGGCCGCAACGGCCAGCGAATCCAGCCGCCGAAAGCCAGGAAACTGGCAAACCAGCCGCCCGCCATGGCTGCTCGGCCAGGGCGCCTTTTTCAGCTTGCCCGGGCCCTCGACATCCCAGGCCCAGAGACGGCCGGTTTCAGTCTCCGCCACATAAAGCACCCGCCCATCGGGGCTGAGGCCGATGCCATTGGCGCCGCCGGGCACCGGGAAGGCGGCCTCGACAATCCGGCTGCCATCGCTCGCCGCCCAATACACCCCGCCATGATCGCGGTCGCGCGCCCGGAACTTGCCCAGATCGCTGAACCAGAAGCCGCCATTGGGGTCGAAGACAATGTCATTGGGCCCCTTCAGCCGGTGGTCACCACAGCGGTCATAGAGCACCGTGAGCGTGCCGGTGGGGATATCCAGCACCTCGATCCGCCCGCCGGTGTAATCTGTCGCCTGGCCGATAGGGCGCAGCATCCCCGGCTCCTCATGCCAGATGAAGCCGCCATTGTTGCAGATGAACAGCTTGCCATCCGGGCCGAGCGCCATGCCATTCGGCCCGCCCTTCAGCCTGGCCAGCGTGGTCTTGGTGCCATCGGCAGCGATTTGGGTAATGCGCCCGGCCTCGATCTCGACCAGCGCCACCGCCCCATCGGGCATCACCACCGGGCCTTCGGGGAAGCGGAGGCCATTGGACAGTTCTTGCATGTCAGTTTCCTCTGTTTTGACGTCATCATGGCGCGGGCGGTGGCTTGACGCCAGCGTCCTCAGCCGGCGCAGTGCGGGCATGGATCCCGTCACCCTCGCCGTCCTCGACAACCGCCTGCGCGCCATCGTGGAGGAAATGGGAGAGGCGATGCTGCGCACCTCCTATAGCCAGATCCTCAACTCCTCGCGCGATTTCTCCGTCGCACTCTGCGGCGCCGATGGCGGGCTGGTCGCCCAGGCCGACCATATCCCGGTGCATGTCGGCGCGCTGCGCTTCGCGGTGGAGGCGGCGCTGGCACAGTTTCCCAACCCGCGCGATGGCGACATCTTCCTCCTCAACGACCCCTATAATGGCGGCTCACACCTGCCCGACCTCACCATCATGCTGCCGGTTTTCGCCGAAGGGCAGCGCTGCTTTTTTGCCGTGGTCCGCGCCCATGTGCCCGATATCGGCGGCGCCACCCATGGCGGCTACAATCCCGGCGCCACCGATATCTGGTCCGAAGGCGTGCGCATCCCGCCCATCCGGCTAGGCGAGGAGGGGGGGCTGCGGGAGGATCTGATCCGCATGCTCTGCGCCAATACCCGCGTGCCGCGCGATGTGCGCGGTGACCTGATGGCCATGGTGGGCGCGGCCCGGGTGGGTGCGGCGCGGGTGACGGCGCTGCTGGCGCAGCATGGCCGGGCCTCTTTGCTGGCGGCGGTGGAGGCGATTCTCGATCTCTCCGAGGCGCATGCCCGCCGCATCCTGGCCGCCTGGCCGGATGGCAGTTGGGCGGGCGAGGCCATCCTCGATGATGACGGTCATGGGCGGGAGGATATCGCCATCCGCGCCACCTGCACCAAGACCGGCAGCGACCTGCATATCGACCTCAGCGCCTCGGATGATGAGGCGGTGGGCTTCGTCAATTCCTCCTATCCCAATATGCGCTCGGCGGTGGCGATGGCCTTTGCCTATCTGCTCGATGCCGATGTCTCGAAAAATGACGGTGCCTTCCGCCCGCTGCGGGTCACGGCGCGGCAGGGTAGCATCGTCTGGGCCAATGAGGGCCGGCCCGTCACGCTCTGCACCTCCCATCCCGGCAATGAAATCGTTGAGGCCATCATCCGTGCCATGCAGCATGCCTGCCCGGAACGGGTGATGGGCGGCTGGGGCCGGCGCTTTCGCGTGGCCATCCAGGGCCGCGCGCCGGGCGGCAAGAGCTTCGTCTGGCACCTCTTCCATGCCCGCCCTGGCGGCGGTGCGAGTGCCAATGGCGATGGCTGGAACACCGCAGGCGAATGGCACAGCGCCGGCGGCCTGAAATTCGGCAGCATCGAGCAGGCCGAGGCCCGCTTCCCGCTGCTCTTCGAAAGCCATGAATTTCGTGCCAATTCCGGCGGCGAGGGCCAGTATCGCGGCGGCACCGGGGCTGAGCTTCGGCTGCGGGTGGAGGCTGAGGGCACTGCCTTGGCCAATACCGCGGGCGATGGCGCAAGGCACGGCTCGGCCGGGGTGATGGGTGGGCAGGATAGCCAGCCGCATCATTACGTGCTGCGCGGCGCCGATGGCAGCGCGCGCATATTGCGCACCAAGGAGGTGGGCGTGCCGATCCAGCCCGGCGATGTGCTGCACCTGCAATCCGCCGGCGGTGGCGGCTGGGGCGACCCTGCTCGCCGCGCCCCCGAGGCCGCCGCGCGCGACATCGAAGAAGGCTACACGGCATGAGCTGGCGCATTGGCATCGACGTGGGCGGCACCTTCACGGATGTCGTCGCCATCGCGCCCCATGGCGCGGCCTATCTGGCCAAGGCCGCCAGCACGCCATCGGACCAGTCCGAGGGCGTGCTCCAGGGCCTGCAGAACCTGGCCGATGCCGCCGGCCTGCCGCTCGCCACCCTGCTGGCCGGCACTGAGCGCATCGTCCATGGCACCACGGTGGCCACCAATGCCCTGCTGGAGTGCAAGGGTGCCCGCGTGGCCATGCTCACCACTGAGGGCCATCGCGATGTGGTGGAAATGCGCGAGGGGCTGAAGCCCGAGCGCTACAATCTCCGCAACACCCCGCCACCCCCCCTGGTGCCACGCAGCCGCCGCTTTGGCGTGCGCGAAAGGCTGCGCGCCGATGGCCGGGTGGAAACCGCGCTGGACCCCGAAAGCCTCGCCGCCGCCATCGCCTCGGCACGGGGTGTCGAGGCGGTGGCCATCTGCTTCCTCAACGCCTGGCGTGACGCCCGGCACGAGAATGCCGCAGCGGACGCGGTGCGCGCCGCCCTGCCCGGCATCTTCGTCACCACCAGCAGCGAGGTGCTGCCGGAAATCAAGGAATTCGAGCGCTTCTCCACCACGGCGGTGAATGCCTATGTCGGGCCCGTCGTGTCACGCTATCTCGGCCGCCTGGGTGAGCGGCTGATCGAGGCCGGCTATGGCGGCCCGGTCTTTGTCATTCTTAGCCATGGCGGCGTGGCGCCGCTCAGCGATGCCGCCCGGCTGGCGGTGGGCACCGCGCTCTCCGGCCCGGCGGGCGGGGTTGCGGCGGCGGTGGCACTCTCGCATGCCGGCATGGCGGAGAATCTCGTCACCTTCGACATGGGCGGCACCTCCACCGATATCGCCCTCGTCACCGAGGGCACCGCCACGCTGGGGCGTGGGCGCGAGGTGGGCGGCGAGCGCATCGCCCTCGAAAGCTTGGATATCGTGACACTGGGTGCCGGTGGCGGTTCCATCGCGGCCCTGGGGGCCAACGGCACCATGCAGGTCGGCCCGCGCAGCGCCGGCGCCCGGCCCGGCCCGGCCTGCTATGGCCGCGGCGGCACCGAGCCCACCGTCACCGATGCCAATCTTGTGCTCGGCTATCTCAATGCCGGCAGTTTCCTCGGCGGCGCGCAGCGGCTGGATGTTGCGGCCGCCGATGCCGCTATGGCCAGCCTGGCCAGGGCGCTGAACATCACACCGCTGGAGACTGCCGCGGGCATTTATCGCCTGGTCAATGCCCGCATGGCCGATGGCGTGCGCGTGGCCACCGTGCGGCGCGGTGTGGACCCGCGCGGTGCCACCTTGCTGGCCTTTGGCGGCGCTGCGGGGCTGCATGCCTCGGCCGTGGCGCGCGATCTGGGCATGCGGCATTACGCCGTGCCGCTTTTCGCCGCCGGGCTTTCCGCCTGGGGCATGCTGCGCACTGATCTGCGCTTCGAGGTGACGCGCAGCGTCAATGCCATGCCCGGCGATGGCGAAATCCGCAGCCTCTTCGCCGCCCAGGAGGCTGATGCCCGGGCGCGGATGCAAACCTGGTTCCAGGGCGAGATCACCGCCACCCGCTCGGCCGATATGCGCTATGGCGACCAGGTGTTCGAAGTCTCGGTCAATCTCGACGGGCTGGATTGGGAGGCGCCCGATATCGCCGCGCGGGTGAAAGCCGCCTTCCATGCCCAGCACCGCGCGCTGTTCACCTATGACCTGCCGGAGGATGAGGTGGTGCTGGTGAATGCGCGCGTGGCCGCCCTGGGCCGGCTTTCCGGCGATGCCGGGCGCATGCCCGCCCTGCCGCCCGAGGCCCCCGCCCGCCGCCGCGTCTTTCTCGGCGGCTGGCAGGAGGTGGATGTCCACAGCTTCGGCGCGCTGGAGGATGGCGCGGCTATCCACGGCCCCGCCATCGTCGAGAGCGCCACCACGACCATTCTGCTGCTGCCAGGCGACGAGGCCCGGATGGATGGCCGCGGCTGGCTTATGGTAGCCCTGCCGCCAGAAGGAGAAAGCCCATGAAACGCCGCCACCTCGCCCTCCTGCCGCTCGCAGGTGCTGCGCATGCGCAATGGCAGCCCGATCGCGCCATCACCATGATCGTGGCCTTTGCCGCCGGCGGCGGCACCGATGCCGCGGCGCGTCTCATCGCCCGCTTCATGGAGCGTGACCTGGGCCAATCCGTGGTCGTGCTCAACCGCCCTGGTGCGGGCGGCGAGATCGGCTTTTCCGAACTCGCCCGCGCCCGGCCCGATGGGCTGACCATTGGCTTTATCAACACGCCGCATATCCTCACCCTGCCGATGGAACGCCAGGCGCGCTTCCGGCTCGAGGATTTTTCGCTGATCGGCAATATCGTCGATGATCCGGGCGGGCTTTGGGTTCGCGCCGATAGCGATATCCGCAGCTTTGCCGACCTCATTGCCGCCGCCCGGGCGCGGCCCGAGACGATCAGCTACGGCACCACCGGCGTGGGCTCCGACGACCATCTGGCGGTGTTGGCGCTGGAGCGGGCGACGGGGACGAAATTCCTCCATGTGCCCTTCGCCGGCAGCGCCCAGGTCAAGCAGAACCTGATCTCCCGCGCCCTCCAACTCGGCAGCATGAATATGTCCGAGGCGGTGAATGATATGCGCCAGGGCGTGCTGCGCCCCCTGGCGCAAATGGCCGCCACGCGCTGGGAGATGACGCCCGACGTGCCCACCCTGCGCGAATTGGGCCATGACGTGATCGAGGGCAGCATGCGCGGCATGGCCGCCCCTGCCGGCCTGCCGGCCGAGGTGCTGGCCCGGCTGGCGCTCTCGGTCCGCCGCACGGTGGATGACCCGGCCTTTCAGGAGGCCGCGCGCAGCCAGTCCCTGCCGCTGCGCTTTCTCGACCCTGCGGCCTATCTGGCGGAGTTGCAGGCTTTGCGCCTGGGCTATCAGGCGCTGTGGAACCAGCACCCGTGGCGGGAATGACCGAGAATATTCTCTCCATCCAGTCCTGGGTCAGCTACGGCCATGTGGGCAATGCCTCGGCCATGTTCCCGTTGCAGCGGCTGGGTGCCGAGGTCTGGGCGGTGAACACCGTGCAGTTCAGCAACCATCCCGGCTATGGCGCATGGCGCGGCCAGGTGTTTTCCGGCGATCTGGTGCGCGAATGCGTGGCCGGCATTGCGGAGCGGGGCGCGCTGGGGCGCTGTGATGCCGTGCTCTCCGGCTATGTCGGCGGCGCCGATATTGGCGATGCCATTCTCGATGCCGTGGCCCAGGTGAAGGCCGCCAACCCAGCGGCGCTGTATTGCTGCGACCCGGTGATCGGCGATGATGGCCGGGGCGTTTATGTCCGCCCCGGCATCGCCGAATTTTTCCGCGACAGCGCCCTGGCGCTGGCCGATATCGCCACCCCCAACCGCTTTGAACTGGAATGGCTAACCGGGCGCAGCATCGCATCCCTGGCCGATGCCAAGGCGGCCATCACGGCACTCCAGGCTCGCGGCCCGCGCTGCGTGCTGCTGACCAGTTTTGAAAGCCAGCCTGGCCATATTGGCATGGTGGCGGCCGAGGGGGGCGGGTTTTGGCATCTGGAAACGCCCTTGCTGCCCATTGCCATCAATGGCGCGGGGGATGCGATTTGCGCCTTGTTCCTGCTGCACCGTATGCGCACCGGTAGCGCGGCCGCGGCACTCACCGCCGCCGCATCATCGGTCTTTGGCCTGTTGCGGCGCACGGCGGAGGCCGGCTCGCGGGAGATTCTGACCGTGGCGGCGCAGGATGAGTTCGTGGCGCCCAGCCGGGTTTTTATGGCAGAGGCGGTTTGACAGGCTGCTGACAACGCTGATGGCGGATGGGAAGAGTGAAAGGGCTTTGCCCCTCGATCTTATTCTCCCTCGCCGGCCATTTTTCTATAGCCCGTCAGATTGGTAGTATTCGGACAAATTCCCGGCGCGGCCGCAATACCCCCCGATGATCCACCCCTCATGCCACCACAAGCCGCGGAAATCCAGGAATTTTATCCGATCAGTTTCACGCCCAGCAGCGCCAGCAGGGTGATCCACAGCGTGCTCGCCACGCCCAGCAGCAAGGGCGCCACGCCGCGCGCCTTCAGTGCCTTAAGGTCGGTGGAAAAGCCCAGCGCCGCCACGCTTGCTGCCAGCATCAAGGGCACCAGAAAGCGGCTGGCCTGCACCGCTTCGGCCGGCACCAGCCCGGTGCTGCCCAGCACCACCAGCCCCAGAAAGCCAAAGGCGAACCATGGCACTGGTGCCTTCACGGCGGCCGCCTGGCTTCCCCCCTGCCGCGCCACCCACCAGCCCAGCGCCAGAACCGCGGGTGCCAGCAGAAACACCCGGGCCAGCTTCATCACCGTACCGCTCTGTGAGGCCTCGGGCCCGCCGGCTGCAGCCGCACCCACCGCCTGCACCACCTCATGGATCGCAGCGCCCGACCACAGGCCATATTCGCGCGCCGACAGGCCCAGCGGCCCGGCCAGCACCGGGAAGATCAGCAAGGCTGCCGTGCCGCAGAGCGTGATCACCGCCAGCGCATAGGTCACATCCTCATCGCGCCCGCGCGCCACCTGATTGGCGGCGACAATGGCCGAGGCGCCGCAAATGGCCGTGCCCGTGCCCACCAGCTGCGCCAGGGCGCGGTCCACCCCCAGCACCCCGCCGAGCCAGATGGTGAAGGGCAGAGTCGTGGCCACCACCACCACCGCCAGCAACAGCGCCCCCGGCCCCAGGGCCCAGAGCATGCCCAGCGTCACCTGCAGGCCCAGCAGCACGATGGCCGCGCGCAGCACCGGGCGCACCGCATAGGCCACGCCGGGCTTCATGCTGGCCGTGGGGCCCAACACCGCCCGCCAGGCGATGCCGAGCACCAGCGCCACCACCACCGGGTTCAGCGCCGCAATCCCGGTGGCATTGCGCACCACAATCGCCACCGCCGCCACCGCAAAGCAAAAGGCCAGTCCCGGCGCCAGCCCGCGCATGCGCTGTATGAAGGGCTGGGGGGAGGTGGTGGCAATAGGGGCGGCCATGCGGAATCCAGCGAAAATGTCAGGCCGCCACACTTCGCCCAAGCCCGCGCGCCGTCAAGTTGCGCGCCACCCCAGGCCCGTCCATGCTGCCCCGACATTTCATCCGGAGCGCCGCATGTTCAAGCCAGCCATGGCCATCCTCGCCCTTCTGCTGCCCGGCATTGCCGCGGCGCAAATGGCCTCACCCGGCCCCACCCTGGCTCAGGTTCGGGCGCGGGATTTGCTGGTCTGCGGCACCTCCACCGGGGCGGCCGGCTTCTCCATGCCCGATAGCCGGGGCGAGTATCGCGGCATCGATAATGACGTATGCCGCGCCATCACCGCAGCTGTGCTGGGCGATGCCGCGAAGGTGCGCTGGGTGCCGCTCACCACCCAGGCCCGCCTGCCGGCACTGCAATCCGGCCAGATTGATGTGCTGGCCCGCACCGTCACCTGGACGCATGTGCGCGACACCGCCAATGGGCTGAACTTCACCGCCATCAGCTTCTATGATGGCCAGGGCTTCATGCTGCGCCGCAGCCTTGGCGTGACCCGCGCCACGCAATTGGCCGGGGCTTCGATTTGCGTCGTGGCCGGCTCCACCAATGAGCTGAACCTGGCCGATTGGGCGCGGACCAATAATATCCAGTACTCGCCCGTGGTGTTCGAGCAGAATGACGAGGCGCGGCGCAGCTACCTCGCCGGCCGCTGCGATGCCTATTCCACTGATGCCAGCCAACTCGCCGGCCTGCGCGCCAGCTTCCCCAACCCGGCCGAACATGTGATTCTGGACGATATCATCAGCAAGGAACCGCACAGCCCCGTCGTGCGCCATGGCGATGACCAGTGGTTTGATATCATCCGCTGGACCTTCTTCGCGCTGCTGACGGCGGAGGAGCTGGGCATCACCCAGGCCAATGTGGACAGCTTCCTGACCAGCCAAAACCCGGAAATCCGCCGCCTGCTGGGCATGGCGGGCGACCATGGGCCGATGATGGGGCTGGACCGGCGCTGGGCCTATAACGCCATTCGCGCGGTGGGGAATTATGGTGAGATTTTTGAGCGGAACCTGGGCTCGGGGAGCCCTATTGGGCTGCAGCGCGGGCTGAATGGGCTGTGGACCCGGGGCGGGTTGATGTATGCGCCGCCTATTCGGTGAGGGAACACTCCGGGGAGAAGGTATTCTCCCCGGGCCCCTCATCTATTTTTATTTATCCGCCATCGGCGCGGTCAGCGCTCGTATTCTATGTCAGAAGCCGACGCGATAGCAGCTGCGTCATCTGCCTGTGGCCCGTCTGGCCCGCGGCGGCTTGGGATAGCATTCGCGCGCGGCGGCCGGCCCACCGGCAGGGCGACGCCACGCCATAAAGTAAGGGCCGGACCGGAAGCGTCGCCAACCTTCATCGCGAATATTCAAAACAAAGGTTCTGCTTCCTTCATAGACGAATTCACACGCAAAAATCCATTCATTGCGCACGCGCTGCATGATGACGGCCGGAAGACCATCACGCGAACCAAACTGAGCCCAGAAAAAAACCAATACTGCCTCAGGCTGGCCATCGGAATTAAAATCGACCAAACGGTACCGTAAATGCTGTGATGGATCGAAATTAAATGGCAACTGCCTGCTACCCGCCCTACCGAGAATGTCGCCCTCGAAGTTTAGAGCCATCTCATCGGCAAACAGATGAGAGGTTTCGCGAAACGCCGAAAGGGCGGCAGCGATGGATGCGGGCATTGTGTGGAGACGCAGCGGGACCTCCTCAGACCTGGCGCTGCGATGCGGCAGCAGAAGGATGGCCAGGAGCATCAGCAAGCAGATTCTCATCGGAAGCCCGGCGCCGGCAGCGCAAGCTGAGAAAAGCGCGTGAGCCGGTCTTCGATGGCGTTAAAAACCGATAGATCGGTGCGAGAACCGCCCAAGCTTTCCTCCCGGGCGATTTCAACCCGCCAATCAGCATTCGGCTGGCGCTCCCAGGCGCGCGCGACGGCCCGTCGGTCATGCGCGCGGACGGTGTGGGTCCCGCCATCCGGCTCCCGCCGGGAATAGCTGCGCACCTGCACCACATGCCCGTCAGCGCCGCTGTCGCTTTGCCGGCCTGTCGCATCGCGCCGCATGGGGCCGGGGTATCTCTCGGCGAAACCGCGCGCCACCTTTGCGCGCAGCGCATCACCCTCAGGGCTCCTCCGCCAATACTGCGGGTCTCGCATCAGTTCCCGCAAATCCGTGTCTGACATGGCGATTTCCTCTCATCGCCATTATGCATGCCATCGACTAAAATTCAAGACAAAAAACCTATTTTCGTCAAAAAGCCTAGCGTTCGTACAAGATCCTTGCCCTGATCGTCCCCGGTAGCGCCCGCATCTCCTCCAGAATCGCCGCGCCATCGCGCGTCGCCCCGGCATCCACCACCACGTAGCCAACCTCGCCATCGGTCTGCAGATACTGCCCGGCGATGTTCACGCCCCGGCGGGCGAAGATGGTGTTGATGCCGGTCAGAATGCCCGGAACATTGCGGTGCACATGCATGAAGCGCGCCCCGGTCGCCTGAATCGGCAGCGCCACCTGGGGGAAATTCACCGCCCCCAGCGTGCTGCCGGTGTCGGAATAATCGGCCAGCTTGGCCGCCACCTCCTGGCCGATGCGCGCCTGCGCCTCCTCCGTGCTGCCGCCGATATGCGGTGTGAGAATCACATTATCGATGCCCTGCAGCGGCGTGGTGAAGATATCGCCATTGCGCGCCGGCTCCTCGGGGAACACATCGACAGCAGAGCCGGCAATCCGACCCTCACGCAGCGCCACCGCCAGGGCTTCAAGGTCCACCACCGTGCCGCGGGCATTGTTGATGAAGATCGCGCCGGGCTTCATCTTGGCGATCTCGGCTTCCCCGATCATGCCCTCGGTCGCCTGGGTTTCGGGCACATGCATCGTCACGATGTCGGACCAATGCAACAGCTCATCGAGGCTGCCGCAGCGGCTGGCATTGCCCAGCGGCAGCTTGGCCACCACGTCCCAATAGATCACCCGCATGCCAAAACCCTCGGCGAGGACCGAGAGCTGGCTGCCGATATTGCCATAGCCGATAATGCCCAGCGTGCGGCCGCGCACCTCGCGATAGCCCTCGGCACTTTTTGACCAGCCGCCGGCATGGGCTGCGATGCTTTTCGGCACCACGCCGCGCAACAGCATGATGATCTCGCCCATCACCAGCTCGGCCACGCTGCGGGTGTTGGAGAAGGGGGCATTGAACACCACGATGCCACGCTCACGCGCGGCCTTGAGGTCCACCTGGTTGGTGCCGATGCAAAAGCAGCCCACCACCACCAGCCGGTCCGCCGCCTCCAGCACCTCACGCGTCAATTGCGTGCGGCTGCGGATGCCCAGCATGTGCACACCCTTGAGCGCCTCGATCAGCGCCTCGCCATCCAGCGCCTTGGGCAGGCGGGTGATGGAGGCATAGCCCTGCTCCTCGAGCAGGTTGACCGCCGTGTCGTGGATGCCCTCCAGCAGCAGGATCTTGATCCGGCCTTTCGGCAGGGAGAAATTTTCGCTCATGTATTGGCCAGCTCCGCCAGGACCTGCGCGAGCACTCTTGTGCCGGCGGCCAGTTGATCGGGGGCGGAATACTCCGCCGGATTATGCGACACACCGCCGCGGCAGGGCACGAAAATCATCCCCGTCGGGCAGAGCGGTACCATGAATTGGGCATCATGGAAGGCGCCCGAGGGCATGCGCAGCGCACCCAGCCCCTGGGCCAGGGCTGCACGCTCCACCGCATCGACCACCGCCGGGCCGAAATCGGTGGGCATGGCGTTGAAACGCTCATACACCACCGCCGTGCAGGTTTGCAGGGCGGAATGGATCACCCCTTCGATCGCATTGCCCCGGGCCAGCACCACGGCGGCGTCAGGGTGGCGGAAATCGATGGAAAACCGGACCAGATCGGCCACCGAATTGGAGCTGTTGGGGAAGACCTCCATCCGCGCCACGGTGAAGCGCAGCACATCGGTGGGGTCGCGCATCAACTGGTTCAGCGCCGTGATGGCGCGGATGGCGTCCTGCATCGCGTCCTGGCGCATCGAGACCGGCGTGGTGCCGGCATGGTCGGAGCGGCCATGGATTTCGACGCTGAACCAGCGGCTGCCCTGGATGCCGGTCACCACTCCAATGTCGAGGTTGCGGGTCTCCAGGATCGGGCCCTGCTCGATATGCGCCTCGATATAGGCATGCGGCGCTGGGCCCTCGACCACGCCCAGCGGGCGGCGGGTTATATCGGCCTCCAGGGCCAAATGCTCGGCCAGGGCATCGCCAAAGCGCACGCCCTTGGTGTCCTCAATCGCATCCCAGCTGTCCGGCGCGGCGAAACCGGCATAGGCCATGGAACCCATGCAGCCAGGGGCGAAACGGCCGCCCTCCTCATTGGTCCAGGCCACCACCTCGATGGGGCGGCGGGTGGTCACGCCAGCCTCACGCAGGGCCTGCACCGCCTCCAGCCCGGCAATCACCCCGTAAATACCGTCGAACCGGCCACCTTTGGGCTGGCTGTCCATGTGGCTGCCGGTCAGCACGGGTGCGAGGCCTGGCTCAGAGCCCTCATGCCGGAGGAACAGATTGCCCAGTTGGTCGACACTGGCGCTCAGCCCCAAAGCCTCGCCCCAGGCGATGAGCATGCGGCGCGATTCGCGGTCCAGCGGCGTCAGGCAGGCGCGATTCACCCCATCGCCCGGAATGGCGCCCAGCTTGGCCATCGCCATCAGGCGATCCCACTGCCTTGCCTCGCTCACCGCCGCCACGAGGTTGGGCGCCACCATATCCGCCATCTCAGTCCTTGCTCCTGCCAATGCGACGGCTTTGCGGGCCGTGGGATACGGCGCGCCCGGTTGCCCGTCAGGGGGCTCTGCCCCCCGACACCCCCCGCAAAGGGCCGAAAGGCCCTTTGATCCCATTGAGCCTATCGGTGGGTGGGGAGGGGGCTATGCGGTCGCTTTGCGGCGAGACCACCTCTGTGCCCCCTCCCCACCCACCGATCACCCGGTGTCCAGAGGCCTTTCGGCCTTTGGTGGGGGGTGCAGGGGGGCAAAGCCCCCTTGCGGGCAGCTCGCGCCGCCAGTTCCCCGTGCCTGTTAAGCCCCCGCATTGGCAGGATCAAGGCTTGCGATGACATGGCGTTTGCGAGGATGTTGCACTGCAAAGTGAGGGCGTGGCGGATGGGTTTGTCGATGCATATTCTGGACACGGCGCAGGGTTGTCCTGGCCGGGGCATCGCGTTTGCGTTGTTCCGGCTGCATGAGGATGGCCGGCGGGAGCAATTGCGGGCCGGTGTCACCAATGATGATGGCCGCACGGATGGCTGGTTGCTGGCGCAGGACGAGCTGCGGCTGGGCCGCTATGAGATGCTGTATCAGATCGGCAGCTATTTCCGTGCTGCGGGTTTCCCCCTCGCCGAGCCGCCTTTCATCGACGAGGTCTGCCTGCGCTTCAGCATTGCCGATACGGCGGCGCATTATCATGTGCCGCTGCTGGTCTCGCCCTATGGCTACACGACGTATCGGGGCAGTTGATGGACACCGCTTACCTCGCCGAATGGGCCAATTTGCTGCTGCGCTGGCTGCATCTCATCACCGGCATGGCCTGGATTGGCGCCAGCTTTTATTTCATGGGGCTCGACCAGTCGCTCAAGCCCGCCAAGGACGGCAATCCGCTGATCCGGGGCGAGCAATGGGCGGTGCATGGTGGTGGCTTCTATCACAAGCAAAAGTTCATCGCCGGCCCGGAGAAGCTGCCCGAGAAGCTGCATTGGTCGAAATGGGAGGCGTATTGGACCTGGATGAGCGGGTTTTCGCTCTTCGTCCTGATGTATTGGGGCTAGGCCAGCACCTATCTCATTGATCCTGATGTGGCGGATTTGGCGCCATGGCAGGCGATTGCCATTTCCATCGCCCTGCTGGTCGCGGCCTGGGCGGTGTATGATGTGATCTGTCGCACGCCCTTGGGTGATGATGGCATGGCCATGGCCATTATCGGCATATTGGGTTTGGCGCTGACGGCTTACGTCACCACCCGTATTTTCTCCGGCCGCGGCGCCTATCTGCAGGTGGGGGCGATGATCGGCACCATCATGGCCGCCAATGTGCTCATGGTGATCATGCCCGGCCAGCGGAAGATGGTGGCGGCGGTGGCCAATGGCACCGCCATCAACCCCAAATGGGGCGGCATGGGCAAGCAGCGCAGCATCCACAACAATTACACCACGCTGCCCGTCATTTTCCTGATGATCAGCCCGCATTACCCCATGTTCTGGCAGCATGAGAAAGCCTGGCTCTTGCTGGTGGCCATGGCGCTGGCCGGGGCGCTGGTGCGGCAATTCTTCAATCTGCGGCATCAGGGCATTCAGGTCTATGATTTCTGGCTGGCCGGCGGGGTTGTGGTGGTGCTGGTGGCGGTTTTCATCGCGCCGCCGCATGTTGCCCCCCCGGCGCGGGGCGAGGCGCCGACCTTTGCCGAGGTGCAAACCATCATGAGCCAGCGTTGCGTGGAATGCCATCAGCCCCGGCCTACCAACCCCGCCTTTGCCGCGCCGCCCAAGGGCGTGGTGCTGCATACCCCCTCCCGCATCCAGCGCCAGGCGCAGGCCTGGGTGACGCAGGTGCGCAGCGAGGCCATGCCGCCCAATAATGCCACTGGCCTGACAGCGGAGGAGCGTGGCCGTTTGCTGGCCTGGGTGGCGGCGGGCGCGCGGCGGGATTAACCGCGCCCCCCGGCCATGCTTGCCACCCGCCGGTGAAACGGCGAGGCTCCCCGCCGAGGGAAGAATTTTCATGGCAAAGGCCTGTCGTCACATTGGCGCCAGCGCCCGGCCCGAAGGCTGGGCATGGCGCTGATCCAATATATCAACCGTGTGCAATTCGGCGCCGGCGCGCTGGCGGAACTGCCGGCGGAGCTGGCGCTGGCGGGCATGACCCGCCCGCTGGTGGTGACCGATGCCGGCGTGGCGGCGGCTGGCCTCTTGGCGCGGCTGCTCGCCTTGCTGCCCTCCGGCGTAGCGGTGCATGCCACGGTGCCGCCCAACCCGAATGAGGCCGCGGTGCAGGCCGCCACCGCAGCCTATCGCGCCGGCGGCTGCGATGGGGTGGTGGGGCTGGGTGGTGGCTCGCCGCTCGATCTCGCCAAGGCGGTGGCGCTCTCCGCCACGCATGATGCCACGCAACTCGCGCGCTATGCCGTGGTGGAGGGTGGGTTGGGCCGGATCACCGCCGCCGCCGCGCCGGTCATCGCCGTGCCCACCACTGCGGGCACCGGCAGTGAGGTGAGCCGTGGCGCGCTGATCGTGATGGCGGATGGCCGCAAGCTCTCCATCGGCTCGCCGCATCTCATCCCGCGCGCGGCGATTTGCGACCCTGACCTGACACTCGGCCTGCCGCCGGGCCTGACCGCCGCCACCGGGATGGACGCCATGGCGCATTGCATTGAGACGCTGTGCTCGCCGCGCGACAATCCGGTGGCCGATGCCATCGCCCGCGATGGGCTGCGCCGCGCCTGGGCCGCCCTGCCCCGTGCGGTGGAAGATGGCAGCGATGCAGATGCGCGGCGGGAGATGATGCTGGCCTCGATGATGGGCGCGCTGGCCTTCCCCAAGGGGCTGGGGGCGGTGCATGCGCTCTCCCACGCGCTGGGTGCCTTGGCGGTGAGCCCGCATCACGGCACGCTGAATGCGCTGCTGCTGCCTGGTGTGCTGCGCTTCAATGCCCCGGTGCTCGGCGCGGTGCTGCCGGTGCTGGCCGAGGCCATGGGCCTGCCCCCGGGCTGCGATGCGAGCGCGCTGGCCGATGCTATTGCCGCGCTGAACCACAGGCTGGGCCTGCCCCCGGGCCTGGCGGCCATGGGCATCACCGAGGCTGATCTGGCCCCCGCCGCCGCCGCCGCCCTGCGCGACCACCACCACCTGACCAACCCCCGGACGGCGCGCGAAGAAGACTACCGCGCCATCCTCCATTCCGCCTTTCACGGAACCGCATCATGACCGCCGAGACCATGTTCGAGAAAATCTGGAACCGCCACCGCGTGCTGGAGCGCGAGGATGGCCAGACCCTGCTCTATGTTGACCGCCATTTGGTGCATGACGGCTCCGCCCCCGCCTTCGAGATGCTGCGCGACCGTGGCCTGAAGCCGCGCGCGCCCGAGCGCATTTTCGCCACCCCCGACCATTACGTGCCGACCGACACGCGCGATGTCGGAGCCATCGAGAATGACGAATATCGCGGCATGGTGGAAAGCCTGGAGCAGAATGCGGCCGAGGGCGGTTTTGCGCTGTTCGGCCTGAAGGATGGCCGCCAGGGCATTGTGCATGTGGTGGGGCCGGAGACGGGGCTCACCCAGCCCGGCATGCTGCTGGTATGCGGTGACAGTCACACCTCCACCCATGGCGCGCTGGGCGCGCTGGCCTTCGGCATTGGCATGACCGAGGTGGCGCATGTGCTGGGCAGCCAGACATTGTGGCAGCGCAAGCCCAAGACCCTGCGCATCACGGTGGATGGCGCATTGACCGCGGGCGTGACGGCAAAGGATGTGATCCTGCACATCATCGCCAGCATTGGTGCGGCGGGTGCCACCGGCTATGTCATTGAATATGCCGGCAGCGCCATTCGTGGCCTGTCGATGGAAGGCCGGCTGACGCTGTGCAACATGTCCATCGAGGCCGGTGGCCGTGCTGGCATGGTGGCACCTGATGAGACCACCTTCGCCTATCTCCAGGGCCGCGAATACGCGCCGAAAGGCGCTGATTGGGACCGTGCGGTGGAGCGCTGGCGGGCGCTGGCCAGTGATGCCGATGCGGTGTTCGACCGTGAGGTGGTGCTGGACGGTCATGCCATCGCGCCGATGGTGACCTGGGGCAATAGCCCAGAAGATGCGCTGCCGGTGGACGCCATGCTGCCCGACCCCGAAGCCGCAGCCGACCCGGCGCGCCGCGCCGCCATGCAGGCCGCCTTTGCCTATATGGGCCTTACGCCCGGCGCGGCGCTGACCAGCCTGGGAGTGGACCGCGTCTTTATCGGCTCCTGCACCAATGGCCGGATCGAGGATATGCGCGCGGCGGCCGCGATCGCCCGCGGCCGCCGGGTGGCCGAGGGGGTGACGGCCTGGGTCGTGCCCGGCTCGGCCCCGGTGAAGCGCCAGGCCGAGGCCGAGGGGCTGGACCAGATTTTTCTTGCCGCCGGCTTTGAGTGGCGTGAGGCCGGATGCTCGATGTGCCTGGGCACCAATGGCGAGATCGGCACGCCGGGGCAACGCATCGCCGCCACCTCCAACCGCAATTTCCGCGGCCGGCAGGGCCCTGGCGTGCGCACCCATTTGATGAGCCCGGCCATGGCGGCGGCGGCGGCTGTGGCCGGTCATATCACCGATATTCGCGCCCTGGAGGGCTGAGACCATGGACGCTTTTTCGACCCTGACCTCGAATGCCGTGCCCTTCGCGCGCGACAATATCGACACCGACCAGATCCTGCCCGCGCGCTATCTTGCCCGCCCGCGCAACGACAATCACGGCGAATACCTCTTTCGTGACCTGCGGCAGGCGGCGGATTTCCCGCTGAACCGGCCGGAATGGCAGGCGGCGCGCATCGTGCTGGGCGGCCGCAACTTCGCCTGCGGCTCCTCGCGCGAAAACGCGGTCTGGGCGCTGTATGATCATGGGGTGCGGGCGGTGATCGCGCCCTCCTATGGCGATATCTTCGCCACCAATTCGGTGAAGAACGGGCTGCTGCCCGTGGTGCTGCCCGAGGCGGTGGTGCAGGGCCTGATTGCGGCCACCGAGGCCGACCCGAATGCGCAGATCACCGTGGACCTGCCCAGCCAGACTGTGACCGGCCCGGATGGCGCCGTGCATCATTTCGAGATTGACCCCTTCAACAAGCGCTGCCTGCTGGAAGCGTTGGATGAACTGGCCTTTACCCTGACCCATGCCGAAGATATCGCCGCATTCGAACGGCGTATCGGGCGGGAAAATTTTTAACCGGAGGAACGAAGATGCGGATATCGAGACGAGCATTCCTGGCCGCGCCGCTGCTCGCGGCCCCGGCGCTGGGGCAAAGCGAATGGCCCAATCGCCCAATTCGCTGGATCGTGGCCTTTGCTGCCGGCGGTGCGGCCGATACTGCCGCGCGGTCGATCGCCGCCGATATGCAGGAGGCGCTGGGCCAGAACATCGTCATTGAGAACCGCACCGGCGGCAATGCCGTGGTCGCGGCCTCGGCCACGCTGCAATCGCCCGCTGATGGCTATACCTTCCTTGTTGATGCGGCGAATCAGCTGACCAACCCGCTGCTGATGCGCGACCTGCCCTTCGATTATCTCACGGCGTTTGCGCCGGTCACCCAGATCAGTTCCTTCCCGCAGGTGATTGCGGTGAAGCAGGATTTTCCGGCGCGCAACCTGGCGGAATTCGTGGCTTATGCCCGCGCCCATCCGGGCACCATCAGCGTGGGGACGCCGCCTGCGGCGGGCATGGCGCATATTGCTCTTGCGGCCTTTGAGAAGGCGGCGGGCATTCGCCTTGTGCATGCCGCCTATCGCGGCGGTGCGGATGCGGCGCGGGACATCATGTCGGGCAGCATTGATGCGGTGCTGATCACCACCTCATCGGTCCGCCCTCCGGTGGGGGCTGGCAAGGCCAGGATATTGGCGGTGACGAGCCTCTCTCGCATTCCCTCGCTGCCCGATGTGCCAACCATCGCCGAATTGGGGTATCCTGGCTTCGATGTGAATGACTGGAACGGGCTTTTCGCCGCCCAGGGCGTGCCCGCGCCCATCGTGGCCCGGATGGCGGCGGTGGCTGCGGTCTCGGCCCGTTCGGCCGCGGTGCGGGCTCGGATGGACCCGGCGGGTGCCATCATGATCGGCAATTCACCGCAGGAATTCGCCAATTGGCTGACGGCGCAGCGCGGTAATGCCGCTGAGGTGATCCGCAGCGCCGGCATTACGCTGGGCTAGGTCATCATCCGTTCAAACGGAATCGTTGGGGCGAATAAAGATGATTGCGAAACTAAATCTTAGAGGCTGTGAAGTGAGCTGAGGCGAACGGAACAGGCTCTAGGAGCCGTCTCACCGAAAGCAGGCGGGGCGTGCAGGCCCAGCTGCAGGGCCTGCCCGCGATGGATGAGGATGGTCGCTTTGCGGATGCCACGATGGTGGGGCGCGCCAAGCGCATGCTGGCCATGGCGGCGATACTGGCGGTAAGCGGCCTGGCGCGTGTGGGCCACAGGCAATACTCGATGCTGTATATCCGTCATGTGCGGACGAAATCTGTGCTGTCGAAACCTAAGATGATCAGCTCGCCCTGAGATTATATTGTTGTCGGCTACGCCTTATCTTGAAAATTGCGATTCGCGACGGATATTTTTTCTATTCAATTAATTATACAATTATATTTTATATTATTTTGGCTAATAAATTTTAAATTTATCCCGTTATATGTTGTAATTTTTCTTAATTGAATCTGACGTGGGGAATTTTGTATCATTCGATTGATTGCAATTTTCGAAATATATTTGCTTTCATCCCAAACACTCAACGCGATAGCTGAATTGATAGGAGGTATCTGAAATAAATAAAACCCTAAAAATTTAATTTATTTGATAAATTATACTTTGCAATGACAAAAATCCTAAAATAGCTCGTTGTATTTAGAGTTGATAAGAGGCTTCAGATAGGTACGACTGCAGTTGTCGCTCGCGGTTCTGGTGTGACACTTGGTGTCGGCATGGCGTCCGTGACAATGTTCACTGTCGGGGCCGCCCTCGCGCCCTGGATAGGCGCCGCTGATATTGCTTATCAAGCCGAGGGCATATTTGCGCCAATTGATCTCAAAAATCAGGGCAACCCTGGCGGGAGAGGGCGTTATGCGTGTAATTTTCGGAAATGTACTGAACTATTACAATATTTTATTGATAAAAAAGAGGCAAAATTTGCGATTGCGGCAGTATATATTGTTAAATCCGGCATCCCATCATTAATTAATGGGATGAATTATTTTCGGACAAAATTCCAAAAAGGCCGGCGATGGGCCGGGCCAGAAGCTGGCCGCTACGGCTTATAGCGGGACGCAGCGCACCACATTCTCATGGCCGAGGGCCAGGGTGGCCATCGTGCCATCTGGGCAGGACGTCTGGTTGCCGGCGGCCGGCATCAAGCCGCCGCTCCAGCGCATGGCCACCTGGCGGGTGCCGCCGCAAACCCGACGGCCATTGGAGACGGTGCAGGCCGCTGTCACGCGGGTGATGGTGCCGCGCTGTTGGGTGGAGGCGAGGTTGGCGCGGTGATAAGGCGCCGATGGCTGCCTGGCCATGCGCGGCGCGATGGTGGGGGCGGCGGGCCGGTTGGCAGCAACAGGTGCCGAGGCAGCCGGGCGGGGCTGATTGCGCGTAGCGCTTTGGTCGTTGCGCGCGGCTTCGGCCGGCGCGGCCATGAGCAAGCCCAGGGCAAGAATCGACATCACTCCGTAACGCATATGACCCCCGTTAGATGTCCGTTATGTTTGTTTCGCCATATTTCGGAGGGTGTGGCAAGCCTTGATGTGTCTGGGCAGGTTTAATCTGGCCGGGCCAAGCGCTTCGCCTTGGTGGCGGGCCTGGTGCCGCCTCTGCGCCCGGTGCAGCCCGGGCGAGGTCGCCTTAACCGGCATTTTCGGTCAATGGCTGCATCAGCCGCGGCTGGAGCATTGCCCAAAAACCAACCCCTAACCGGTGCTGGACCAAGCTGCGTTCACTGCGCTTGGTCCAGCCATTGCTGCGGGAATGATTGAGCGTTTACGGCCAATCCGCCTCAACGGATCATGCTCTGGCGGGGCCTGGCGCCTCTGCCGGCATTCGCCGGAGCAGCCATAGCATCAGGCCCAGCGCCGGCAGCGCCGCCACCGTGGTCAGCACAAAGAACCACCCCCATCCCAGCCCCGCCGCCAAAAGCCCCGAGCTGCCCCCCAGGGTGCGCAGCGGCACCGAGGCCAGTGAGGAGAGCAGGGCATATTGCGTCGCGGTGAAATTGCGCGCCGTCAGGCTTGAGAGGTAGGTCAGGAAAGCCGCATCGGCCAGGCCATCGGTGAAATTCTCCACCCCCACCTGCAAGGTCAGCATCGGCAGTGAACCGGGGAATTGCAGCAGCAGCAGATACATGAGGTTGGAGAGCATCTGCGTCAGCCCTGTCAGCACCAGGGCCCGGCCGGTGCCGATGCGCGCCACCAGCCAGCCCCCCGCCAAAGCGCCCGCCAGCACCGCGAAGAGCCCGAAGCCGCCGGAAATTCCGCCCACCACCTCGCGGGAAAAGCCCAGCTCGCGATAGAAGGGCGCCGTCATGATGCCAGCCAGCGCCTCGCCGAGTTTGAACAAGGCGATGAAAGCCAGGATGGTGGCCCAATGCGGCCGGCCCAGGAGGTCGGCAAAGGGCTCCACCACGCCTTCGCGCAGCCTGGCCGCCCAGCCGCGCGGCGGCGTTTGGGCCCGCTGCAGCTCCGGCCCCAGGGCCACCGCCAGCAGCCCTAAGCTCAGCAGCGCGGCGCAATAGGCAAACATCCCGCCCCAGCCCAGCACCCCCACCAGCGAAAGCCCACCGGCATTGGCCGCCAGCAGCGCGCCGCGATAGCCCCAGACATAGGCTGCCAGGCCGAAGCCCTGCTCATTCTCCGCCAGGATTTCGATGCGATAGGCATCGACCACAATATCCTGGCTGGCGGAGAGGAAGGCGACCAGCACGGCGATGGCCACCACAATCTGCGGCGCCACCGCCGGGTCGAACCACCCCAGCGCCAGAATGGCCAGCATCAGCGCCGGAATGATCGTGGCCAGCCAGCCGCGCCTATGGCCCAGCCCCGCCAGAACCGGCGGCCGCAACTGGTCCAGCAGCGGCGACCAGAGGAATTTGAAGGAGTAGGAGAGCCCAATCCAGGCGGTGAAGCCAATGGCGGCGAGGGAAATCCCGCTTTCGGAAAACCATTGCCGGAGGACAAAGCCGGTCAAGGGTAATGGCACGCCGGCGGAAAACCCCAGCAGCAGCAGCACGAAAAAACGTCGGTCACGCCAGAGCGGCGGGCGGGCATGGGTCATGGCGGCGGGGTATCAGCCCCGGTGCCGCCACGTCCAGGCCTTATGCTGCCTGCGGGTGCTCAGGCCGGCATAGCCTGCCGCCCCATTCCGCCAGCAGGTTCTCGTCATCAAGGCCGAGCGGCACGGCGGCCGGCCCATGCACAAGGATATCCGGGCGGAACAGGCGAAGCAGTGCCTCATTGCTCTGGCCGGTGCATTCGGCCAGCAGGTCCACCATTGGCCAATCGGCCATGTTGATCCCGCCGCCGCCGCCCACCGCCACGAGAAGCCTGTCACACCAGCCGCGAGCCTCTTCCATCAGGGCGGAGCTCCAGGCCTCGCCGCCGCCTTCGCTCAGATGCAATAGGCCGATGCGCCAGCCGCGATGCCGCCAGCGCTCCACCATCTCGGCCGCATAGGCCACCGTCACCATCTTGCGCTTGGCGTTCAGCCCCGGTGTCATCGCCTCGATCAGCTCATCATCCCGCACCACGGCGATGCCGGCCTTGCGGGTGACGATGGTGATGGCCACCGCGGCCAGCTCCGCCGCTGTGACCAATTTCAGCCCCGCGGCCAGGCTGGCGGCCAGCACGGCCACCACGGCATCTGAGGCACCGGCGGGATCGTGCTGGTCGGAGGCTTCCGCGCGCAGATGGAGCACCTCGTCCTGGCCATGCACCAAGGTCAGCCCATCAGGGCCGCGTGGCACGAGCACGGCGCCCAATTTATAGGCGTGTTTGAGGGCAATGCAGGCCGTGGCCAATTCGGCCTCGGTGCCGACGGGCAGGCCGGTGGCGGTGGCCAGGGCCTCGGCCTCCGGCACGATGAGGTCCGCGCCGGTGAAGCGGGCGAGTTCGCCGCCCTTGGGCTCCACCACGACAAGCCGCCCTGCGGTGCGGGCGGCGGCGATGATGCGCGCCGCCACGTCACCGGAGAGCACGCCTTTTTGATAATCGCTCAACACCACGACGGAGGTGGCGGCCACGGCATCGGTGGCAATGCGCACCAGGCGGTCGGCCAAGCGGGGATGGATGGGGCCGGCCTGCTCATGATCGGCGCGCATCAGGTGCTGGCCGCTGGCCACGAAGCGGGTCTTTGTGGTTGTGGCGCGGCCGCCCTGCACCAGCAGCCAGGGCTCAACCCGCGGCTGGCCGCCGATCAGGCCGGTGAGGTCGCTGCCCGGCTGGTCATCGCCCACCACCGAGACGAAGGCCACGGCGGCCCCCAGCGCTGTGAGGTTGCGCACCACATTGCCGGCGCCACCGGGCAGGGCCAATTCGCGCTCGACCGCCAGAACCGGCACCGGCGCCTCGGGGCTGACGCGGCTGACGCGGCCATAGACATAGCGGTCGAGCATCACATCGCCCACCACCAGGACGGTGCCGCGGCGCAGCTGGCGCACGGCTGCCACGAGGCTATTGGCGGATTTGGCTGAAGAGGCTGCGCTTTTTGGCATCAGGTCTTTCTTTACGGCGGCCCTGTCACCGCAGGGACATATAAAACATGACAATGGAAAGAAGGCCAGAGGAAGGCGGGCTGCTGCGGCATCTGCCTCTACCATCCCGGCGAGGAAGCATCGCTTAACCTTTGCGCGCGCATGGTGGCGGGCAGAGATCGGAACCGTGATGCAGCCCAACCAGCAGCAGCCTCCCCAGCCCCAGTCCGCTATCTGGGCGAACAGGCCCGTCGCACCAGGCGGGCAAGCCATGCCGGCAGCAGGGCAGGCGGCGCCGGCCCCCCGGCGCTCGGCCGCGCTGAGCGAGGCGTTGCGGCGGTGCCAAACCGATGGATCGGCGGGGCTCGTGGTCGGCTGGGCAGAATGGCCGCAGATGGCCGCCAGCCTGCTGGAGGATGTGGCCCAGGCCACTGCTGCCCTGGTCTGGCGCCCTCGCCAAGGCGGGTTTTGGCTGCTGGGCACCATGCCCGGCGCCGCTCGCGATACCCTGGCGCTGTTCGAGAGTTTGGGCTGGCCCGCCCGGATATTGCTCTTCCCGGCCGATATCGCCGTGCTGGAGGCTGCGCTTGCGGAGGATGCGGCGCCCCCTGCGCTGCCTGTCGCCGCCACGCCCGGGCTGATCGGCATCGAGGAGCGCGCAGAAGGGATGCCTGCCGGAACTGGGCAAAGCCTGGCCACGATATGGCGATGGCAGGCAGGCTCGCCCAAACTCCTGGCGCAGCGCTGGATGGTTGAAGCCGAGGCCCTGCCCACCCCGCCGGGGCGCGACTGGGCAGGCCATGCCCATGATCTGCTGGCGTCACGGCTGCTGGAGCAGGCGGCGCGCCTGGGCTGGCCTGGGGCGCGCAAGCACAAATTGCCGCTGCTGCTGGATATGCCATGGATGCCCCCGCCCAGGAGCCTGCCCGCGCCACCGCCGGGGGTGTGGCCTGGCGGGTGTGGCCATGCCCTTGTCCTGCCGCTGCCCGCCGCGGCCGAGGCGGGGGCATGGGCAGCCCTTGCGGCCGACCATGGCTGGCAATTGGCCTGGGCTGGGCTGACGCCGGCTTTGGCCCATCTCGCCACGCCGCAACGCCTGCCGGGCCGGCTTTTCTTTGCCGAGTATAACCCGCTTGTGGCCAGCACGGCCTGGCCAGCGCCGGAATGCCTGGTGCTGCAGGGCGGCGAGGGGCGCGAAGCACTGGATTTCGCCGCGAAACACGGCAGCAGCCTTTGCAGCAGGGTTTGCTGATGGAGGCGGCCCCCGCCCTGAACCGAATGCTGGGGTCATCCCAGCGTGAGGCCCTGGCCCTGGCGGCCCTCGCGCGCGAATCCGCCGCCGCCGGGGTCGAGCAGCGGGTGATGCATCTAAGGCTCTCCGCCATTCCATCCAACCATAACCGGCTGCACCATCAAAGGCTGCTGCGGGAGGCGCTGCTGCCCCTGCTGAGGCCAACCCGCGCCAGGCTATATGATCTGCCCTCGGGCGATCTTGTCGCGGTCTCCCCGCCACCGGGTGAGCATTTGGATCTGGTGCGCGCCGTCATGCTCAAGCTGCTGGATGGGGAGGGTGAGGGCGCAGCCATCGCCCAGGAATTGCGGCTGCCACAGCAGGCGGCGGCATTGCTGGCGGTGGTGGAATCCGCCCTTGGCATGGGGGCCGGGCATTGGCCGGCAGCAGCCATGCCCGGCGGGGCGGAGGCAGCCGGTGCGCAACCCCAGGCCGCCGATATCCTGGCGGCCGAGGCGGCCTTGGCACAGGCAGACCTCTCGGTTCATCACCGCTGGCAGACCATCTGTCTTCTCGTCGATGGTGGCCCCGGCCCGCAGCCGCTATGGCGTGAGCAGCGTTTGCCGGCCGCCGATCTGGAGGCGGCGCTGCTGCCACGGCAATCCCTGCATGCCACCCCCTGGCTGCGCCGGCGGTTGCGCGCCCGGCTGGATAAGCGGGTCCTGGCACAATGGGCGCGGCCGGAGGAATTGCGAGGCTTCTCGCCCAGCGGGTTGCCGCTCCTGCCAGCAAGCCTGGGCGAGGAGGAGTTTCTGCGGCTTGATGCGGCCCTGCCCAGTGCCATGCGGCCGCAACTCACGCTCGGCTTCAGCCTGCCCGATATCCTGGCCGACCCACAGGCCTTCGCCATGGCCAGGCGCTTCGCCGGTCTGCGTGGCTATGGCACCGCGCTCGATGATCTGGATGCCGGGCTGCTGCCCATGCTGCCCGAGGATAATTTCGGCCTGGGCACAGTCAAGCTGCGCTTCAGCACCGCCCTGCTGGCGCTGGATGGCCCCGGCCGCGCCGCGCTGGAAGCCGCCCTGCCGGCCGAGCGTGCGCGTGTGGTGCTGACTGGCGCTGATGAGCCTATCGCTATCGGCTGGGGGTGGGAGCGGGGAATCACCCGCTTCCAGGGGCGGGTGATCGAACAATCGCTCAGCCCGTGATAAGCCGGCGCGGTGGGTTCAGCCCTTCACATCCATCGCCTGGCGCATCCCGTCACTCACCAGATTGAAGCAGATGGAGGTGACGAAAATGCAGGCGCCGGGCAGCACGGCGACCCAGGGCTGCACATAGATTGCGGTGCGCAGCGTGTTCAGCATGAGCCCCCATTCAGCCTCGGGCGGGCGGGTGCCCAGGCCGAGAAAGGACAGGCCGGAGGCCAAAATCATGCACACCGAGATGAGCGAGGTGGCATAGATGAAGATCGGCCCCAGCACATTGCCCAGCACATGCACCCGCACCACCGTGAAGGCCGAAGCGCCGGAAGCCCGCGCCGCATCGACGAAATCAAGGTTTCGCACGCCCTGCGTCACACTCTCCGCCACGCGGATGATCGGAGGCACGAAGACCAGGGTCAGTGCCAGGATGGCGTTGAGAATACCCGCACCCAGCGCGCCCGAAATCGCCACCGCCAGCAAGACCGAAGGAAAGGCGTAGAAGACATCGGTGACGCGCATGATCAGCATATTGGTCTTGCCGCCGGCAAAGCCTGCCAGCACGCCCAAAAATGTGCCCATCACAAAGGCCAGCGCCACCGGTACAATGCCCATGAACCAGGACAGCCGGCCACCAAACAGCAATCTGGTGAGGATATCGCGCCCCAGCTCATCCGTGCCGAGCGGATAATTCGGCGTGCCGATCGGCCGCAGCCTTCGGATCATGCTGCCCTGGAAGGGCTCATGCGGCGCGATCAGCGGGGCGAAGATGATCGCCAGCAGCATGCATAGCAGGATAAAGGCGCAGAACATGGTCACCTTGTCGCGTCGGACGCGCTTGAACACGCCCTTCCAATACCCGTCGGAATTCTGCGCGGCCTGGCGGGCCTGGATGGCGAGTTCGGCCTCAGCGGCGGTTGTCGTGCTCATGCGCGTTTGATCCGGGGGTCGAGGGCGGTTTGGACAAGGTCAACCAGAAGGTTGAGCGCCACGAAAAACAGGCTGAGCACCAGGATGGTGCCCTGCAGAACCGGCAGGTCACGCTGGAAAATCGCGCTATTGAGCAAAAGCCCGGTGCCGGGCCAGGAAAAGACGGTTTCCACCAGAATGGAGCCGCCCATCAGATAGCCCAGCTGCAGCCCCAGCACCGCCAGCACATTCGGCGCCGCATTCTTCACCACATGGAGGAACACGCCCCAGCCGGTGAGGCCCTTGCCGCGCAGCGCCACGACGAATTCCTGGTTCATGATCTCGGCCACGATGCCGCGCACCGTGCGCGTCACAATGCCCATGGGAATGACCGCGAGGGTGATGGAGGGCAGCACGAGATGCTGCATATGCTCCCAATCCCAGGCCCAATCGGCGCTGCCGCCCGGCCCCGCGCCCATGGCTGGCAGCATGTTGAGCTGGACGGAAAAGATCACCACCAGCACCATGCCCAGCCAGTAATGCGGCACCGAGACGCCGGCCACGGCGATGGTGACCGCCGCGCGGTCCAGGATGGAGCCGCGAAACGTGCCGGCCAGCCCACCCAGCACGCAGCCCAGCATAAAGCCGAGCAGCGAGGCCGAGGCGGCCAGGGTGAGTGTATTGCCGATGGCCGATTGCAGGTCGCTCCACACCGGCCGGCCGGTGGCGAGGGAGCGGCCGAGATCGCCCTGCACCACCTTGAGCAGCCAGATGCCGAACTGCACCGGCAAGGGCTTGTCCAGCCCGTAATCACGCCGCACCTGATCCACCACATCCTGCGGCGCATCTGGCGGCACGATCGCGTTGATCGGGTCGCCAGGGGCGATCTGCACCAGCATGAAGCACACGAAACCCACGGCAAGCGCGATGGGAACCGCGTAGATCAGCCGCCGGATGAGGTAGAATAACATGGGCTATCCTTACTGAATGAAGGGCAGTCGAAGATCGACGAACCAGCTTTGTGGCTGGACATAGCCGCGCACGCGCGGGTTCATCGCCCGGGGTGATACGTCATGGGCGATCCAGATGAACAGCGCCTCCTCCACGCCTGCGGCATGCAGGCGGGCGAGGGCGGCGTCACGCGCGGCGGGTTCGAAGGAATTGCGCGCCTCGGCCACCATCGCGTCGAAGCGCGGGCTGTTGAAGCCGCCCCAATTGTTGGAGACCGGGGCCGCCATCTTGCTGTCCCAGAAGCGGACCATGGCGAAGAAGGGGTCCATGGCGGCGAAGGACACATTCGTCATATGCGCACCACGCGCCGAGGCATGGGCGCAGCCATTCCGCCAATTGGCGAAGAGCGTGTTCCACTCCACCACATCGAACTCGATATTGATGCCGACCTGGCGCAGATCCTGCTGCAGGAACTCGTTCATCGGCAGCGGCTGCATCTGGCCCGAGCCTGAGGCGGAGATCTGCACCTTCAGCGTCAGCGGCCGTTGCGGACCATAGCCGGCCTCGGCCAGCAGGCGGCGGGCTTCGGCGCGGTCGGTGCGAATCTGGAAGCTGGGATTGCCCCACCAGGGGTGGCCGGGCGCCACGGTGCCCTGGGCGGGCACCATGAAACCACCCAGCAGTGTGCGCAGGCCCTCACGGTCGATGGCGAGGTTCAGCGCGCGGCGCACCCGCACATCGGTCATCGGGTTGCCGGCGGTGAAGCAGGGCTGCCAGGGCCAGACATGCGGCTGCAGGTTCTGGGTGATGACCATGTTGCGGCTGCGCATTTGCGGCACCGAATCCGGCGCCGGCGCCTCGATCCAATCCACCTGGTTGGACAGCAGCGCGGCGGTGCGGGCATTGGCCTCCGGGATCGGCAGCAAAATCACCCGGTCCAGCTTGGCCTTGGTGCCCCAGTAATTGTCATTGCGGGCCATTTCCAGACGCTCCCGCGGGACAAAGCGCGTCACGCGGAAGGGGCCGGTGCCGGAAGGATTGGCGGCGAAGGCATTCCAGGCGGCCTCGGCGCTGGGTTGGGCGGCGCGCATGGCGGCCCAATGCGTCGGGCTGGCCATGAACAGATTGGTCAGGTTGATCGGCAGCAGGCTATCGGGCTCGGAGGTGATGAGGGCGACGGTGAATTCGTCGATCACCTCGGCCCGGCGCAGCGTGGGCATGCGCGAGGCGGTCAGGCCGACCTGGCGGGGGTCGAAATGCGCTGCCTCACGGTCGAGCACCTTGCGCACATTCCACACCACGGCCTCGGCATTGAAGGGGCTGCCATCATGGAAGCGAACATCGCGGCGGAGGCGGAAGGTCCAACGGGTGCGGTCATTGGCATCGACCGACCATTCGGTGGCGAGGGCCGGCAGCACGACCGAGGGGCGCTCGGCGGAGGAGAGGTCCCACTGCGTCAGACCATCGTAAAGCGGAATGCCGGTGAAGCGGTTGCCCTCAAAGCCCTGATCGGGCTGGCCATGGGTGAGAGGGATATCCGCGGCGGTCATGCCAATGCGCAGCGTGCCCTGTGCGGCGGCGGGAGCGGCGCTGATCGTGGGAAGGGCGGCCGCACAAGCGGCCAGGAGAAGGCGTCGAAGCATGAGATATCCCTGGGTTTGTTATGACTGGCGTTGCTTGTCATGCCCTTTCGCTTTCGGCGCGGCAACATGAATGCGCGCAACAATGAGGGCTTTGGGCTTGCCTTTGCCCAGCACTCGGGCATGGAGTGCACAGCCATGAAGCTGCTTCTCATCAACGGCAACACCAATGCCGCCATCACCGACCGCGCGGCGGCGCATACCAGGGCTTTGCTGCCCAGGTTGGGGCTATCCGGCACCGTGGTGGGTGTCACCGCCCGTTTCGGTGCGCATTACATCGCCACCCGCGCGGCCTCGGCCATTGCCCAGCATGCGGTGCTGGACGCGCTGGCCGAGCATGGGGCGGGGCATGATGGCATTATCATCGCCTGTTTTGGCGACCCTGGGCTGGAGGCGGCGCGGGAGCTCTCCACCGCGCCGGTGGTGGGCATGGCCGATGCCTCGCTGACCATCGGCTTCCGCCAGGCCAGCCGCATTGCCTTCATCACCGGCGGTGCCGCCTGGGTGCCGATGCTGGAGGAATTCTGCCTGCTGCGCGGCTATTCGCGCGAGCAGGTGCTGGTGCGCGCGGTGGCGCCCGATGGCGGGATGATCGCGGCCGATCCGCAGGGCGCCATTGCCATGCTGGCCCAGGCGGCGCGCGATGCGGCGGCGGAAGGGGCGGGCGCGGTGGTGCTGGGTGGTGCTGGACTGGCTGGCCTCGCCCCCCGGGTGGCGGCGGCCAGCGGCATCGCGGTGCTCGATAGCCTGGATTGCGCGGTGATGGCAGTGGCTGAGGCGGTGGCACAGCCTTCGCCCACCCCCACGCCCAGCTCCGGCCTCAGCCCTGCGCTGGCGGCGCTTCTGGCGGGCTGATCCGCTTGGCGGAAAATGCTGGCATGCTGGCATGACCCTTTGCCGTGGCGCCGCGGCCCGAAAGCACAAGAACTGCGCAGGCCAGCATGATCCGCAGGTCGAGCACCAGGGAGACCCGCCGGGCATAGGCGGCATCCAGCCGCAGCCGCAATGGCCAGGGAACCGCATTGCGCCCCGCCGCCTGGGCCAGGCCGCAAAGACCGGGCCGCAGCCGCAGCCGCGCCCGCTGCCGCGCGGAATAGAGCGGCAGATAGGCCATGGGCAGCGGCCGGGGGCCCACCAGGCTCATCTCGCCGCGCAGCACATTCCACAGCTGCGGCAATTCATCCAGCGCGCTGGCCCGCAGGGCGCGGCCGAAGCGGGTGAGCCTCGCGGCGTCATCGCCCGGGCCATCGCGCATGCTGCGCAGTTTCAGCACCTGAAAGGGTTTTCCGTCCTGCCCCGCCCGCTCCTGGCGGAACAGCACCGGGCGGCCCAGCGCCAGCAGGACAGCCAGCGCCGCTGCTGCCAGCAGCGGCATGGCCAGGAGGAGCAAGAGCCCGGCACCCAGCCCATCCACTGCCCGTTTGCCGTATTGCCTATACATGCCGCCGCTCCACCGCCAGCGATAAGGTGAGGCCCAGGGCGAACCAGGCCATGCGGTTGGATAAATCGGTGGAGACCATCACCGTCACCGCCACTGGCAAGACGAGCGTGCCAATCGTCACCGCCCGCTCCGGTGCCACCCGCGGCAGCCGGGCCAGCGCCACCAGCGCCGCCCCGCCAAAGGCCAACAGCCACAGCACCAGCCCGGGCAGCCCGCCCTCTGTCAGCGCCTCCAGCGCGTGGTTATGCGGGTGCATGCCAGGGTCGGCGCCAAAACCCGCTGCCTGGGGAAAGCCGCCCGGGCCGATACCCAGGCCATCGACCATGCGCAGCGCGGCCCGCCACATCGCCAGCCGCTCCTCCGGCCCATCGGCGGGGTCGCCCAGAATGCGCTCGATGGTGCGGATGCCATTAAAACGCTCTGGCACGCTCAGCACGAAGCCCAAGCCAGCCAGGGCGATGAGCAGCAATGCTGCCAGCCACAGCATGGCCCGGCTGGGCGTGCCGCGCAGCCATAGCAGGAGTGCTGGCATGAGCGCCACCACCGCGCCCATGGCCAGAAACGCCGCCCGCCCGCCGGGGATAAGCACCGCCGCCGCCAGCCCCAGCAGCAGGATGCCGCGCAGCGCCAGCGCCAGCCCCCGAGGCGCCACCACCAGCCCGGTTGCCGTCAGGCCCGCCGCCGTTGCCACCGCGAGGCCGACCAATTGATATTGCACCCGGATGCGGGCCGGATCGGCGCCAATCGCGCCGCCCAGCACGACGGCATGATGGGCCACGCCCCAGGCCACCGCAGCCCCGGTGAAGGCCCCCAGGCAGATCACCGTGCGGGCCAGGGCCTGACGGCCGGTGGCATCGGCGCCGACCAGCAGCCCCGCCACCAGCATCACTGGCCCAACCAGCACGATGGGCACCAGCTTGGCCATGGCGGCATTGCCATTGACCGACCAAACGCTGGCCACCACCCACCACAGCCAAAGCCCTGCCGCGCCGAGCAGTGGCAGCGCCAGCGCCCGGCTGAAGCGCCAGCCGCCGCCGGCCAGCAGCAGCGGCAGCAGCCCGCATAGCGCCAGCCCGCAGACCAGCGTGAGGTCAAAGGGCAGCCCGGCCAGGGCTGGCGTGGTCTTCAACGCGCCGGCGAATTGCAGCAGCGCCGCTGTGATACCGGCCAGCCCGGCAAAGAGCGGCGCGGTGTGCCACATCAATGGCGCCCTGCCCGCAGCAGCAGCAGGCATGCGGCCAGGACCATGCAAAAGATCGGCACCACCACCGCCAGCAGCACCAAGAGCAGCGGCCGGTTGGGCACCGAGGCGCGCAGCTCCACCATGGGGGCCGAGACCAGCCTGGCGGCCACCGCCTCATCGGCCAGCATCACCAGCGCGGCGCGCTCATGCTGCGCCAGCAAGTCATACAGGGTGTTGCGGGCGAAGGCGTCGCGCTCGGCGGCGATGGCGGCCTGCAGCAGGGTGATGCGGCGGCGTGCCATATTGGCCAGATCAGCGCGCACCTTGGCCTCGCCGAAGCGGTGCAGCCGCTCGAGCATATCGAGCGCCAGCAGCCGGTCATACCAGGGTAGTTCCACCGTCCAGCTGACCGTGCCGCCATCCTGGGTGGGGGAGAGGGCGTTTTCCAGATAGTTCTGCACGTCATCGGCATCGGCGGCGATGCGCAGATCGAATAACCGGCGGAGCCGCCCCGGCAGGCCGCTCCCCCGCCGTTCTGTCATCTGCGCCAGGATGGGGGTTTGTGCTGCGAGCATCCTCGCCGCCTCCATCGACCGCAGCGCGCCGAGATAGACGCCAAAATTGCCGCCCGGGCGGCTGTCCAGCAGGGCGGGTTGCAGCATTGGCACTGGGGTGAGCAGGGTGGAGGTGGCCATGGCGGTGGTCTCGGCCGGTGCCAGCACCATTTGCGCCACGAAGCTGCGCGGCCAGAACCAGACCAGCATGGCCAAAGACGCATAGAGCAGCAGGGCGGCGAGCAGCAGCCTCCACCGCCAGTTCCAGATTCCCCGGATCAGGGCCTCCAGGGCCATTCTGCCACCGTCAATTTATATTCCGCAGCAGTTAAGGCGTATGGGGTGGGGAATTGCAACCTCTGCGCGCAAGCCGGCGCCCCTTGCACGCGGCGCAGCCCGGGGGCAATGGCGGCTCATGGCCCTGCCGCGCATTTTGCCCATTGACCAAGAGCCTCGCTGCCGCGTCTTTGGGGTGGTGCTGGCCGGTGGCCTCGCCCGGCGGATGGGCGGTGGCGATAAGCCGCTGCGCCTGCTTGCCGGCCGGCCGATGCTGGACCACGTGCTGGAGAGGCTGCGCCCGCAGGTGACGGCCCTGGCGCTCAGCGCCAATGGCGATGGGGCGCGCTTCGCTGCCTGGGGCCTGCCGGTGCTGGCCGACCCGCTGCCGGATTTCCCCGGGCCGCTGGCGGGGATTCTGGCCGGGATGGAATGGGTGGCGGCGCAGGGCGGGCAATGGATGGTCTCGGCGCCGGGCGATTCGCCGCTGCTGCCAGGGGATTACGTCGCCTCGCTATGGGCGGCAAGGCGGGCGGCAGGGGGAGCGCTGGCCTGTGCCGAGAGCGGCGGCCAGGCCCACCCGCCCTGCGGGCTATGGGATATCGCGCTGCGGCATGATTTGCGTGCCGCCCTGCTGGCCGGCGAACGCAAAATGAGTCGCTGGACCGCCCGGCATGGCATTGCCCATGCCGCATGGCCGGCCACGCCGATTGACCCTTTCTTCAACGTCAATACCGCCGCTGATCTGGCCGCGGCTGCGGCATGGGTGAAATAGGCCGTGCCGCTTCCCGGCCCCGTCACTTGGCGCTATCCCCGGCTGCATCATGGATGCTCTGGCCGCTGCTCCCGATCTGGAGCCCGACCCCTCCCGGGGTCCGCTTCCCACCTATCGTGCAAGGGTGAATGCTGGCCGCTACGCGCCTGACCCGGCGCAGGCGATGATTGCCGAGAATTTGCAGGAATTGTGGTTCCGCCTGCGCGGTTATGCCCCCCGACCGGCGGCGGCGGCCGCTGCGGGTGGCCTGCTGGCCAGGTTGTTCCGCAAGCGCGCCTCGGAGGATGGCGCGGCGCATGCGCCTATTGGGCTGTATATCGTCGGCCAGGTGGGGCGGGGCAAATCCATGTTGATGGATCTGTTCTTCGAGGCGGCCGATGTGGCCCGCAAGCGCCGCATCCATTTTCACGCCTTTATGCAGGAGGCGCATCAGCGGATTCATCTGTGGAAGCGCGCCCATCCTGGCGAGGCCGACCCTATCCCGCCGCTGGCCGATACCATTGCCGCCGAGGCGCTGCTGCTCTGCTTCGACGAGTTTCAGGTGCATGATATTTCCGATGCCATGATCCTGGGCCGGCTATTTGATGCGCTGTTCGACCGCGGTGTGGTGGTGGTGGCCACCTCCAACACAGCGCCGGATGATCTCTTCAAGGGCAAGCCGGGGCGTGATGCCTTTCTGCCCTTCATTGCCGAGATCAAGCGGCATGTGGAGGTGCTGCATCTGGATGCGGCGAAGGATTACCGGCGTGACCGGGTGCGGGCGCTGCCGAGTTGGCATGTGCCGGCCGATGGCCGGGCGGAGCGGGCGATGGACCAGGCGTTTCATGAACTGACCGGGTTGCATCGCGGCAAACCCACCGCGCTGATGGTGCTGAACCGCGAGGTTGTGGTGCCGCAGGCGCATCGCGGCGTGGCGCGGTTTGACTTTGATGATCTCTGCGCGCGGCCGCTTGGGCCGGCGGATTACCTGGCGGTGGCGCGGGAATTCCACACCGTGCTGATTGACGGGATTCCGAGGCTGAACCCCGAGAATTTTGACCGGGCGCGGCGGTTCATCACGTTGATCGACGCGCTGTATGAGGCGCGGTGCAAATTGCTGGCGAGTGCGGCGGCGGTGCCGGATACGCTGTATGAGCATGGGGAGAATGCGGCGATGTTCGAGCGGACGGCGTCGCGGCTGAATGAGATGCAGAGCCAGGACTATCTGGCGCAGGCTCATAAAGAGTAGGGCTGGGGTCCCGTCTATGCTGTTGAGTTGGACTTACTGGAGTGGATTTATTGTTCAATATAAATTAATAAGAGCGGGTTTGGTGACGAATATTTTATTCGCTCGACGTAGAATACAAAAATATAATATAATGGCGATATTTTATATTGAAAATAAAACGACGGCGACGTTCATGACTGCAGCAAAAACAATGACCGAAAAAGTCAACACCATTCCTGCGACTCTATAGGAAAAATTCTCGTCCTCCGTTGAAACGCCCCAGGCATGAATTATTCGGCCAATCAGTAAAATAATACATAAAATTAGAGTGATGATAATATGGGATTTGTTTACTTCTAGCATCGCAATTAAAAATAAAGCAAATGGGATATATTCAGCGAAATTGGCGTGCACACGAATGGCCCGCTCTAGGGATTTATTTTGCCCGGTACCCAGGAATATTTTATGATTCTGCCTGATTTTTATGACTTTTATGGAGAGAAAAACAAAAAATATTGCAAAAATCGCTGAGAAAACGGGCGTTATTATCATCTTGAATCCCTCGGTGATTTTTGGGGGGTGGCCAGAAAATTATGCTGCGCTTGAAGGTCCGGCTTCCTGAAATTTTGCCGGTGTCGCGCGAGGGCTTGCGTGAAGCGCCTTGATCGCGGCGATTTCGGCTCATAATCGGACCTTATAGAAATTCATTACGTTTATGATTCGTTTTTGGGCCTCAAAGGGGCGACTGGGAAAACGCTGATTTTCCTGGGGAAATGGCGGACCCGAAAGGATTCGAACCTTCGACCTCTGCCTTCGGAGGGCAATAATTTAGGTTTGTGGGCTTTTGTCTGGCATTGCAAAATGCGCTAAAAACTCATTGACAACAGTAAATTAACTTCTATTCCGTTCGCTTCCGGTTGCGTGGAGTTGCGTCTTGCTGTTACCTGTCTGCTACCTAGATAGTGGCTAGGTAACAGCGTAAGGGTCGTGGCGATGCGGTTGGGCAGGCCGATGGGGCTGAAGGATGTGCGGGCATTGGCTGCAAACGGCGAGGTGTGGGACGGTGGAACCGAAGGTGTTGCGGGCTTCGGTGCCCGCCGCCAGCGCACCGATGCTATCGCCTATGTTCTCCTGTACCGCACGGCCGAAGGTAGGTCGCGCCGATACACAATCGGCCGTCATGGTGCGCCCTGGACCCCAGAGACTGCACGGAAAGAAGCAAAGCGCCTTCTTGGCGGTGTGGCAGAAGGTACTGACCCTGCCGCCCAGAAGCGGGAAAAGAGGCAGGCCGCCACCGTTGGTGAGCTGTGTGACATTTACTTGGCTGATGCCGAAACGGGGCGGCTACTGACGCGAAGAGGTATGGCCAAGAAGCAGACCACTTTGGACACCGACAGAAGCCGCATAGAGCGCCACATCAAGCCCTTGCTGGGCAGCATGAAGGTCCCCTCGGTCACCCGCGCTGATGTGGAGCGGTTTATGCACGATGTGGCGGAAGGCGGCACCGCGCGCCGAGTGAAGCTGCCTAAGAAACGTGCTGTGTCCATTGTTCGCGGTGGGAAGGGGGCCGCTTCGCGAACCCTGGGCCTGCTGGGTGCCATCTTCACCTATGCCGAGCGCAAGCGAATGATCTCCGAAAATCCGGTGCGGGGCGTGATCCGTTACGCTGATGGTAAACGTGAACGCCGGCTGTCTGATACTGAGTACATGGCACTGGGCACCGGGCTGGCCAACGCCGCGAGGGCTTCAATGTGGCCTGCCGCCATTGCTGCCGCCCGGTTCCTCACTTTGACCGGCTGGCGTAGGGGTGAGGCGCTGGCGTTGCGGTGGGGTATGCTGGATCTGACCCGGCGCACGGCCCGACTGCCTGATACCAAGACCGGTGAGAGCTTCCGGCCACTGTCTTCGGCCGCCTGCGATCTATTACAGCAGCAGGGGCCGGGGGCACCGGATGCACTGGTGTTCCCAGCTTCACGCGGGGATGGGACCATGAATGGGCTCCCATCCTTGTTTCGGCGCATCACCACTGCTGGTGGGCTTCCAGTGGACGTGACCCCACATGTGCTACGGCATTCATTTGCCAGCTTGGCGAATGACCTGGGTTATTCGGAAGCCACCATTGGCATGTTGATCGGCCACAAGGGCACAGGCAGCATGACCCGAGGGTATATCCATCATGGCGACGCGCTGACCGCCGCTGCTGACCGAATTGCTGGCACGATCCTGCGTAAGCTTGCCGGCGAGGGGGCTGCCGAGGTGATGGATGGCCCGGGAGTAGGCCGCACTGTGGGTGACTGGTGTGTCACCGCTTGATCCTTTCTTCGAAAAAAGCACCGGGACGAATCGGCACATAATCCTGATGAGGCTGGCTTTGACCTTCCGCCTCCTGCAGGCTGTGTCGGAGCCGGTGTTTGGCTGCCACTAGGAAGTGCCATGCACCCGACCAACCTTCCTCCCTGGATCCCACTAATGCCTGCGCTGGCACTGCTGGTGACACATGATCCCACCATCGCCGCCGATATGCTGCAAAGGCCCGAGAAGAAGCGCCAGTATGCCCCGCCGCCATTGGCCGGGGCTGAAGCGGGAACTGCTGAGGAGCGGCGAGCTCTTTTGGGTCATCCTGATGATTGGATCGGTCAAGACAATCTGACGTGGATCGGTATGTGGGCTGGCACTACGGAAATTGTGCACGCAGCCTTGGATAGACTGATTTTGGCGATCCAGATAGGCGAGATAGAGACCCTAGCTCGAAGTTCTGCACAAGCACCACACCAATCCGTTGCGCCTGAAGCATGGGCAGATGCAATAATTGTGCGCTTTGATCCAGATCCAAGACATCTGGTGGTGGCTCGCGTTGGAACCAATGGCCTTCAGGTAACTGCACCTTACCTAGCCGATATATTGGTGAGTACCGCCGATCTACTCGGTGAATCGCTTTCAGTGCCCACGTTGTCTGCTCCCGTTGCGACCGTGCGAACAGGACTTGCGGGCCGTCCTACATCTGCGCATCTGTATTTGCAAGAGCACCGACGACGCCTAAAATATCATGAAGCGCATCAAAAAGTCGCCAATTAGGCGAAATTCTTAGAACATTGGCTTAGAAAAGAACACCCATATGCAGCGCCAGCAACCGCCAAAACTATCGAAAATAAAATACGAGACGAGCATCGTCATAATTATCAGCCCCCAAAATAGGCCCTAAAATAATCGTCGATTAGCCTATTTTAGGGGGCTATTTCAGGGGCCAGAACTGGCCTCAATCAGGCGCCATCGCAATCGCGGGCTGTAGCTCGCAAACGATGGAGACCTTAATGGGATACGTACCCGACCACCCGGATGCTCTTCTCACGCGTGAACGCGTGGCCGCCGCCCTTACCGATGCGGGCTATCCGGTGGCGACGAAGACATTGGCGACCAAAGCAACGCGGGGTGGCGGACCGCCCTACCGCGTTTTCGGTAGCCGCGCACTCTACCGCTGGGGCGATGCCCTGGCGTGGGCCGAAAATGTTGCCGGCCCCACGCGCTGTTCGACATCCGAAGGCCATAGGCCCGCCGCATGACGCCGCCGAGGAAACCCGCATGGCGGGCAGAAACCATGGCACAGGTGTCGAGCATGCTGAGCGCTGCGTTTCTGCTCCTCGGCAGCCTCCTGGTCCTGCAGTTGCTCCTGCAGGTGGCCGGGCTGGCGCAATTTTCAAACCCATAAACGCAAAACGCCCCCGGCTGGAAACCGAGGGCGTTGCGAACTGAATAGTTGTTGGCTGCAACAATCCTCTATCCAGTACGCGGCGTTTTTGCAAGGGTTCGGCGGGGGGCTGAAAGGCTCTCCTATGACGGATTATCTGATCGACTACATCGCGGCCGAGGCCGTGCGATTGCCCGAAGGCCGCATATTTGGAGGCCCAAGTTGTGAAAGCAACGCAGCACGGGCGCTGCTGGCTGATGGGCTGCCGCCAGATACGCGGCTGGTGTTTTGCCGTGATGGTCAGCCAAGCCTTCGGGGCGGCTTGACCGCCTTTGCGGCCAGGGCATGGGCTGGTGCAGAGCAGGACCCTGCGTTTCGAACGTGGCGCCCCCACCCCCGCCAGAATGCCCTTCAGGCACTGGCGGCAGCGCCTGAAAATGGCGTTGCGGCTATGGCCCCGGGCCACCCTACCGGCGATGATGACAACGCCCTGGCGAAGGGTGGCGTAGCATGAGCATCCATCCGCCTCTCTCGCCCGATGGTGAGGCCATCCGGCAATTCGTGTCTTCAATGTTCCGCTATGCCGACACAGGCACCTACGCGTCGCTCCGGGCCTTCCGCGATGACGCCAATGGGGTGTTCAACATCTCTGCCCTTCAGTTGACTGATGACTTATTCAGGCTCGTAGTGGCAGCAGAGCAGGAGGCGATGCGGGCCGCCAACGCCCCTTTTCCCGTGGTGTTCGCGCCGCCGGTTGCGACCTTCGGCAATCCCGACAAAGCCGATGAAGCGAGTCTCGCCAATGGGCTTGCATTGTCCGTAGAGTGCGATGCAACGCCGGGAGCAGCGCGTGTGAGGCTGGAAGGTTTGCTTGGCCCAGCAACGGTGGTGGTGGCCAGCGGTGGCGAGTGGATTGACCCCGCCAGTGGCGAGGTTGAACCGAAGCTGCACCTGCATTGGCGCCTGACTGAGCCCACGCGGGAGCATGCCGACCACGCCCTGCTGAAGCAGGCACGCCAGATTGCCCAGCGGCTTGTGGGCGCAGACGCCAGCAACACCCCGTTGGTCCATCCCATCCGTTGGCCTGGAAGCTGGCACCGCAAGACTAACCCTCGCCTAGCCCGTATCTTGGCCCTCAACGAAGCGCGCGAAATCGACCTCCGTGAGGCCCTGGAGACGTTGCAGGAAGCCGCTGCGGCGGCTGGTGTGGCCAGCACCGCACCGGGCGGTAAGGACGGCCCCTGCGGCGCCACAGGAGAGGCCAGGGACACGGCAGAGCTCATCCGGGCGGTGATGACCGCGGAGGACTACCACGCCCCCCTGGCGGCCCTGGCAATGCGCTACTTGAAAGGTGGTATGCCCGATGGGCAGGTGGTGTTGACGCTGCGGGGCATCATGCTGACAGTGCCCTTGGAGCAGCGTGACACGGCCAACGGCGTCATGCAGGCAGGGCGCTGGCATGCCCGTTTTCATGACATCCCCCGTGCTGTTCAGACTGCGCGTGCGAAAATCGGCGACCGGCCATCCGATGCCACTCAATCCCCGGGCGGTGACTGGCCCGAGCCTGTGGATTTTCTTGGCGATGCGGAACTGACGGGCGCGCCGCAGCTTCGGGCTGAACACTTGCCCGAAGCCATCGCACCGTTTGTGTTCGATACCGCCGCACGCATGGGCGTTGACCCGGCGGCAGTGGCACTCTGCGCCATCGTCGCCTGCGCCAGTGTTATCTGCGATGACTGGGCGGTTCAGCCTCGCATCCACGATGACACATGGACCGAGAATGCCCGGCTTTGGGGCGCCCTGGTGGGTGACCCTTCCATTATGAAAACGCCGGTCTTAGCAGCTGCAACGAAGCCTATTGATGCTTTGGATGCCCAGGCCCGCGCCAAGCATGCCGTTGCGATGCGGAAATGGAAAGCGGATGCTGCAGCAGCAAAGGCAGCCGGCAACCCGCCCGGCGCGGTGCCGCCGCAACCGAAGCTTGAACGTTATATGGTCGAGGGCACCACCATCGAGGCCCTTTCCGAGGTACTGCGCGATGATGACGATGCCAAGCAGATAGCGCCAGCCCGCAAGGTCCTGGTGCGGCAGGACGAGATGTCCGGTTGGGTAGGCGATATGGACCGCTACAAGGCAGGCGGACGGGGCGGTGGTGACCGTGCCGCATATCTCCGGCTGTTCAATGGTGGCCGCTACGCCATTGACCGGGTTGGGCGTGGCACCTTCGCCATTCCGAATTGGTCAGCGTGTGTCCTGGGTAGCATTCAGCCGGAGCCAATCCAGCGCATTGCGCGCGAGGCTGCTGACGATGGGTTGCTGCAACGAGTCCTGTATTGCGTACCGGCAGCTCAAGCGGATGGAGAGGACCGACGCCCAGATCAAGCGGCGCTGAACCGCTATTCGGCCCTATTCCCTGCACTCTCAATCTTGCACCCATCACGGCTTCATGCCTTTCAGCCGAGTGGCAAGTTCCGCCCCGTGGTGTTCCACCGCGATGCCCATGCCGAACGGAAGGCGATAGACGCTCTGGTGAAGGCACAGGCCTCCATGCCCGATACCTCGCAGCGCCTGAAGGCCTCCCTCGGCAAATGGTCGGGCATTTACGCCCGCATCGCTTTGACGTTCCATCTCATCGACATTGCCGATGCAAATGCCCGGGGCGTGCAGCCCCCCGTGTCGGTGGTCCTCTCACACGATACAGCCCGGCGTGCTGCGGCATACATGCGGGATATCCTGCTGCCTCATCTGCTGCGCGCTGATGCCCTGCTGTACCTGACGCGCCAGACGGGCCATGCACGGTGGATCGCGGGCTTCATCCTGGCCCACGAGGGCGCACGCGACGCGGGGCGGATTACCCAACGCGATATTACCAGAGCCTATGGTGCGCTCCGTGCGCCTGAGCATCGTCGCGAACTGGTGGAGGTGATGGAGACGCTTGAGGTGATGGGCTGGGTCCGGGCCGAGCCGCCGGCCAATGGGGCCAAACATCCGGCAGCGTGGCAGGTGAACCCGAAGCTGCATCTGACTTTCGCAGCCCAGGCGGCGGCTGAGCGTGAGCGGCGCCAGCGGGCGAAAGACGAAATGCTCGAAGCTATCCGCCGACACAGGCAGGAAAATCCGCAATGAAGGCGGGCTTGTCGCAAATGTCGCTACGCGCGCGTGAGACATTAAAACATTCAGCGCTTCTTCTTTATTATAGAGACTGAGTTTCTCTATCTGCCCCGCGCGCGCGTAGCGACATTTGCGTCATGACCCCCATCGCAAGCGTCGCAGTTGGCCAGCAATACCCGCGCCCCGTCCTGGGCGTGCTTGAACGCGCTGATCTGAATGCTGTAGCAGCTCATACCCATAGCCATGCCGGGCTGTGCGGCGCTGCGGCACTCCCAATGGCAGCCGAGATCAGTGCCACCGCCGGACTCGCCATCGGGCTCTGCCTTCATGTGGGCGTGATCGGTACGGCCTCAACGAAAACCATTGGCGCGCGGCACCACCAGCCGGCGTCGGTGTTCGACACGCCCCATAATGCCGGGCGTGATAGAAGTGGGGGTGGCGATGCCTGGAACAAACTCGCGTCAACCCAGCCGCACAGGCGGCCCTAACTGCCTCTGCGCCACCTCCTTAACCAGCGAGATCGAAAAGCCGCTGGGCCGCACCACCAGCGCCTCAATTGGTGCGGCCCCCACTTCCTACACAGCGAGACCGAAGCGCCTCTGGCGGGCGCTGTAGGAGGCCTGGAGAGGGCATTGCGGACGAGGCTACCACCCCTCCAAGGCTAAATTTTTGCGATGGGGGCGGGGCACGTCACAGGTGAAAGCCTGTTCCGAGCAACCGCTCGGACTTTCTCTCGTGCACAAGCCAGCAATTAGCGTCATACGCTAACCTGGATTATTCATGACGACCCCAACTGATGAATTTTGCCGGTGATGTACTCGCCGGATGGTTGTGGCCGCGCGGATCGTGGTTCCGGCGCGGGCGTCGGTTCGATGGTGCGTATTGCGGGGTTTCAGATTGCGGTGGAAGGGCTCGGCCGGGGCGACATCGCCCCGCGGTTCAAATGACCAGGCGCGGCGGGCGGTCCAGCACAAGCAGCAGGATGGCCTGGTCAGGACAGGCGCTGGGCAGGTGGAGCATTACCTTGGTTTTCCACTCGACCACGCGGGCCGCGATCTTCAGCAGCCGCAGGCGCAGCGTGTCGAATTGCGCCACCCGCCGGGACGATCGCACCGGCATGCGCGACAACTGGCTGTCCAACCGGGTGTTCACTGGACACGACGACATCGTCGGGCACTGTTGCTTCTACTGGAACCGGCTGATCGAGATGCCGTGGCGTATCATGTCCATCGGCCTGCGAGACTGGGCACATCAGTTCTGATCAGTGGGATTTGGTGTAGGGTGCGCTGTTTCGTTAGATATGAATAGTAAATTCACGTAAATTTTTCGCGGTCCAATGGAGACCCGTGGATTCGGCCACTTTGAACCAGCGTGATGGATCAGTGTCACTCGGCTCAGAAGCGATGGTATTAATATTATTTTCACTTTTTTCCATCGCCCGTGTATTTGGAGCCCCCGCGTAAAGACTTGGAGATTGCTGATCGCTGGAATAGCGGAAAGCCCATATCTCAGAACCATTCGTTACAGCTAGGGAAATGCGCAAGGGTTCTTGGGCCTTATGACGTTCCATAATGCGCAGTGCATGACCTATCGTGCCTTGTATGGCCAGTTGCGGATTTTCTGTGAGGCCCAGGCTGAGTGCGACAAGAAACAATGCTTCGCTATCCGTGGTCCCTTGCCGCAAGGCATAAAATTCTGGACTGATCAGCGCCTCCATGTCTTTGCGGCAAAGATGCCAGTCGCCGATCTTGCCATTATGCATGAAGGCCCAGTTTCTCCACGTGAAGGGATGACAATTCGTCCGGGTCACGGCGGTTCCGGTGGAAGCCCGGACATGCGCAAAAAAAAGACGCGTCTGAATTTGCGCCGCGAGCGACCGTAAATTGCTGTCATTCCAAGCCGGCAAGATATCTTTGAACAATCCGGGTGCAGTGCGCTTACTATACCAAGCCACTCCGAATCCATCGGCATTGGTTGTAAAAATAGATTCACGTGCATTTATACTTTGCTGTACAATAGAATATTCCTGATTGAACAGTAAATCCTCCAGATAAATCTCTGGCCCTGCATAAGAGATCCAGCGGCACATTTATTGTTCCTCCTATTTTATCGATGTTTGGACCGACCATAGAAACATCACGCTCTGAAATAATATTCCAATCGGGCGTATGCAAAAATCTCAAAGTTTATACGAACTATCTAACCCGGATTAGTTTTCAAGATTAGCGGACATAGCGCAACGTCTTGATCGGCAATAAGATTCGGTTGCGAGACCTTAACCCTATCGATTTCGGACGCCATGCCCGCCAAAGTTGAATCTATCTCCGCACTCCCCGGCCTGTCACCGGTCTGCGGCAAGCCCATCATTGCCCGCTTCGACGGCGGCAAGCTCTCGTCAGACGGCGGCGTCGTGGCGCTGCGCGAGATCGAAGCACGCCTCAGCGTCGCGAACCGCAGCGCCGCCAGCTTCGCCGAGCCTCGCCGCGACATCAAGCGCGGCGGCATCAGTGACGCTGCCCGTGAGCATGGTCTGGCGGAAGGCGGCCCGCCCAGACCTAGCCGCGTGGCAAGGCCTGGCCCGTGGCGGGATCGAACAGGTGCAGCTTTGCAGGGTCGAAGGCGAGGGCGGCGGGCGCGTTCAGTTCAGCGCGGATGTCGCTGCGGACCTCGGCGGTGATGCGCAGCCTGGGGGCGATCTCCACCTCGATCAACCGTTCGGAGCCGATGAGTTCCGTGATCCAAACAGTGCCCGGCACGGCGTGCGGGTCGTCCAGCGCGGCCATCGTCACATCCTGCGGCCGGACGCCCAAGATGAGGCGGCGCGGCGCACGCGAGAGATCGAACTGCGGCGGCGCGGGCTCGGATAGGCGTGCCCAGCCATGCTGGGCACGCACTATCCCTCTCGGCCGGCCCTATGACGGCCAGCCTGGTGGGCACCAGCGGGTTCGCCGCCTGAACCGTCCCGGGTTTGACAGGCAGATCGGAGTCGATGCCTTGCAAGGGATTGGGGCCCGCCCCGCATCAGAACCGGTCGGGACTATCGGGAATTTCGTCTATGGGCCGGTCTGTTAACGACACGTTCAGGCCATCGCCCGGGTGAAACGCTCGCCAAACAACACGGCGAACTGGGCCTTGGCTATCGGGCCGCGGGAGAGAGGGCGCCCCGCTTCCAGTCGTCTTCTGGAAAAGGTGATGCAGGGCCTGGTTTGTTTGTCTACTGCAACTCCGGGCGGCAGGGCGGGACGTACAACTGGCCCAGCGCGGCGCGGGCCCTCGCTCAGCTTGTCGTTTCGAGGCGGTCGGCCACGCCATAGAGAGCCCGGAAGGCGCTTTCGTCGAAGGCGGCGGCGCTCGCTTCCATCAGTCGCCGGCCGCCACGCAGCGCCACCACGCGGTCGGCGAAGCGCCGCGCCAGATCCACTTGATGGAGCGCGCACAGCACGGCGATCCCCTCCTCGCGTGCGATGGTCCTGAGCGTCCCCAGCACATTCTCAGCCGATTGCGGGTCGAGGCTCGCGACCGGCTCGTCAGCGAGCACAAGGCGAGCCCGCTGCGCGAGCACACGGGCGATGGCGACGCGTTGCTGCTGCCCGCCGGAGAGGCTGTCTGCCCGCTGATAGGCCTTCTCGAGGAGCCCGACACGGTCGAGCGCTGCAAGTGCCAGTTGCCGGTCGGCCGCGGCGAAGCGGCGCAGCGCGACGCGCCAGGTGGGCGCATGCCCCATCCTGCCTGCCAGTGCGTTGTCGATCGCCGAGACGCGGCCGATCAGGTTGAACTGTTGGAAGATCAGCCCGACGTCACGCCGGCTCTCTCGCAGCGGCGCTCCACGCAGCGCCGCAATGTCCCGCCCCAGAACGAGAACGCGCCCCGCATCCGGCTTCGCGAGGCGGGTGACGCACCGGAACAGCGTGGACTTTCCGGCCCCCGACGGCCCGAGCAGCGCGACGAATTCGCCAGGCTCGACGGAAAACGAAACATCCTCCAGCGCCACCGTGGCGCCGTAGCGCTTGCCCAGGCCCTCGACCAGCAGCGCGGTCACACCAGCTTCCGCCGCAGCCATGCCGAGAACTGGTCGATCGCTGCTACCATCACCAGGACGATCAGCGAGAGGGTGAGCAGCTTCGGGAAGTCCAGCAGGTCGATCGCCGCCTTGATCTCGATGCCGATGCCGCCCGCACCGACGATGCCGAGAATCGTCGAGGTGCGCACATTCGCCTCCCAGACATAGAGCGAGACCGAGGCGAGGTTGGGCAGCACCGCCGGCAGCATGGCGTAGGTCACGACCTTGGTGCCATTGGCCCCCGAGAGCGCCGCCGCTTCGAGCGGGGCGACCGGCAGCGTCTCGATCGCTTCGGCGTTCAGCTTGGCGATCACGCCGAGCGAGTGGACGACCATGCCGAGCACACCGGCGAAGGGGCCCAGGCCGACGGCGGCGACGAAAAGCAGCGCGAAGACCACCGTGTCGATCCCGCGGCACGCATTGACCACCCATCGCACCGGCAGCGATAGCAGGGGGGACGGCGTTATGTTGCGTGCAATGAAGACCGAGAGCGGGAAGGCGACCAGGGTCGCGACCGTGGTGCCGACGGTCGCGATCGCCACTGTCTCGAGGCCTCGCAGGACAAAGATGTCGAGGTCGAGCAGTTGCGGTGGCCACGCCCGTGCCGCCCAGGCAAAGAGCCGGGGTAGACCCTCGACGAGCGCGACTGGATCAACTTCTGCCAGCCGGACGCACAAGGCGAAGAAGGCGAGGCCGAACACCAGGATGCCCGCGCGGGCGAGACCGCGGGGGGAGAACAAGCCCAGGCTCGGCTCGGCAAAACCGCCATCCGGCAGGCGGAGCGGCGTCACCTCAGCCGCGCAGCACGCCGAGGTCGCGGCCCATCTTCTCCAGCCCGCGATAGGGCTCATGCGTGGCCGGCACAAAGCCGGTGTAGGGCCAGGGCAGGGATTCAAGCTCGGTCGGTGTCAACTCGGCGAAGATGGCGCTCACGCGCTGCGCCATCGCGTCGTCCATGCCGCGGCGGACAACGACGCATTCGTTCGGCAGCGGCTCGCTTTCCCACACCACGCGGTTCGACGTCGCGGTGATGGTGCCGTTGCGGATCATGGTGTTGCGGTGCGTGTCCCATCCCGTTGCCAGATCGACCTGGCCGTTCACGGTCGCCATCTGCGCGGCGGCGGCCGAGGCGCCCTCTGCATAGCGGCCGAAGAAGTTTTGCGGCTCGATCCCGCGGCCACGCAGGAAGTGTGTCGGCACCAGCCAGCCTGAGGTCGAGCCGCGGTCAAGCATCTGCATCGACATCCCGCGTGCCCCTTCCGGAAAGGAGGTGATTTCAATGTTGGGGCGGCCGACGATGATCGCCTTGTAGGTCGGGATACCGTTGACCAGCATTGTGTTCACGATGCGCGCGCCGCCGTTCACATGGGCAAGAATGTATCCCCAGGGGCCCATCTGCGCGATGTCGATCTGCTCGTTGACGATGGCCGTCGCGATCCCGGCCCAGTCGTTGGCGACGTTGATCGAGAGGCTCAGCGCCATCCGTTCCGCAACGCGGCGGTAGAGCGGTTCCCACACACGGCGCGTGTCGGCCTGTGTCGGCTGCTGCGGGCCGAGTCCGACACGTAGCGTGCCGCGAGACTGGGCGCGGACGGCAGGGGCGGCGAGGAGTGCGGCGCCGCCAAGGAGCAGTGCACGGCGGGGGCGGGCTAGGATCATTGCGGTCTCTCAGATTGCAACCGGGGCGGTGGTAGACGGTCGACATGACGGAGAGGTGACCGAATGCAGACGATCATATTAAGCGAACGGGCTCAGCGAAGCTGGTAGGGGGCGGGACTGAGGTGGGGACTGGCGGAGGAGCCGTCGCCCTGCCACATCCCTAGTCCGGAAAATTCATGACGCCGGCTGGACCGCGCGAACGGCTTACGGCCGGCGCGTCAGCGCAGACGCGGCCGCGTTTGATCCCCACCTTGCCTGCGGGCGGAATGTTGTTGTGTATCGCTGGTCTGGCGGGTTGCTGTGTGTATGGCTCGGTCGGGGCGTCCGCCCCGTTGCTCAGCAGGTGAGGCGCGGCAAGCGTTCAGCCCGCACGCAGGACGTAGAAGATCGCATTCATGATCTCGCGCTGCGGCCAGGCCCGACGCCGCCCCTCCCGACGCGGTCGGGGCAGCAGCGGTTCCAGCAAGCGCCACTCGGCATCGGTCAGGTCACTCGCATAGCGCAAGCCCGCGCGGCTATGCTGCCGCCGGGTGGTCGGGGCCCACATCGTGTTGTTCGTCCAAGGTCTCGCAACCCGGTCGAATCACGATGAAGCCCGACCATCCATCCCATAACTGATTATCTCGAAGGCGTTCCGAAACAGCCTCTCAGGCAGGAAGGCTACTTATTGGGTCGTCCGAATTTCCCACACCACCTCTCTCCGCGGCCGCAATCGCTTCCACGCTCAGGCGCAAACCCATGGTGGCCAGCACCCGCGCCACCGTCGCCAGGGCGGGGTTTCCGTCTTCGGCGAGCGCGCGATACAACGCTGGCCTGGCCAACCCAGCCTCGGCGGCGATGCGACTCATGCCGATAGCTCGGGCGACAGTGCCCAGGCCCTCGGCGATCTCAGCGGGATCGCCGCTGGCGAAGGATTGCCGTAGATATTCCAGGCGACTTTCGTCGTCGGTTAGCAACTCGGCTGCGTCGAATATTTGGGTTTCCAACGCCATAGTTATTCCCTTTCCTCGCTGGCCATGGCCTTCGCCCTGGCAATGTCACCAGACTGCGAGCCCTTGTCGCCGCCGCAGAGCAGCAAGACGATCGCAGCTCCGCGGCGCATAAAATAGACACGGTACCCTGGGCCAACATGGATACGCAGTTCGGAGACGCCTTCGCCGACAGGCTCTACATCTCCGAAATTGCCACACGCCAACCGCACCAAGCGCTTGGAAATAATGGCCCGATCTGTCCCGGAGCGAAGGGCCTTCAGCCACTCGATAAAGATTGCGGTGCGGCGGATCTCGATCACACCCTTCTGTACTCCAGAGGGAATGGTTTGGCAAGAAATATCGTCTCCTGTGGGAGACAGTTCCGTGCCTCGTCGCCACCATAAGCAGCAACCTGCAGCCGCTACTGGCCGACCAAGCCGACGCCATTACCTCGTGGCGGAACTGGCCGCAGAAGGGGCGACGACGCCACGCACCGAGGCGCCTGCGCTGAGGGGTGCGATGTGACTGAACTACCCTGCCGCCGCCGCCCCCCGTTAGCCTTGCGGTTACCTTGGCGACTGGGCATTCTCGTCCTTGGATATGGAGAGGAGATGACACTGTGAGTGAATCTGTTCCCGTGGGTAACTTTGCTCCGCCCGCAGCATCCAATGGCATTACCGATCTAATCAACAACAGCTCGAATGTAGGCAAGGAAGTCAGTCAGACCATTGTTTCTGAAACTTTGTCGCGCGGGCTGGAGGCGGCGATCAAGAGTGGCGTTGGGAAGGCCGCAGGCGTTGGCGCCGGGGCACTTGTACAGCCGGCGGTGTGGGTCTTGAGCGGCAAGGCCCCGCAACCCGGCGACATCCCATTGTGGGGGCTGGGGACGGTCACTGGTATTGCGCTCGGAACAATAGGATCGGTGGCTACAGCAGTGACCGGCGTCATCAAAGCTGCGGTTGAGGACCACGAAGATGGCATCATCGCGAACGCGATATCCAGGGAGCCTGCAAAGTATAGGCCCTTCATCACTTCGGTTTGCAATTACGGCGCTTCGGGGCGGGGGATTGTCGCGATGACCATCGCCAATCACGGCGGCGTCACATGGCGGGTGGGACCGGCGACCTGGGTTTACATCACCGACGCGGCAAAGCGCCTCGTCTGCGATTATCAGCCAGTCTTCGCCATGGATATTTACGCCCCCGTGCTGCCGCTTCGCATCGTTGGGCGGGATAGCGATGGTATGAAGTACCAGTGGCAGCGATTGAACGGACCGCAGCACGGCTAGATCTCGGTTTTTACGCCGCCAATCTTTGGTCCATCTTTTCTTAGAACCAGCCTGACCCGTTGCAACCAATCCTCTATCTCGGCGACCTAACTCTCTCGTATGCTCAGCCAGGGCTCGTGGGTGTCTAGGCTCAGGGTGTATTAGAAAGCTTTCACCGCGATCGCAACGCCGCACCCACTTTATGACACTGGAAACCATCAGCATCCTCAGCAATAATTTGGCCTGAGGTTTGTCTGCCTTGCTGGATTGTAAGGCGGCAAGCCTGCCAGGGGTCATATTTCCTAGATACGGCTTGGGACACGATCATACGGAGTGAGAGGCGATGGTTCGAACGTTATCCCCGTTTTTGTTTATTTTGATATCAGTGATATTCTCGATGTGTCCAAAACCTTCGGTGGCGCAGTCCAACCCCGTCCCAAATTGTCCAGCAGATTTTAGCGGCGGCAGGCTTGGTCAGTCTTTTAGCTGCGCCTGTCGCGCCGGGTCTGTTGAGGGCGGAAGCGTATGGGGTGACGGCATCTACACCGCAGACAGTTCAATATGCCTCGCCGCGCGCCATGCCGGTGTGATCGATGCTGTGGGAGGCAGCCTTCTGGTGACCGGGGAGCCTGGCCGGTCAGCCTACACTGGGGCAACCCGCAATGGCGTGGACAGCGAGCCATACGATAACTATCCGATGTCGTTTAGGGTCGCGCGCACCTCCGCCACGGGAATTGAGATCACGGCGCAGTGCCCTGAAAATTTCTCGAGCTATCGAGGGATTGGGCAGCCCTTGAGGTGCGTATGCGCAGGGGAGGAGACAGTGCATGGCAGCGTTTGGGGGACCGACATCTACAGCGACGATAGCGGAATATGCCGTGCTGCTGTTCACGCCGGGGCTATTGGCTTCATGGGAGGCAGCGTGACTATCCTCGGTCGACCTGGCCAGTCCAGCTATTTAGGTCGGGCGCAGAACGGGCTGCGCAGCAATGACTATGGCAATTGGGAGGGAAGCTTTACATTTGATCGCACCGGCACATCAATTTCAACATCAATTATCCCGATGCAGGCGAACGTTGCGGACAGTATTGCGCGACGGGGCCAAGTACAGCTTTATATAAATTTCGCCACAAATTCAGCAGATCTGGACGCAAGGGCGCATGACGTTCTCACCCAATTGCGTGATGTGATGCGCATGGATGCATCTCTCTCTCTGACGCTGGTTGGACACACCGACACCGTCGGCGGGGCGGCTCAGAATAAGCCTCTATCGCTCCGGCGGGCCACGAGCGTGCGAACATGGCTGGTAGGCCAAGGAATCGCCGCAACACGGTTACAGGTAGACGGACGGGGCGCTGAGCAACCCATCGCTGACAATGCCACGGAGAGCGGCCGCGCACTCAATCGGCGTGTCACGGCCATGCGTAGATAAAAGAAGTGGTTGCCGGCAATCTCCATGCTCTTGATTAAATCGCTTGACCGTCGAGGCAAAAGCCAGTGACAATAACGATTTTTTGAAATATCCAGTTTTGTACTGCTTGGCCCACTAGGATCGATATCGTACAACTGGCTAGAGGTAAATTTTTACATCAGGTTCTCAGCGCTTTTGACCGGGCGGAGGCCCGCCAGTTATTCCGCCCATCATCCCAGGCGGCAATCCAGACGGCAGTTGCATAGCCTGAAAACCTGCAGGCCGGCTGAACCGCGCCGGGTCCTGGGGTCCATAGGACACCTGTACTGCTTCCAGACCGCTCTCTACATTCGGGTTAGCTGGGTTTTGTCCCAGGACCCGTAGCATCACACCATCGCTGGTAATGCAAGCGCGGCTTTGTCTGCCCTGATCCTCAACCTTCCACACCGTACAGGCGTGACCTGCCAGAGTGGCGCTGCCCTCTCTGGTAATACGCGCCGCATCGCTCAGCCGGAGCACTTGCGGTCCACCACGTGCGCCAATATCCGGCATGTCCATCACCATGCGGTCGCGCTCCATCACCATGAAGCCGCGATTATTGCGTACGTCGCTCACCATCCAGCCCTGTCCATTACCCATGTCCATACGCTGCAAGCCCTGCGCCGCTAGCCAAGCTATCTGCATCTGCTGCGCACCGAAGTGCTCGCTGCCCACAATCCTATAGGTCACAGCTACATCACGGTTCGGGATCATAGCCGGGCGGTCCTGAGCCTTGGCCGGCGCGGCGGCTAGCCCGAGCACCAGCGCGAAGAAAATCTTCTGCCTCATTCGGGGCGTCTCCTGCTACCTTAGCGGCCGCACACCGTGCCGCACCAAAATTTTTAGACCGATAATTACCGCTTGAACATTAAATTTAGCTGTAGGACTGGAGTTTTTCGAAAATTGTAAATTAGCATCGAATTCGATTTCAGGCCGCAAAACTGGAATTGACCCGGTTTGGTGGACACCCTGAAGCTTTTTCCAGAGGTGCACTCCATGGCCAAAACCCGACTACCCGATTCGCCTGAATCCCGCCGTCAGATGGTTGAGCTGGGTCGCGCTGGCCGCGACCCCGACGATGTCGCGGGTGAGTTCGAGCCAACCGCCCAGTCGATCCGCCACTGGATCGCGCGGGCAGACAAGAAAGATGGCCGACAGGCGGATGCGCTACCCGCCCTGAATGCTGCTGAACGTGACGAGTTGTCGCGGCCCTGGGCGTCGAGGTAGGCCTTTGACCAAGCGGAATAGCTATAAAAATGCCCTTCCACCGTGCGGGCTCCTGCCGCAAGTGAAGGCCATCCTGGATCGACTGCTGATCGGCGGTTTCAATCCACGGCATGGGCGGCTTGGGCGAAGCTCTGGTCTTGATTTGCCGCCTAAAAATACCCATATTTGATAGGTATCAACGAGGTCCCGACACATGAACACCGCAAAGCTGTTTTGGACTGGCCGGTCACAGGCGGTCCGGCTGCCCAAAGAGTTTCGCTTCGAGGGTGAGGAGGTCCGCATCCGACGGCATGGCGATGCGGTGGTCTTGGAACCGGTCGCATCGGACTGGAATTGGCTCAACGCTGCCGTGGGACAGCTCGACGAGGACGCGGCCTTGGCTGCTGGGGAGCAGGGGAGCCAGCAGGACCGCCCGGCATTGGATAGCTTGTTTCGTTGATGGGGTATCTGCTGGATACCAACGCCGTCATTGCCTTATTGAAGGATGCAGATACCTCAATTGGGCGACGTGTGCGCAAGTGCCAGCCGGCTGACGTGTTCGTCTCATCGATCGTCTTGCATGAACTCTTCTATGGTGCCTTCAAGAGCGCGCGGACCGAACACAATGTCGCGCTCGTCGACGGGTTGCGCTTCGGGGCGCTGGAGTTCAGCCGCGAGGATGCCCGCGATGCTGGCGAGATCCGGGCAATGCTTGCGACAAAGGGCACGCCGATTGGTCCTTATGGCGTGCTCATCGCGGGGCAGGCCCGCGCCCGAGGCTTGGTGCTGATCACGCGTAACACGGGCGAATTCGCAAGGGTGCCTGGGCTATTGATGGAAGACTGGGAGACGGAGTGATGGCATGAAAGGGGGCGTGGTGTTGCTCCGTTCCATCCCGCCTATTGCGTATTCTCCAAGGCTCTAGCCTGGAGACCGCTTGTACCTGGACGCACCTCCTCCGCCAGTTTCCATACGAGCCGTGCTCTCCGCCTGACCGACCGCCGCGCTGAGTGGCAGGCTTCCTGGGGTTTTCGGGGCAGACCTGTTGACTGGCCCCGCGCAGAAACGCCCGAAAATCGCTCTCCGGAGGCCTATTCTCTCCCGACCTCCTGACTTGGGAGGCATCCCACTCGAATTCCATGGCCATTATGTAGGCCAGAGGACGATAAAACCCGAGACCCTTCTCGGCCAGGGCGCGGAGGACTGCGCGTGAGCCTGCCTGGCTCCCCCCGCCTGCCGCGCTCCAGCCTCGACCGCGGCACCCGCAGCGCGACCACCACGCCCGATATGGAAATGCTGCGCCGCCGCGTGTGGCAGCAGCAGGGCGTAGTCTCTGTGCCCCTCCGCACTCGGCGTTCTCGCCATGCACTGGGGGTTGAAAAGAAAAAGCCCATCTTGATCTGGGCGGGCGGGCATCTCTGGCTTCGACTGCGTTCGCGAAGGCGACCTGGGACCAGACGCTGCTGCGGGATGCGCTGGCCGCGGTGCAGGCGGTGCCGGAGATCAATCTGGCGGCGCTCGGCTTCTCCGCGACGGAACTGGCAGCCACCCGCAGCTACCTCGAGGGGGGCTTCATGCCTGCACAGTCACAACTGTGACATTATCGCGCCCACCGGCTTCCACCGCTCGGCGCACCATCTCGGCCGCGTCCGCGCCATCGGCGAGGAACGCTGCGATATCGACCTCTGGCAACTCCTTGAACAGCCCATCACTGCACAGAAGGAAGTGGTCCCGAGGCAGCAACCGGCCATGGGTCTTGTCCAGTTCTAGGTCGCCATGGGCACCCACGGCACGGGTGATGACATTGGCCTGTGGGTGGCTTTCCGCCTCTGCCTCGCTCAGGATGCCAGCATCCACCAGTTCCTGAACCAAGCTGTGGTCATGGGTCACGCGCGAGAGGACGCCATCGCGCAGCAGATAGATCCGGCTGTCACCGGCCCAGAGAGCCGCATAATCTTCGCCGCGCAGCAGCAGTATGGCGACGGTCGAGGCGCTGATGCCGCCACTGCCTTCCATGCGGGCTTGCAGCCTGCTGTGCACATCGGCCAAGCGCCGGCGCAGTTGGGCCAAGATCTCCGCGCCGGACAGGCCGGGCGGGATGCTCTCCAATGCCTCGGCGATCGCCTGGCTGGCGAAGTCGCCCGCGCCATGGCCCCCAGCACCATCGGCCACTGCCCAGAGACCGAGATCGGGCCGGTTGACTAGGCTGTCCTCGTTGCGCTTACGCACCGCGCCGGGATGGCTGGCGGCTGAGCAGTGCGTGCTCATCATGGGTGTGGGTATCTCCAGTAGCCGGACGAAGCCCTCGGGCGCAGGCATGCTGCAGGTGGCGCCATCGGCTGTCCAAAACTGGCTGAGGCCAGCCAGCGTGGCGTCCAGGTCAGCAGGTGGCAGCGGCGGCAGCATGGCCGCCAGAGCATCAGCATCCAGCCCGCCTGTCCGCGCCGCGAGGGCTGCCTGCTCCAGCGCCGCGAACCAATCCTCTGGCGGCGGCGTGGCCGCCATCGGCAATGTAGCGGCGAGGGTAATGGGGAATTGCCGCCCGATCATATCGGCCGAGGTGGCCAGCACGCCCACCGCCGCCTCCGGCCCGCAAATGCCCGGGGCGAGGCAGAAGCGCCAAACCGGCGCGCGCTCCCAGGCTGCGTTCCAGCCATCGCCCAGCATGGCGCGGCCTTTGGCCAACCCACGGCACAGCCATTCATCCCATGGTCGGGCGAAGCTGAGCGGCAAGGCCCGGCGAACGAAGTCGCCATGCGCTGGGATTTTCCCGAACAGGCCGGTGCGGTGCTGGCTCGCCATTCAGCCAGGCTGCGGCACGAAGGCGGGGCATCGGAATTCCAGCATCTCACGCAGTCCGAAGGGATTAATGCTGCTACCGGCCTGTAGCAGGAATTCCACGCTTCGCTCGCCCCGTTGCACCGTCAGGCGGAAGCGGTCCGGCGTCGCCGTCGCTGTGAGCCTGTGCAGGAAGACCAGTTTCAGCGTGGACCAGGCGCCATCATAGGCCAAATCGCCCTGGCTAGAGGGCGGGTCGAAGGTCAGCGTCACGGGATGCAGGGCTGGGAAGGACAGGTCTATTGGCCGCCCGCTGCCATCGGGCGTGAGCGCGTGGCGGGAGCCCGATGCGTCGAGGGTGCCCGCCGTCACCCCAGCCGGCAGCCCCTGCGGAAGGAGTTGGAAGCGGAAGCCGCTGGCCACCCCGGTGGGGAAGAACGCATCACGTATCGCCGCCGCGCGCTGGAACTGCGCGAGGTCGGCGGCTGAGATTGCCGGTGGCAGCCCCTCCACCGCCACCGGCCGCCAAGGCCGCTGGGTTGTGTCGGCATAGGGCCGTATATGCTGCGTGAAGAACTGGTCAAACATGCCGCCGGGGGCAAAGAGGCGGATGAAATCATCGGCCGGCATGTCCGGTGTATTGGCCATGCGCCGGAAGGGGAAGCGCTGCTCGATACCACGGCAGACTTGGTTGAGGCTGGCGCCACCTCCGCCGCCACCGCTGGCCGCTGCTGCAATAGCGGCCTGTGCGCCACCGGCCCGCGCGCGGCCGGTGGATTGCGCCATGGCGTTCAGCCATGAACGGATGGGCTGAGGCTGGCGCTGGGTTTCGGCCAGCAAACGCTGCCCGGCGTCGAGCCCCATCGTCTGCGGCGGCACGGTCCCAGGTGCTGAATTGGCCAGCCGTGCCACCTGCACATAGAGGTCGTTAAGAATGGCCAATACGCCATCCAATGGCTGACCGCTCGCCTCGCGCAGAGCCTGGAAGTGGGGTTCTACCACCGCCGCCACCGCCGTGGCGCCGCCGGAATTGAGAACTCCCACCGCTGCGGCCAGACGGCTGGCAGTTGCCCCCGCCGCACCAGCAGCGGCAGCGGCGGGCGTGGCCGGCGCATCGGGGGCGGTGCCTGGGGCAAGTTGGCGGGCGATGCTTCGGAGTAGGTCCTTCATCGGGCTATTGGGCGCGCCTAGCAGGTTCAGCGCTTCGGCCGCCGCATTCAGGCTGGCAAATGGCGGCAAAGCGAGGTCACCGATCATGGCCTCCCAGGCCTGTACGTAATTGGCCGCGTAGAGCGCGAGCACATCGGCCTCCAGTCGGCGCGGGTCGGAGGCGATGGAGGCGGCCTGCGGGCCGAGCACCCAAGCTTCGCTGGCTGCTTCCAGCACCGCCTGCGGCAGGCGGGGCAGCACGGCGCGGTGCAGACCCTCCACGGTGAAGAAGCCGGGCACGCCCTCGCTCAAGGGCCGGCCTGATGGGCGGCTGAAAAGGCGCTGGCCGGCCGCGCCCAGAGGCTGCGCTGGCACCCAGGCTTGCGTGTTCTCAGCCAGCGGCCGCAGTCGGGCATAAACCCGCTGCGCCATCGGCAGGCGGGAGAAGACGCGCCGTGCCTCATCAACCAGCGCCCCATCCAGCGGATAGGTGGCCAAGGTGCCGGTCAGCATGGTTTCGAGATGCCGCCGCAGCGCATCGCGCCCTGGCTGGTTGACTGCGCCGGGAAAGCTCTGGCTCCAGTCCAGCGCGAACCATTCCGTCACCAGGCCGCGGTCCATCGGCCCCTGCTTGCCCAGCATGAGGTAAACCCGCACGGCCTCGTAGAGGAAATCCGGGCGCTGGATGCCCTCGCGGATTTGCTGCTCCAGCCGCGTGAGAAGACGTGGCAGCAGCACACGATCCAAAACACGACGATAAGCGCTTTCGGCGCCTGAACCCAGTATCTCCTGCTGACTGAGGCGGAAGGCTGGGCCCTCGCCGGCGGCAGCGGGCGGCAGGGCACGGCTTGCTTCGATGTAGCCCAATACGCGCGTCAGATCGGGGCTTTGCACCGGGTCAAGCGGCTGTGCGCGAGCCGCCTGCTCGGCGGCGACGACGGCCTCGGCCAACTTTTGGCTGCGCACGCCCTCGGCATTTGTGGCCGCCCAGCCCCAGACGATACCAGCCAGCACCAGAAGCAGCGAGGCCGCCCAAGAGCCGATCTGCAGCAGCCGCCCGCGGGCTTCCAGCCTATGATCATTGGCCGCCAGCATGGCCTCATTGAACACGACATCCCTCAGCGGCCGACCGAGGAAATAGGCCCGGCCCTTTTGCCCCATCGCGGCGGAAGGGCGGGAAGGGTCGAGACCGAAGCTGCGCGACAGCGCGCCGGCCAACCGGTCGAGCGGCGAGCCCTCTTGCGTTCCGGAGGTGAAGTAAACGCCGCGCAGGAAGGGCGCCGGATCGAGCTTTGAACCACCGAAGGCAGCCTGGGCAAATTCCTTCAGCGGCGTTTCGACTGACGCGAATTGCGCCGGGAAGCCCGAGATGGCAGCGCGCTGCGAGGGGCCGCGTTCATTCTGCAAGCGCTCGATGAGGCGGAGCATCAGCCGTTCGGACAGTGTCGCGAATTCTGACGAAAACTTCTCCACCCCCTCCTTCACGCCAAAGGTGAAGCCCCAGACCTGTTCGCGGCCCGGCTTGTCGAGATCGTCGAAGAACTCGGTGAAGCCGGGCAACAAATCAGATTTGGTGATGAGAAAATAGACTGGCAGGCGCTGGCCGAGCTTGGTTTCCAGCTCCTTGATCCGGCGGCGGACAGAACGTGCATGCGCCTCGCGCTGAGCGGCATCGAGGCGGGAGAGCATGTCCATGCCAAAGGCCACCAGCACGCCGTTCAGCGGCTGCTGGGGGCGGTTCTTTTTCAGCAGGTCGAGAAAACGCTCCCAGCCGGCCTTGTCGGCTTCGGCATCGCTGTCCTGGGTTGTGTAGCGGCCGGCGGTGTCGATCAGCACGGCGCGCTCGGTCAGCCACCAGTCGCAGAAGCGGGTGCCGCCCACGCCGGCGACACGCCCTTCGGTCAGCGGGAATTCGAGGCTGGAATTCAGCAGCGCCGTGGTCTTGCCTGAGCCTGGCGGGCCGATGATGGCATACCAGGGCAAGTCATAGAGATAGGCACCCTTGCCGCCGGCCGCATTCTTGAGTTTCGCCAAGGCCTCGGTCAGTTTTTCGCGCAGAGCGGCTTCTTCCTCGGCCGCTGCTTCGTCCTTCTTGGCCTGCGGATCGGCGGCGGTTGCGGCTTTGAGCAGGCCAGCATCACGGCTCTCGC